>QIRE01000094.1_pt1 | contig 21736 bp, 17 predicted proteins | sample 2940141 | NCBI WGS metagenome assembly QIRE01 (sample SAMN09273532, study PRJNA473421) | Gut metagenome, whole genome shotgun sequencing project. | isolation source: gut tissue | host: Folsomia candida VU population | place: Netherlands: Amsterdam | collected 2016-03-06
GAAGATAATGTTGGCGCTCTTGCCTCCCAACTCCAGAGTGACGCGCTTGACGTGTTCCGACGCACCGGCCATCACCTGTTTGCCGACCCGCGTCGAACCCGTGAAGACGACCTTCGCGACGTCGGGATGGGTCACGAATCTGTTCCCAACAACCGCGCCGCGTCCAGGCAGCACCTGGAACAGGTCGGGATCGAGGCCGGCTTCGACTGCCAACTCCCCCAACCGAATCGATGTGAGGGGAGTCCATTCGGCAGGCTTGAGTAATACCGCATTGCCGGCAGCGAGCGCTGGCGCGAAACCCCACGCGGCGATCGTCATCGGGAAGTTCCACGGCGTGATGACGCCAACGACGCCGAGCGGCTCGTGGATAGTGATGTCGAGGCCACCGGCAACCGGAATCTGACTGCCCGACAGTCGTTCCGGACTCGCGGAGTAGTACTGCAACACGTCCCGGACGTGCCCGGCCTCCCACTGCGCTTGAGCAATCGGATGTCCGGAGTTCGCAACCTCGATGGCCGCCAGCTCGTTCACTCGCGCGTCCACGACGCTCGCGAACGACCGCAGCGTGGCCGCGCGTTCCGCAGGTGACACCCGCGCCCAACGTCGTTGCGCGACTACGGCTCTCGCAACCGCGTCGTCGACGCCCGCGACGTCGACGTGCTGCACGGTCGTGATCGTGCTTTCGTTCGCCGGGTTGACGAGAGTGCTGATCATGCTGCCCTTTCTGCTGCATAGGTACGTGCGGCGGCCACAATGCCGTCGAAGAGCCGGAGATCGGTCAGATTCTCCTCCGGATGCCACTGCACGGCCACGACGAAGCGGTCGTCGCCGTCCGAACGATCCCATTCCACCGCTTCGACAACGCCGTCGATGGTGTCGCGCGCAGTGGCAATCAGCGACCGCCCAAGCTCGTCGATGGCCTGGTGGTGGTAGCAATGAACGTCTACGGTCGGCCCGACGAGGTCGGCAATTCGACTACCCACCTGAGTTGTCACCGTCGAAACGGCGAACTGCGCGTTACCAATTCGATGATCGCTGTGCCCCACGACCGCGGGCAGATCCTGGTGCAGGGTACCGCCGCGCCCGACGTTGAGCACCTGCGCGCCGCGACAGATGCCGAGGATCGGAAGCCGCTGTCGGAGGGCTGCCGCCAGTAAGGCGAACTCCCAATCGTCGCGGTCGGCGCGCGGTTCCTCGGTGGTCTCCAGGCGTTGCTGCCCGTACCGGGCGGGATCGACGTCACGGCCGCCGGTCAACACCAAGCCGTCTAGTCCGGACACCACGCGATCGGCAACCCCGCCGGCGAGCGGTTGGGGCGGCAAGAGTACCGCCGTTGCCCCGGCAAGCGTCACCCCATCGATGTAGACCCCGGGGAGAAAGCTTGCGTTGACGTCCCACACACCGGTCTGGGACCGCTGCAAATACGTGGTCAGACCGACAACCGGTCGGACCGACTCAGAGGCGCTCAAATCCGCGAACCCTTTCCCAATCGGTCACGGCGGCATTGAACGCGTTCAGTTCCACCGCCGCATTGTTCAAATAGTGCTCAACAACGTCGCTGCCGAACGCGTCCCGCGCGATCGTCGACGCCGCGAAGAGGTCCGCCGACTCGCGCAGTGTCGTCGGAAGTCGCTGTGCCCCAGTCGCATACGCATTTCCGGTGCACGCATCTTCGAGTTGCAGGTTGTTGTCGATGCCGTGCAGACCACCAGCGATGAGCGCTGCGACGGCCAGATACTGGTTCACATCACCACCGGGTGCGCGACATTCAACGCGCATCCCGTGGCCGCGTCCGACTACTCGCATCGCACATGTTCGGTTATCCATTCCCCACGCCACCGCCGTCGGAGCGAAGCTCCCCTCGACAAAACGCTTGTAGGAGTTGATATTTGGCGCGTACCAGAGAGTGAGTTCACGCAGCGTCGCGAGCTGACCGGCGATGAACGATCGGAACATATCCGACATTCCGTCCGTCGCCGACTCATCGGCGAAGACAGCAGCGCCATCGGCACTGCGTAATGAGATGTGGATGTGGCAGCTATTGCCTTCGCGCTCATCGTATTTCGCCATGAACGTCAGGCTTTGGTGGTGCTGATCGGCGATCTCTTTGGCACCGTTGCGATAGATCGTGTGGTTGTCACACGTGACGAGCGCATCGTCGTAGCGGAAGGCGATCTCTTGCTGTCCGAGGTTGCACTCCCCTTTGACACCTTCGCAATACATGCCGGCGCCGTCCATTCCGCGGCGAATGTCACGTAGCAGTGGTTCCATCCGAGTCGACGCATGGATGGCGTAGTCGACGTTGTAGTCGGTTGCCGGGGTGAGGTTGCGATAGCCATCAGCCCAGGCATCGCGGTAGCTGTCGTCGAAGACCAGGAACTCGAGCTCGGTCCCGACGAATGCCGCGAGGCCACGCTCGGCGAGTCGGTCGAGTTGTCGGCGCAGAATGGCGCGTGGCGAAACGTCCACGGCTCGGACCGGTTCACCGACCCATGTGAGGTCGGCCATCACGAGCGCGGTACCGGGCAGCCACGGGATCCGACGCAGCGTCGCAAAGTCGGGGCGCATAACCATGTCCCCGTAGCCGGACTCCCAGCTCGACACCTGGTACCCCGAAACGGTGTTCATATCGACATCGACGGCGAGGAGGTAGTTGCAACACTCGGCGCCGTGCGACGCGACGTCCTCGACGAACAGTCGGGCAGCAACACGTTTTCCCGTCAAGCGCCCCTGCATGTCCGCGAAGGCGACGATCACTGTGTCAATTTCGTCCGCCGCGACCAATTGTTCGAGCTCAGGCAATGACAACAGACCAGGTCGTCGGTAGTTTTCCTGCATCGCTGGTGCCTTTCCTCATACCTGGATCTGCGCTTCGCATTCTCGCGTCACGACGCCGCACTCAGATTTACACGACTGACACGCCCAAAGGTAGGACAACAGACCATTAACACTCTAATGTCCCTCTCATCGAGCGCGCACAACACTGCTAGAAGGAGCCAACGTTGCCCGAAGCCTATGAGCCGGACATCATCGAACCCGTCACCTCCCGATCAGCCGACGAGGAACACCTCGCCAAACTCGGCTACACCCAAGAGCTGCAACGTTCGTGGTCGGGATTCTCGAATTTCGCGATTTCCTTCTCCATCATTTCGATCCTGGCCGGATGTTTCACGTCCTTTGGCCTCGGCTGGAACAACGGTGGACCGGCTGCAATCGCCTGGGGATGGCCGATTGTCTCGATCTTCATCCTGATCATTGGCCTATGCCTGTCGGAGCTGGTTTCGGCTTACCCGACGTCGGGCGGAATCTATTGGTGGGCAGCGAAACTCGGCGGTGCGAAGGCCGGGTTCTACACCGGTTGGCTCAACCTCATCGGCTTGGTCGCGATCCTCGCTTCCGTCGCATACGGTTGCGCCACCTTCCTCGACCTCACGCTCGGAACGTTCAGCAAGAGCTGGCTCGACGGCTACAGCCTCACCCGCGTCTTCATCATTTTCGTTGCGCTGCTTGCCATTGCCGCGATTGTGAACATCTTCTCCGCACATCTCCTCGCGGTCATCAACAACATCTCGGTGTGGTGGCACGTCGCAGGCGCCGCCGCGGTGATCTTGATCTTGTTCCTTGTGCCCGACGAGCATGCGTCGTTCTCTGACGTATTCGCGAAAACAATCAACAACAGCGGAATCTTCAGCGGCGAAAAAGGATTCGGCTGGCTGATCTTCGTCCTGCCGATCGCGGCGATTCTGACCCAGTACACGATCACCGGCTACGACGCATCGGCACACTTGTCGGAAGAGACCAAAGGAGCGGCCGATACGGCGGCCAAAGGTATCTGGCAGTCGATCTTCTATTCGTCGATTGGTGGTTGGATTCTGTTGTTGGCCTTCCTCTTTGCCGTGCAGGATTCCGACGCGGTGTCGAAAGGTGGCGGTGGAGTATCGGTGATTTTCGCGCAGGCGATGAGTTCTAAATGGGTGGCCATCGTGCTGTTGATCTCCACCGCGGGCCAATTCTTCTGCACCACGGCATGCCAGACCAGCGCGTCACGCATGCTGTTTGCCTTCTCCCGTGACCGTGCTGTTCCTGGTAGCTCACTGTGGTCAAAGGTCAACTCGCGCAGGGTTCCGGCAAATGCAGTCATCATCACGGCGGTGTTCGCGGCGCTCATCACGCTGCCCGCGCTGGTTCCGGTCGACATCAACGGCGCACCCGTTCCGATCGCATTCTTTGCGGTCGTCTCTATCGGTGTCGTTGGGCTATACCTGGCGTTTGCCGTCCCGATCTACTACCGCTGGCGGATGGGCGACGATTTTGAGGTCGGCTCCTGGAACCTCCGCGGCCACCATCGCTGGATGGCACCGGTCGCGATCGTGGAGATTGTCCTGACGTCGATCATCGCGATGTTCCCCACGTCGCTGGGTGGTATGCCGTGGGACCCGAGCTTCGAATGGAAATTCGTCAACTACACACCGCTGCTCGTCGGCACGGTGCTGGTCCTGCTGTACCTGTACTGGCACCTGTCGGTGAAGAAGTGGTTTACCGGGCCGGTGAAGCAGATCGAGGGGTAGTCACCGAGGTCAGCGAGGCTGACACGTCGGACACCAGAACAGGTTTCGCCCTTCAAGTACCGACGTCAGAATCGTCGTCGAACAGATGCGACACGGTTCCCCAGCACGCCGATACACGTAGGTTCGGGGTCGGTCCGGCGCGTACGACGGTGCGCCGTGATCGTCCTCGGGTCGCACAACGTGCATCTTTCCGCGCCGCACACCGACGGGCATCAGGTCCAGCAGGTCGCGCCAGAGGGCGTCGAACTCAGACTGGCTGATCCGCCTACCTGAACGCATCGGATCAATTCCGGCGCGGAAAAGAACCTCGGCGCGATACACGTTACCGACGCCGGCGAGAACCTTCTGGTCCATCAGCAGGGCACCGATCGGCCTCGACGACCGTGAGATCGCGACGAACGCGACCGCCGGATCTGCATCGGCACGCAACGGGTCGGGCCCTAGCCGCGCGATGATCGCGTCGAGTTGATCGGGGGTGATTAACGCGCACTGATTGGGTCCGCGCAGATCTATCCCAACGTCGCGTCCGACGACCCGCAGCCGAATCTGTCCGATCGGATCGGGCATCGGCGTCGACTCTTCGGTGAATGCGCCGTAGAGACCCAGGTGAATGTGGACCAGCCGTTCGTCGCTGCGGCGTCGCGACCCGACGGGCCGATACGCCTGTACCAAATGCTTCCCCCATGCCTCGGCACGCGCGAAGACCATGCCGTCGATGACTGCCGCTTCGGACGCGAAGCGTCCCTGCGGACTACTCACCGCGACGATTTGACCACCAAAGAGTCGGCGTTGACGTCGCGCGAGTCGATGGAGGGTATGCCCTTCGGGCATTTACTCCGGCAACGCCGGTGCGACGCCCGTGCGCTCGTATTCGGCCAGAATGTCGATACGACGCTGATGGCGCGCTTCATCGGACCACGGTGTGGAGATGAACGCATCAACGATTGCGAGGGCATCTTCCTTGCTGTGCATGCGGCCACCAATGCCGATGAGCTGCGCATTGTTGTGTTGCCGCGCAAGCTGAGCGGTCTCAACGCTCCACGCGAGCGCACATCGGGCGCCGGGCACCTTGTTGGCGGCGATCTGCTCGCCGTTGCCGCTACCGCCGAGCACAATGCCGAGGCTGCCCGGATCGGCGACCGTCCGCGCAGCGGCCGCGACACAGAAGGCGGGGTAATCGTCGAGCGCGTCATACTCGTGCGCGCCGCAATCGACCACGTCGTGGCCCCCCGCGGTCAAATGTTCGGCGATCTGATTCTTCAATTCGAAGCCGGCATGGTCGGCACCCAGATAGACACGCATGGCGCCACTATAGATTGGTCACGTGGACCAAGAATCGTCGCTCCCCCAGCAGCCGGCACCCGAAGTGCCCCCGCAAGCGGGCAACGGGAATGCGGTCACGCCGATTCCCTCGGTACCCGGAGTAATTCCAGGGACGGCCGGATCACCGGCCGCGGCGTCGGCCGCACCACCGTCGATGCACGGAATCCCGCCTCAGTGGCTTCCCCCGGCCCGCTACGCCGGCACGCCGAAGAGACACCCGTGGGAGATCCCGACCCTGGTCCTGGCTCTGGCGATCACCTTGGTCGTATACGCCGTCATCATCCTGCTGGTGATTGCCGGATCGATGAGCGAGCTGTTCCTTAGTGCCCTGGCATTGCCCCTCGTCTACGTGTTCATCCGTGGCACCGGCTACGCGTCCATGCGCGTCAACGGCGTGCAAATGACTCCGACGCAGTTCCCCGAGGGCTACCAGATGGTGGTCGACGCCGCGGCGCGGTACGGCCTCGAGTACGTCCCCGACGCCTACGTCGTGAGCGGCAACGGCGCGATCAACGCGATGGCGTCCGGCCACGGCTTTCGACGTTTCATCGTCGTGTACACAGACATGTTCGAAATCGGTGGCGCCGCACGTAGTCCCGAGGCGCTGCGTTTCATCATCGGCCACGAGGTCGGGCATATTGCTGCCGGCCATACCTCGTACTGGCGACAATTGACCACCGGGCTCTTCATGCAGGTCCCGATTCTCGGATCGCTGCTGTCCCGGACCCAGGAATATACCGCCGACAACTACGGCTATTACACCAACCCGGCGGGTGCTCCCGGCGCCATCGGCGTAATGGCAGCGGGCAAATACATGTTGTCCGCGTTGGACTTTGACGAGTTCGCCGACCGCGCGACCCGCGAGCGAGGACCATTCGTGGTCATCGTCAACGCGCTGTCGTCGCATCCAGTGCTGACCTGGCGGGCCGCAGCGCTACGTGATCGCTCTCGTGGCGGTTCGGTGTTTCTGCGACCAACAACGATGGTGCGTGGCATCGGCAACGGCAACGCGGCACCCATCGTCCCGACTCCCCATCCGGCAGCGGCACCTCCCGGTGCGCTGCCGAATGGGCTGGAGTCGCTGACCAAGCCGTAGCGCTCGAGCTCAGTCGAACGCCAGATCCTCGATCTCAGTCGAATACGGGATCTTCGGTCCGCGTGCGCTTCAACTCAAAGAAGTGCGGATTGGCAGCGACCGCGACGACACCGTCCCACAGCGTTCCGGCATCCTCACCACGCGGTATCCGGGAGAGAACCGGGCCGAAGAACGCGGTGCCGTTGACGTGGATCGTCGGTGTCCCGACGTCGTCGCCAACCTTATCCATACCGGCGTGATGACTTGTCCGGATCGCGGCGTCAAACTCCGTTGAATCAGCAGCCTTGGCCAACTCGGCGTCCAATCCGACCTCGGCGAGTGCAGCGGGAATGACGACGTCAAAGTCCTTGGTGTCTTCGTTGTGAATCCGGGTGCCCATCGCGGCGTACAACGGCGCCAAGATCTCGTCTCCGTGCTTAGCCGACGCGGCGGCAAGTACTCGCACCGGACGCATCGCGGGCTTCAGCATTTCACGGTAGGAATCGGGGATGTCTTTGCCCTCGTTGAGCACCGACAGGCTCATGATGTGGAAGTTCACATCGATCTCGCGCACCTGAGCAGCCTCCAGAATCCAGCGCGAGGTTATCCAGCACCACGGACACAGCGGATCAAACCAGAAATCGACGCGATTGCTTTCAGACACAGAATTCCCTTTCAGGTGACAGGTAGTCCTCACGTTCAAGTCCGGCGCGGTGTCGAACATTCCCGCGGACGCTAGATCAGCTAATCGCCGACAACACGGTGCCACTACAGTGGCGGACGTGAGCGCACCTAACTTGACCCGAGTCCAGGCCGCCGAACGTGCAGGCATCGTCCGCGTGGCGTCGTATCACCTCGACCTTGACCTAACCGCAGGTCCGAAAACTTTCGGTTCAACCACCACCATCATCTTCGACGCCACGCCGGGCGCATCGACCTTCATCGACCTTGTCGCACCGACCCTCACGTCGGCGACGCTCAACGGCGAAGCACTCGACGTCAGTGGCTTTGATGAGTCTGTCGGACTCGCCCTCCCAAATCTCGCAGCGTCGAATGAACTAGTGGTCGTCGCACAATGCGCGTACTCAAATACCGGCGAGGGACTACATCGATTCGTCGACCCATCCGACGACTCCGTGTATCTGTACTCCCAGTTTGAAACTGCCGACGCGAAGCGAATGTTCGCCTCGTTCGACCAACCTGACCTCAAGGCCACCTTCGACGTCGTCGTTCGCGCACCCGGTGACTGGCAAGTTATTTCAAACGGTGCATCGACGTCGGTGACCAGCAACGGCGACGGCACCGCGACACACACCTTCGCAACCACCGAACTTCTGAGTACCTACCTCGTCGCACTGATCGCCGGCCCATACGCGAAGTGGACCGACACCTACACCGACGAGCACGGCAGCATCGACCTCGGCATCTTCTGCCGCGCGTCCCTTGCCGACCACATGGACGCCGAGCGCCTGTTCACCGAAACCAAGCAGGGGTTTGCGTTCTACCACAAGAACTTTGGCATTCCCTACGCGTTCGGCAAGTACGACCAGCTCTTCGTGCCCGAATTCAATGCGGGCGCGATGGAGAACGCCGGCGCCGTGACCTTCCTCGAGGATTATGTCTTCCGCTCGCGCGTCACGAACTACCTGTACGAGCGCCGCGCGGAAACCATCCTCCACGAAATGGCGCACATGTGGTTCGGCGACCTGGTAACCATGCGCTGGTGGGATGACCTGTGGCTCAACGAATCGTTCGCGACCTTCGCTTCGGTGCTGTCGCAAGCGGAGGCAACCGAATACAAGAATGCGTGGACCACATTCGCCAACGTTGAAAAGTCGTGGGCGTACCGCCAGGACCAGCTACCGTCGACGCACCCCGTCGCCGCGGACATCCCCGACATTGCCGCCGTCGAGGTCAATTTCGACGGCATTACCTACGCCAAGGGCGCGTCGGTTCTCAAGCAGCTGGTCGCCTATGTGGGTCTAGAACCATTCCTGGCTGGCCTGCGCGATTACTTCGCAGCGCACAAGTTCGGCAACGCGACATTCGCGGATCTGCTTGGCGCACTGGAGAAGTCGTCGGGACGCGACCTCTCCGACTGGGGCGCGCAATGGTTGAAGACCACCGGAATCAACGTCATCCGACCTGACTTCGAGGTTGATTCCAACGACGGTTTCACCCGCTTCACCGTCGTTCAGGAAGGCGCCGCACCGGGCGCCGGCGAGACCCGAGTGCATCGGATGCGCATCGGAATCTACGACGACGATGCGCAGGGGTCACTGGTCCGTGTTCACAGCGTCGAACTCGATGTCGAAGGCGAACGTACCGATGTCACCGACCTTGTCGGCGTCAACCGCGGCAAGCTCATCCTGCTCAACGATGACGACCTCACCTACGCATCGGTGCGACTCGACCCCGAGTCGCTGGCCGTCGCGACAACCCGCATCGGCGATATCTCCGATTCAATGCCACGCACACTCGTCTGGTCTGCAACATGGGAGATGACACGTCAGGCTCAGATGCGCGCCCGCGATTTCGTCGAACTGGTCAGTCGAGGTATCGCCGCCGAGTCGGAAATCGGTGTAGTACAACGAGTTTTGCTCCAGGCGACATCGGCACTCGACAGCTATGCCGACGCAACATGGGCTGCCGAGACGGGATGGCCGGCCTTCTCCGCGCGACTGCTGGAATTGGCGCGCGCGGCCGAGCCCGCATCCGACCACCAACTCGCCTTCCTCAACACACTCCTCGGATCCGTGATTGGCAAGGCCGAACAGGAAGTCATTCAGGCACTCTTCGACGGTGCTGATCCCGCGACGCTCGGGCTGTCCGGCCTGACTGTCGACACCGACCTCCGGTGGCGTCTGCTGCGGGCGCTGGCAACGGCGGGCGTCGTCGACAACGACCCGTCGACCACTCCCGTCATCGACGCGACGTTGGCCGACGACAACACCGCGACCGGCGCTCGGCACGCGGCCGCGGCGCGCGCCTCTCGCCCCTTGCCGGCGGCCAAGGCTGCCGCGTGGGCACAGGCCGTCGACGACGATTCGCTGGCGAACGTCACCGCGCGCTCGGTCGTCGAAGGATTCGTGCGTCCTGGACAGGGCGATCTCCTCGCGGAGTACCTACCGAAGTATTTCGATATGGCACCCGCCGTGTGGGAACGTCGCTCGTCGGAGGTTGCACAAACGGTCATCATTGGCCTGTACCCACATTGGGTGGTCTCCGACGATGCGCTCGCCGCCGCGGATCGCTTGCTGGGCACCGACATTCCGCCCGCGTTGCATCGCCTCATCCTGGAAGGTCGAGACTCGGTCGCGCGAGCCGTGCGCGCACGCACCTTCGACGCGAGCTGACGTTCGAACCGAATCTCACCAAAGTCCGATCCGTCAGACCGACGTCGCGCAGAATCGTCACAACGGTTCTCGCCGACGTCGCTCTGAAAGGTCTACCTGCCCATGCCCAACGTCTCGCCCCACGCCGCACCACCCGATCCGGTAGTCCCGCACCGGCGTGATCGCACGCACTGGCTCTACCTCGCGGTGATCGTGGCGGTAATCGCCGGTGTGATCGTCGGATTGGTCGCTCCGGGCGTCGGCAAAGACGTCAGCGTGCTTGGCACAATGTTCGTCAGTTTGATCAAGATGATGATCGCGCCAGTGATCTTCTGCACCATCGTGCTGGGCATCGGGTCGGTCCGCAAGGCGGCGACCGTCGGCAAGGTCGGCGGCCTCGCGTTCGCGTACTTCCTGATCATGTCGACGGTGGCGCTGGCGATTGGCCTCTTTGTCGGCAATCTCATCAAGCCGGGCGACGGGCTGAACATCACCACCAAGACGGCAAGTAAGGGTGCCGAGCTAGCCGACAAAGCGCACTCCTCTGGCGGCACGATGGACTTTATCCAGGGCATCATCCCGACGTCACTGCTGTCGGCTCTCACCGAGGGAAATGTGTTGCAGGCCTTGTTCGTTGCGCTTCTTACCGGATTCGCGATCCAGGCGCTAGGTAAGACCGGTGAGCCGATTCTGAATGCGGTGTCGTACTTCCAGAAGCTCGTGTTCAAGATTCTCTTCATGATTTTGTGGGCAGCGCCGATCGGCGCCTTCGGTGCGATGGCGAGTGTCGTCGGACAGTCGGGGTGGGCTGCGGTCCAGCAACTTCTGACACTGATGTTCGCGTTTTACGCGACGTGCCTCATCTTCGTGTTTGGCATTCTCGGCGTCCTCCTGCGCACGATCGCCGGACTGTCCATCTTCCGACTCGTGCGCTATCTGGCGCGCGAGTATCTCCTGATCTTCGCGACATCGTCGTCGGAGCCTGCCCTCCCCAACTTGATTGCCAAGATGGAACATCTCGGTGTGCAGCAGACGACCGTCGGTGTGGTTGTTCCCACCGGCTACTCGTTCAATCTCGACGGCACCGCCATCTACCTGACGATGGCATCGATCTTTATCGCCGACGCCATGGGCGATCCGCTCTCCATCGGCGAGCAGGTCGGTCTGCTCGTCTTCATGATCATCGCGTCGAAGGGTGCGGCAGGCGTCACCGGCGCCGGACTGGCGACGCTGGCCGGCGGTTTGCAGGCGCACCGCCCAGAGATGCTCGATGGCGTCGGATTGATCGTCGGTATCGACCGCTTCATGTCAGAGGCGCGCGCCCTCACCAATTTCTCTGGCAATGCCGTGGCAACCGTACTCGTCGGCTCGTGGACCAACACCCTCGATCGCACCCGCGCGGACGCGGTGCTGTCGGGGCAGATTCCGTTCGATCCGGTGACCATGCTCGACACCACCGCCGCCGAGCCGGTGCCAGCGGTAGCACGTACCTAGAGACGCGAAACGGCTCCGACACATCTGTGTCGGAGCCGTTGTCGTAGAGCGTGTTTCGAGGCTAGACCTTCGCGGCGGCGGTTGCCATCACCCGTAGTGCGGCGATCAAACCGTCGATCAGGTGACCGTTGCGCAGCGGTGGAACGGCCGCGGTCACACCAAGTTGGGCGACGCGATCATTCACCCGACCCGCGACGGCGCTGCCCGAGACAACAGCGATGTCCTGAGTGTTTGGCGACACGGCGATCAGCGCGCCGTGAGCGGGCTCAGGCCCTGCCGCCAACTGTGCGCGCGCACCGGCGACCGGGTCGCTCCCAAGATCACCGATGAAGACAGAGAAACGAACCTCGGCCTTTTCGCTTGCGTCCTTCAAGGCATCGTCGAGTCCGATGAGCTCATCGCGGCTGAAGGGCGGTGTGGTCGGGCTCTGGCCTGGCGTCCGTGCAGCCGATACACGGCCACCGTTCGTGACGACGGCGCCTTCCGGCAACGACCCCGGATCAATTGCGACGATGTCGTGCGAGTCACCACTTGCCATTTGCCGAACCTCCATCAACGTCGGATGCATCTGCGTGCGACGACCGTGCCATCGGTGCAATCTCCGTCGCGCTGAATAGCAATGGGCCGTGGGTCCACTCCTGATCCAGGGTGTAGCGCTGTACCTTCGGGTACTTCACACCGGACGAGAAAGCCATCGAGATCACGCACAGCACGACGGACGCGACCACCAGGATGGTGATCGGTACGCCGATGGGAACAATGAGATCGTCCATCGTCCGCCCTTTCGGTCGTTGGTTACACAGTTGCCGACGACCGGCACGCACGCACCCGTCTACGACAGATCATCGTAGGTAATCTATCAGGCTGCACCGGCACCGATGTAGGGCTCCCAAGCCGGGTCGATGTCTTTAATCGACGCGATGAGACGCCAGTGCCGACCACGCGGGGCGGACGGCGTCACCGACAGGCGCCAGCCAAGCTCGCTGAGCAGACGATCGGCCTTGCGATGGTTGCATCCGATGCAGCATGCGACGCAGTTGTCCCACGTATTTGCCCCGCCACGACTGCGCGGAACGATGTGGTCGATGGTCGTCGCCTTGGCACCGCAATAGGCGCATCGCGACTGGTCGCGGTACATCAAGGCGGCACGCGTCATTGGAATAACCGCCCGGTACGGAACTCGAACGTAGCGACGCAGTCGAATTACCGATGGCGCGGGAAGTTCGACATCGACGGAGTGCAGCACCGCATTCGCATCGTCTTCGGCGTGGATGATCTCGGCGCGCTCCCGCAACACAAGCACTACGGCGCGTCGAATCGAGACGACGGTCAACGGCTCGTAGGTCGCGTTAAGCAGCAGAACTCGCTGCTTAGACCACACACTCCGTTCCCAAGTAGCAACGTGCACGTCTTGTCCTCCACCCTGGGTGGCAACCCGCGGTTCGATGAATTCGCGGATTCCTTCGCAACGCCACCATGGAAACACATCCGAGCGGGTCGAGCACGCCAATTCTGCGTGTCGTCGCAGGTCGATTAAGTGAACCGCGGGTAGCCAACTACCCCGACGCCGCGCGCACCCGGGCACCGACGATGAATTGCCGGGCGCGGTGACAGAATGTGATCTGTGAGCGAAGCCAACCCCCAAGAATCGGTACCAAGTGCGACGACCTTCTACGACGAGGTCGGTGGCGCACCGACGTTCGCCCAGCTCACCGGGCGCTTCTACGAGGAGGTCGCGAAGGATGACCTGCTGCGACCGTTGTACCCCGAAGCCGACCTCGGTCCAGCCGAGCGTCGGCTGCGGATGTTCCTCGAGCAGTACTGGGGCGGACCGCACACCTACTCCGACGAACGCGGGCACCCCCGACTCCGCATGCGGCACGTGCCGTTCCACGTCGGACCGCTGGAACGCGACGCGTGGCTGCGGTGCATGGAAATCGCCGTCGCGTCGATTGATTCGGCGACGCTCGACGACGATCACCGAACATCACTTCTTAATTACTTCGAGATGGCAGCCAACTCGCTGGTCAATAGCCCCTTATAAGATAGTCACATGAGCAACGTCGTCCCCAGCAGACGCACACGTGCCGTCGCGGAGCGCCAACCTTCCCAATCAAGCCAGCCTTCCGAATCTTCCGAATCGCCTGGTAAAACAGCGCACCAACTCGACGACAGCACCAACTGGTGGCACAACGCGGTTGTCTACCAGATCTATCCTCGGTCGTTCGCCGACAGCAACGGCGATGGCGTCGGCGATCTCGGTGGCGTACTCGAACGACTCGGCTACCTGGAACTCCTCGGCGTCGACGCCATTTGGCTCAGCCCGGTAATGACGTCACCGATGGCCGACCACGGTTACGACGTTTCCAATCCGCGCGACATCGATCCACTCTTCGGTGACCTCGCCACATTTGACGCCCTCGTCGCGGCTGCTCACGACCGCGACATCCGCGTCACGATGGACATCGTCCCCAATCACACCAGCAATCAGCACCCGTGGTTTGCCGCCGCAATCGCTTCACCCGCCGGGTCGCCCGAGCGCGCCCGCTATATCTTCCGCGACGGCCGTGGGGTCAACGGAGAACTGCCGCCCAACAATTGGCCGAGCGTCTTCGGTGGACCGGCATGGACGCGCGTCGCCGAGGCCGACGGCCAGCCGGGCCAGTGGTATCTGCACATCTTCGCCGCCGAGCAACCTGACCTGAACTGGGACAACCCCGAGGTCTTCGCCGATCTAGAGCGAACCCTCCGATTCTGGCTCGATCGCGGCGTCGACGGCTTCCGTATCGACGTCGCGCATGGGATGGCGAAACCGCCCGGACTCCCCGACATGGACTTGGCCACGGTTGGCCTGCTCGTCAACGACGACAACGATCTTCGGTTCAACAACCCCGGTGTCCACGCGATTCACCGCAAGATCCGCGCGGTCCTGAACGACTACCCGTCCGCAGCGAACGTCGGCGAGATTTGGGTGGACGACAATGTGGCGTTCGCCAACTACATCCGCCCCGATGAACTTCACCTTGGATTCAATTTCCGACTCGCCAAGGCCGAGTTCACCGTCGACGACATCCGCGCCGCCATCGAGAACTCGTTGACCGCCGTCGAATCCGTCGGCGGCCGACCTACGTGGACTCTGTCGAACCACGACGTCGAACGCGAAGTTACGCGGTATGGCGGTGAGCGTGGCGATCTGTCCGTCGGCCTGAATCGAGCGCGCGCCATGGCGCTCGTCGAGCTGGCGCTGCCGGGAGCGGTGTTCATTTACAACGGTGCTGAACTAGGTCTACCAAACGTCGACCTCCCCGACGAGGTACTGCAGGACCCGGTGTGGGAGCGGTCGGGTCATACCGAACGTGGCCGCGACGGCTGTCGAGTACCTCTTCCCTGGGAAGGCGCCGCACCCCCCTTCGGCTTCAGTTCGACGCCAAACACCTGGCTTCCTACCCCGGCGTCGTGGGCGTCGCTGACCGTCGAGGCACAGCTGGAAGACATCAACTCGACGCTGTCGCTGTATCGACAGGCGCTCGAATTGCGTTATGCACGTTCCGAATTCGCCGGCGACGGGGTCGAATGGTACGGCGCCCCCGCAGGCTGTCTCGCATTTCGACGAAACGTCGGGCGCCTGGTATGCGCGGTGAACACTAACGATCACCCGGTAGCTCTTCCGCCCGGCGAGGTACTGCTGAGCAGCGCTCCGCTCATCAATGGCGAGCTCGCCCCCAACGCCGCGGTGTGGCTGGTCTAGCAGACTTACAGGACAGTGACCGAAAACTCCTGCGCCCGACGCTGATACACCGATCCGAACCGAGCGTCGAGCCGGATCCACGTGCGGTTCGCGCGTACACGGACCGGCTCGCTCTCCGCGATGGCGTCGAGTGGCGATGAATCGGTAACTTCGCGGTGATTGCGGTCGCGGATGAATCCCATCGCCGTCAGTGCGAACAGCGACCGCAGCAGCACCCCGACCGACTCCGACGTCGACTCGTCCGATACTTCCAGTACCACTTGATCAAGTAGTCCGGTCGCCGGTCCGTGCCCACTGCCTTCGTCGCGGGCGAGGACCGCCCCGCGACGCGCAAGGTCGACGACGGTCCGTGCCGGAACGTCTTCGATCTGTACAAACCCCGTCGAATTAGGCAGCGCGCCCCGCCACGCACTGTCCATGGAAAAGCCCGGGTCGATCACTGCCGCACCGGATCCGAGTGAATCCCCCAACCCGGCCGCGTCGCAGACTAAGTCCGACGGTCGACAGGTGCCGACAACAGATCTGGTGGCCAATACGTCGAATCCGGTCGACAGCCACAGCCCGAGGCGCCCGTCGCCGCGCGCCGAAACACGGATGACGGCTGCCGCGTCTTGCCGGCGGGCGCGCGCCAAGAATGTAGCCGCATCGCCACGTTCGGCGGCATCGGGAATTTCGATGTATCGCTCGGGTCGGGCGACCTCGGCGTCACTCACCACGAATGAATTCGTGTAGGTACGCCTTCTCTTCGGCGGTCATGCGTCGAGGGCGTTGTGTGTCGATGTCGAAGGACACCAACTGTGTCGACGCGACGACGGCCGGCTTGCTGGCCGGATCACCGCCCTTGGGTCGGACCTCATATCCGACGAAGAAGTCCACGGCGCGCACTTTCTCAACGAACATGGTGACCTGAATCGGGCCCTCGTCATGGCGGAGCTGACCCTGGTAGCGCACCCGCAGGTCGGCGACAAGACAACCGTCGCGCATCGACGCCGTCGGACGATCGTCGTAGAAGAGCCACGGAATGCGCGCTTCTTCGAGGAGCGTCACCATCCGCGCATGGTTGATGTGCTGAAAGACATCCATGTCCGACCATCGCACCGGAACTTTCACGACGTACCCCGCGTCGGTGCGCGCACCATCGGGTCGATCGGTCGATTCGTCGGGCATGGCCACAGTGGAGTCCTCCTGATCTTCCGCCCACGCGGAAGGTGCGTGGCTACTACCGAATAACACTACGGAGTTGCCGCGCCACCACCGACAGGGTGGCCAGGTCGAGCGTTCCCGATGCCAGCACCTCATCGAGCGTCGAGCGGACGCGCGTGAGACGGAACGCGTTCGACGCTTCCCATTCGGCGATCTTCTGGGCGGGCGATTCGTGCGGCTCCCCAACGTCGAGGATCCCGATGGTGAGCGCACTGAGTGCACTGCTCAGGTCGTCACGCAAGGCGAGTCGGGCCAGCGAGTGCCACCGGTCGCCGCGCGCCAACGCGGTCACCGCGCTGAGTAGTTCCTCGAAGTTGAAGCGTTCCATCACCGCGCCGTACAGCTCCCCGACTTCCGCGAGGTCGCGCTCGGCGATTTCGGCGGCGTCGATGATGTCGAGAATCACCGACGTGTGCAGGCTAACCGCGACGGTGCCAGCAAGATCGTCTGGTACTCCGACGTCACGTAGGCGTGCCGCACGGGTATCGATCTCGGTTTGCGACGACGGGCCGAGCCAGCTCGGAAGCTTCTTCTTCAGTTCCGCGACGCGGGAACCGTAACGGGTGAGCTCCGACGAAATCGCCAGTGGCTGTGGACGATTCGCAAGTAGCCACCGGGACACGCGAAACGCCAGGCGCCGGGTGTAGTGCAGCATTTCGTCGATCACCGCGGTCGCGACCGGGGCCGACACGATGCGTTCCCACAGCTGTGGAAGTTCATAGACCTCGCTAGCCACGACGAACGCCCGCACACAGTCCGGCGTCGACGCGCCCGTTCCTTCGCTCAGCAGAAAGGTGTGCATCGCACCGGCACCGTCGACGATGTCGTTGACGAGGGTCGTCGTGATGATTTCGCGGCGCAGCCGATGGCCGTCGATGCCATCGCCGAACCGGTCGCCCAAGACCTGCGGGAAGTAACCGCGCAGCCGCGGGGCAAAGACTTCATTGTCGGGGACGTCGCTAGCCAACAGTTCGCCCTTGATGGTCAGCTTGACCTGCGCCATCAGCGTCGCGAGCTCCGGTGACGTCAATCCTCGATGGGTTTCCGAGACGACCCGCTTGCGAAGCTGTTCCGGGGTTGGCAACGCCTCGAGTTCCAGGTCAACCCCGAATTCCTTTGCGAGATAGCGCAATTGACGCAGGTGAACGTCGACGTTGGCGAGCGCATAGGTCCGGGCGAAGCCCAGTTCATTGTTCTGGGCGACGTTGTCGGCGAGGACCAGGTCGGCAACATCGTCGGTCATCGATTCCAGCAGCGGATTGCGTTCGGCGGCACGCAGTTGGCCGCCCGATACTTGCGAATCAAGCAGGATCTTGATGTTCACTTCGTGATCCGAACAGTCGACGCCGGCTGAATTGTCGAGGGCGTCGGTGTTGATTCGGCCACCCGACAGGTCGTACTCGATGCGGCCACGCTCGGTCACGCCCAGGTTGCCACCTTCGCCAACAACCTTGACGCGCAACTGATTTCCGTTGACACGGATGCCGTCGTTCGCCTTGTCCCCGACATCGACACTCGCCTCAAATGACGCCTTCACATACGTTCCAATGCCGCCATTCCAGAGTAGATCGACCGGCGCCAACAGAATCGCGTGAATCAGATCAGGTGGTGACAGCGCGGTGACGCCATCGTCGAGTCCCAGCGCCTGCCGCATCTGCGGCGATACCGGGATCGACTTCAACTCCCGTGACCACACACCACCGCCGTCGCTGATCAGCGATTCATCGTAATCTGCCCACGATGAGCGCGGCAGTGCGAACATTCGGGCTCGTTCCGCATACGCCGACGCGGCTACCGGCGTCGGGTCAATGAAGACGTGCCGATGATCGAATGCCGCAACGAGCCGAATGTGTTCCGACAACAACATGCCGTTGCCAAAGACATCGCCACTCATATCTCCAACGCCGACGACGGTGAAGTCTTCGGCTTGCGTGTCGATTCCCATTTCTCGGAAGTGACGCTTCACTGACTCCCACGCGCCGCGGGCGGTAATACCCATCGCCTTGTGGTCGTACCCAGCAGACCCACCCGACGCGAATGCATCACCGAGCCAGAACTTATGTAGTGCCGCAACAGAATTGGCGGTATCGGAGAAGCGCGCCGTGCCTTTGTCCGCTGCGACGACCAAATAGGGGTCGTCACCATCGCGGCGCACGACCGACGGTGCGGGAATTACGTCGCCGGTCGCATGATCGATGTTGTCGGTGACACTGAGCAAGGCGCCGATGAATTCTCGATAGCAGACGACTCCTTCGGGGGCCGGTCCAATGCCTCGCGGCCGCTTAATCACAAAGCCACCTTTGGCTCCAACCGGCACGATGACCGCGTTTTTCACAGCCTGCGCCTTCACCAGGCCCAGAATTTCGGTGCGGAAGTCGGCTGGCCGATCCGACCAACGCAATCCACCACGAGCTACCGCCCCGAACCGAAGATGCACGCCCTCAACCCGCGGGGAGAAGACGAAGATCTCGTGCATCGGGCGAGGTTGAGGTGTTTGTGGAATTTCCCGGGGACGCAGTTTGAAGGCGAGCGCACGACCCAACGCCTCCGGATCCTCGACACCGTCGGACACGTAGAAGTTTGTCCTCGACGTGGCCTTAATCGTGGCGATCAACGCCGAGATCACTCGGTCCGCGTCAAGACTGACCACGGCTGCCAATTCGGTCGTCAGACGATCGGTCACCGTCGTCGACGCCGCGTCACTGGCTTCCTCGGGTTTGAACAACGCCTTGAACAGGTCGCCGAGGAGCCCGGTAATTTTCGGGTTCCCTCCCAGAACGCTGGCGACATGTGCTGCGCCATAGGTGAATCCACATTGACGCAGGTAAGCGTGATACGCGCGCAGCATGGCCACACCACGCCAATTCAGACCGGCCTGCAAAACCAACGTGTTAAACGGATCAACGCCCGCATCGCCGCGCCAAATCGCCTCGAACGCATCCGTGAATCTCTTCGGGGTGTCGCTGGCGTTGCGATCGCCAATGGTGATCCCCGGTGCGAGTCGGACGTTGAATTCGTACGCCCAACATTGCTCTCCGTCGGGCCGCACCATGTGGTACGGATGCTCATCGAGAACGTCGAGTCCCATGCTGCCGAGGACCGGCAGCATGTCGGTCAGACTCGCCGGTTGCCCGCAGAGGTAGAGGACCATCCGCCAGGACCCGGCGTCGTCGGGGATCGACGGTTCGGTCAGCTCGACGGCAATCTCACCAGCGGACAGTCCGACGACTTGGAGGTAGTCCTTGACGGCCCCGGCCGGGCTGCGCTGCTCCTTATAGCTCTCCGACAGAGCGGCTAGCCACGGCTGTGGGTCGACCCGATCCGACACCAGGTCACGCACGCGGTCGTCCCAGGTCTGCGCGGCAGTGGACAATCGATTCTGCAGGTCTCGATGCTTCACGTCGCCGGTGGCGTACCCGACGATCTCCGCACCGACGTGCACCATCACCTGAAGCGCCGCGAGGGGCGACCTCGTGACCAGGCCGATGTACTCAAGATCGGTTCCGTTGAATTCGTCGGCAACGATCTGTTGCAGCCGCAGGCGCAACTCGGTGGTGTAGCGCTCACGTGGCATGTAGATCATCGCCGAAACCATCTGCCCGGGTGAATCGACGCGAACAAACACTCGCAGCGACGGCGTCGCGGTCGCTTCCAACAGACCCGCGACCCGAAGGGACAGTTCCGGCACGTCGGTGGCAAACAGTTCGTCGAGCGGATAGTTCTCGAGATGGCCCTCCATGCTGTGTCCGACGTAGGAGTCCAGGTCAACGCCAGCATTGTCGAGGACGGCGGCTGATCGACGCCGCAGCACTGGAATGTCCACGAGCGGCTGATGACGAGCGAAGGTAGTGAAGATGCCGACGAAACGATGTTCGCCGTCGGAACCGATCGTCGGGATCCGGGCGAGCACAACGTAATTGGACGCCTGAATGCCGGTCCGCAAAAAGGCCGTCGAAATGATCGGAAATTGGCGTGGCCCATGTGCGTCCGACGCCGCTAGGCGTGAATATTGCCGCAGATGGTCGACGGCGTCGGTGCACCACACTCCCGCTCCGCCGCCAACCTCGTCACCCGCGGCGTCAACTTCCAGGTGACCCAACGGAACGAAGTTGCCGTCGACGAGCCAATTGATGAGCGCTGCCGCTTCGGCACGCGACGCGGGGTCGGCACCGATCCCCGACACTTCCCCGCTCGCACAGCCGTCCGCTAGATCGGCGAGAGTCGCGATGATCTGCGGGGTGTCGCGATGGACGTCGGCGACGCGTCGAACGACAGCTTCCACCGCGTCGACGATGTCGATATCGCTTACCTGTGCCGGTCGGGCCACTTCCAGTGCGATCCATGACTCGTCGGTGCCGGAGTCCGCGACGTCGACGAGATCGCCGTTGACGTCCCGCCGCACCCGCAGAATCGGATGGTCGACGCTCGATACGGCCAGGCCAAGCGAACCAGCCGTGGCGAGGACCGCCTCGACGAGGAACGGCATGTCGTCGTTGACGAGGTAGACCACCGACTGGCCGTTCGCGTCATCGATCGACACCGAATGTTCACCCGGGACGCGGGACTTACCGAGCGTGACGTGTCGAGTGACGCGGTTAATTTCGGGCGCCGAGGCTTCCGTCGAGGTTGGAAAATATCGCGAAAGGACCTGCGACACAATGGAAGTCAACTCTGACACCGCGCTCACCTCGTTGCGTAGACAGCCAGACCGCGTACGGTCCCCTACGGTCGGATCGTAGTGACTACGCGCGAGTCAGGTACTACTTACCGCTGGTTCGGCGGGTCAGAGAAGTGAAGATTAGTCGGCGAACATTGGACGCGGATCAAACGTCACGCGAACCGCGGTGATCAACCCGTTCTCCACATGGGTCCAGTTGGCCACCTGCATCGGTTCCGCATCCCCGATGCTTAGTTCGGACCAGGTCACGACGTCGGTGTCGTCGGCGAGTCGGAGTAGGACATCGTTGCGGGACGTCGCAGCGAACATCCC
>QIRE01000095.1_pt1 | contig 21491 bp, 21 predicted proteins | sample 2940141 | NCBI WGS metagenome assembly QIRE01 (sample SAMN09273532, study PRJNA473421) | Gut metagenome, whole genome shotgun sequencing project. | isolation source: gut tissue | host: Folsomia candida VU population | place: Netherlands: Amsterdam | collected 2016-03-06
ACGGCGTTCACATCGCCTCGTTCCAAAAGGCCTGACCCATGGCAAAGCTGATCAATCGCGACACGTCCGGCGTCTATATCATCGCCGCGACCCCCTTCACCGATGCCGGAGAGGTCGATCACGACAGTATCCGCAGCATGGTCGATTTCTATATCGGCCATGGCGTCACCGGCCTGACCATCCTTGGCATGATGGGCGAGGCGAACAAGCTGACCCCCGAGGAACGCCACGCCGTCATCGATACCGTGCTGGATCAGGCAGGCGATCTGCCCGTCGTGGTCGGGGTGTCCGATGCGGGGCTGCGCAATCTGGCCGATCTGGGTCGTTACGCGATGGACAAGGGCGCGGCGGGCCTGATGGTCGCCCCCAATGCCGGACCCGCGCGCGAGGACCGGATCGAAGGCTATTTCCACGCCGTCTGCTCCGCGCTTGGCGCCGATGTGCCCGTGGTGTTTCAGGATTTCCCGCTGGCAACCGGCCTGCCGGTGTCTGCCGGGCTGATCCGGCGCCTGTCCACCGACCTGCCGCAGATCGTGATGCTGAAGCACGAAGACTGGCCCGGCCTGACCAAGATCACCGCCCTGCGCCGGATGGAGGACGCGCCCGGCACCCCGCGCCTGTCGATCCTGACCGGCAATGGCGGCCTGTATCTGCCGCAGGAATTGCAGCGCGGGGCCGATGGCGCGATGACCGGCTTTGCCTACCCCGAGGCGCTGGTCCAGACCGTAGCCCTGCACCGCGCGGGCCGGGTGGATGACGCCGAGGATCTGTTCGACCGCTATATCCCGATCCTGCGCCACGAACAGCAGCCCGGTTTTGGCCTTGGCGTGCGAAAATATGTCATGATGCGGCGCGGCGCGATCGCCAGCGCCGCGACCCGCGCACCGGGGCCAAACCTGTCGGCAGTGGATATGGCCGAGGTGGACCGCCTGATGGACCGGCTGGCGACGCGGCTGGCATAGGAAGAGGCTTACCCCGTGACTGGCACAGGCCATTGCCTGTGCCATGCAATATGGCTGCCACATGCACCGCCGGGCCCCAAAGGCCCGGCCAGCGCCCGCCCCGCCAACGGCGGGCGCTTCGCCCCCGCCGGGGCAGGCACCGGCCTAATGGGATCGCGCGCCGCAACGTCTTGCGGTGGAACCGTCACACGCGGTCGGGAAAACGTATACGTTTTCTGATCCGACCGGGTGGGCACAGGATCACCGCGTCTGTCCCTGCCCCGTCCCGCCACAGATTTCGACAAAGGCGCGCACCGCCGCGATGCGTGCGCCCGACAGGTTCCAGACCACGCCGGTCTGACGCATCGCCCCGCCCGGCAAGACACGCTTTTCCAAGGCAAGCCCCGCAGGCCATGGCGGCGCCCAGTCCGGCACGATGGCCACGCCCAAGCCCCGGCTGACCAGCGCGGCAATGGCGTCCAGCGCATCAAGTTCCAGCCATTCCCGCACCTTGATGCTGTTCTGGCGCAGCCAGCGATCCACGATCTGCCCACCCCATTGGTTGCGGTCATACCGGATGAAGGGCTGCGTTTGCAGCGTCAGTTTCGGGTCATCCAGCGACACCCCCTGCCGCGCGATCAGGACCAGCGGTTCCTGCCGCATGGTCAGCCAGCCGGTTGATTTGGGCATCGCAAATTGCGGCTGCACGATCACCGCGGCATCCAGATCACCTGCAAGAACCCCGTGATACAGATCGACCGAGGCACCGGGCCGGATGAAATAGTCGATCCGGGGATAGCGCGCGGCCAGACGCTCGATCACCTCGGGCAGAAGGCCGGTCAGGGCGCTTGCGGTCGCGCCAAGGCGCAATTGCCCCGCAGGCTGATCATTGGCGGCGATGGCGCGCAGATCGCGCGCGCCGTCGATCACCGCAGCCGCATGGCGCAGAACGGCAAGCCCCGCCTGCGTCGGTTGCACCGTGCGGCCCACCCGCTGGACCAGCGAATGCCCCAGATCGCCTTCCAGCGCGCGCAACCGCTGCGCCAGCGCGGCAGGCGTCAGGTTCAGCCGCCGCGCCGCCTCGGCGATTGAACCGCATTCGGCGATGGTGACGAAGGTTTCCAGAAAGCGCGTGTCCATAAGATAGATTTCCTATCTTTTAAAACAGCAGATAGCCAGATTTTATTGCGTCCTGACCGCCCGTAGACTGCGCGCAACTGGCCCGCCCGCCTGCCACCCCTCTAAGGATCGCCCATGACCGTCCAGTCTAAATTCCGCCGCCTTGCGACCGACAACGCCCCGGGGCAAGAGCTGCGCCAGAACACCGCCAGCCTTGACGCGCTGATCCGGGGCGACAAGCTGGACGGCACGCCGGTCGATTTCTCGCACGGGGATGTCGATGCGCATGAACCCACGCCCGGCAGCTTTGATCTGTTCACGGACGGATATGCCAAGGGCGGCGCGCAGGCCTATACCGAATATCGCGGCGACGCGGCCATCCGCGAATTGCTGGCCCCGCGTCTGGCCGCGTTTACCGGCGCCCCGGTCGATGCCACCGACGGTCTGATGATCACGCCCGGCACCCAAGGCGCGCTGTTTCTGGCCATCGCATCAACCGTGTCGCGGGGCGACAAGGTGGCCATCGTCCAGCCCGACTATTTCGCCAACCGCAAGCTGGTCGAATTTTTCGAAGGCGAAATCGTCCCTGTCCGTCTGGATTATGAGGCCGCCGGCACCGACCGGGCCGGCCTTGACCTGACCCAGCTTGAAGATGCGTTCAAATCCGGCGTCACGGTGTTCCTGTTCTCGAACCCCAACAACCCGGCCGGCGTGGTCTATTCCGCCGATGAGATCGCCCAGATTGCCGCACTTGCCGGGCGTTACGGCGCGACGGTGATCGTCGATCAGCTGTATTCGCGGCTGCGCTTTGGCGGCACGACCTATACCCACCTTCGGGCGCAGAATATCGACGCCGAAAATGTGGTCACGATCATGGGGCCGTCGAAAACCGAATCGCTGTCGGGCTATCGCTTGGGCGTGGCCTTCGGATCGACCGCCGTTCTGGCCCGGATGGAAAAGTTGCAGGCCATCGTGTCCCTGCGCGCGACCGGCTATTCGCAGGCGGTGCTGCGCGGCTGGTTCGATGAACCGGCAGGCTGGATGGAGGACCGCATCCGTCAGCATCAGGCGATCCGCGACGATCTGCTGGCGGTGCTGAACGCCATTCCCGGCGCCTTTGCCCGCGCCCCGCAGGCGGGCAGCTATCTGTTCCCGCGCCTGCCCCGTTTGGCGGTGCCGCACGCCGATTTCACCCGCATCCTGCGCCTGCAAGCCGGCGTCATCGTGACGCCCGGCACCGAATTTGCCCCGCATACGGGCGCCAGCGTGCGGTTGAATTTCTCGCAGGATCACAAGGCTGCCGTTGCCGCCGTCGAACGGCTGGCCGCGCTGGTCGAGCGGTATCGCGCATGAGCGGACAACCGATCCCGCAGGGCGATTACGTCGCCGCCATCCGCCATGGCAGCACGATCCATACATCGGGCATGACCCCCCGCCGCGACGGCGTGCTGATCCAACAAGGCCCGGTCCGCGCCGACATGCCGATAGAGCACTATGCCGCCGCCGTGACGCTGGCCTGCCAGAACGCGCTGGCCGCCGCGCGCGCGCGGTTGCACCCCGGTGAAGCCATCGGCGCAATCCTGTCGATGACCGTGTTCATCGCGGCGGAACCCGGCTTTACCGCGCATTCACGGCTGGCCGACATCGCATCGGCCTTTTTGCGCGCGGAACTGGGTGACGCGGGCATCGGCGCGCGCGCCGCCGTTGGCGTGGCCACCCTGCCCGGCAATGCGCCTGTCGAGATCACCCTGATCGCCGCCATCTGAACCACCCCACTTACGGAACCAACATGTCTGACACCCGCCTGTCCAAGCTGCTGGATGCTGTCCAGCCCTCGCCCACCATTGCGATGACGCGGCTTGCCGCCGATCTGCGCCGTCAGGGCAAGGAAATCATCGGCCTGTCGCAGGGAGAGCCCGATTTCGACACGCCCGAACATATCCAGACCGCGGCCTTTGCCGCGATTGCGGCGGGCCAGACCCGCTATACCGATGTGGACGGCACACCCGAGCTGAAACAGGCCATCGTCGACAAGTTCAAACGCGAAAACGGTCTGGATTACGCGCTGAACCAGATCAGCGTCGGCACCGGCGGCAAGCAGGTCATCTATAACGCGCTGCTGGCCACGCTGGACGCGGGGGATGAGGTGATCGTCCCCGCGCCCTATTGGGTCAGCTATCCCGATATGGTGCGACTGGCGGGCGGCACCCCGGTGATTGCGCCCTGTCTGGAATCCGATGGTTTTCTGCTGACGCCTGAAACGCTGCGTGCGGCAATCACGCCGCGCACCAAATGGCTGATCCTGAATTCGCCGTCCAATCCCACCGGAGCGGGCTATTCGGCGGATGCGCTGAGGGCGCTGGCCGAGGTGCTGCTGGATCATCCGCGCGTGATGGTGCTGACCGACGACATGTATGAACACCTGCGCTATGACGGGTGGGAATTTGCCACGATCGCTGCGGTTGAACCGCGCCTGATCGACCGCACCCTGACCGTCAATGGCGTCAGCAAAGCCTATTCCATGACCGGCTGGCGCATCGGTTATGCGGGTGGACCAGCCGACATCATCAAGGCAATGGCGACGCTGCAATCGCAATCAACCTCGAACCCGTCATCGGTCAGCCAGGCGGCGGCTGTGTCGGCGTTGAACGGGCCGATGGGCTTTCTGGCCGAACGCAACGCGATCTTTCAGGAACGCCGCGATCTGTGCCTGACGGCGTTCAACGCCATCGACGGGCTGTCCTGTGTCACCCCGGTGGGCGCATTCTATCTGTTCCCGTCCTGCGCGGGGATGATCGGCCGCACGCGCCCCGACGGCAAGGTCATCGAAACCGACAGCGATTTCGTGATGTGGCTGGTCGAAGAGGCAGGCGTCGCCGCCGTTCCCGGCAGCGCCTTTGGCCTTGCTCCGTATTTCCGCATTTCCTTCGCGACGGCGACGGAAAATCTGGAGAAAGCCTGCGCCCGGATCAAGGCGGCCTGCGACAAGCTGGCCTGAAACGCCCCGGAACAGGGGCATGACCAACAGGAAAAGAGGCATATGATGGATCTGGGAATTCGTGGCAAGACCGCGCTTGTCCTTGGTGCGGGCGGCGGTCTGGGGGGCGCGATTGCCCGCGCGCTGGCCGCCGAAGGGGTCAAGGTTGCGCTTGGCGATCTGGACCTTGCCGCGGCCGAGGCGAATGCAGAGGCAATCCGTGCGTCGGGTGGCCGCGCGCTGGCGCTGCAATGGGATCTGGCCGATCTGGACCGGATCGACCCGGCCGTGACGCAGATAGAGGCCGAACTTGGCCCCGTCGATATTCTGCTGAACAACACTGGCGGGCCGAAACCCGGCACGGTGTCGGGGCAGGACGCGGCGCTGTGGAAAGACAGCTTTCAGGCGATGGTGCTGTCGGTCATTGCGCTGACCGACAGGGTGCTGCCGGGAATGCGTGATCGCAAATGGGGGCGGATCATCACCTCGACCTCATCGGGCGTCGTGTCGCCGATCCCCAATCTGGGCCTGTCGAATGCGCTGCGCATCGCGCTTGTGGGCTGGTCCAAGACCCTTGCGCGCGAAGTTGGCCGCGACGGCATCACCGCCAATGTCATCCTGCCCGGACGTATCGCCACCCCGCGCATCACCTTTCTGGACGAACAAAAGGCCAAGCGCGAAGACCGCAGCGTGGCCGATGTCGCCGCCGAAAGCGTCGCAGCGATCCCCTTGGGCCGCTATGGCCAGCCCGAGGAATATGGCGACACCGTGGCCTTTCTGGCCAGCACCCGCGCATCCTATATCACCGGCAGCGTCATCCGCGTCGATGGCGGCCTGATCGCCAGCATCTGAAGGAAATCCCATGACAATCGACACATCGAACGACGCCACCCTGATCGCCCAACTGCAAGGCGTGACCACCGCCACCCTGACCACGGTGCTGCTGAAAAAGGGCCTGCGCAATGTCTGGATCCGCGGCGCCGCACCGCTGAACGAAGGTCAGCCCCGCATCGTCGGGCGCGCCTTCACGCTGCGCTTTGTGCCCGCGCGCGAAGATCTGGCGACGCCGGCCAGCTGGTCGTCGCCCATCTCCACCCGCGCCGCAATCGAGGCGATGCCCGAGGGCTGCGTCACCGTTGTTGACGCCATGGGCGTGACCGATGCGGGCATCTTTGGCGACATTCTGTGCGCGCGGATGCAGAAACGCGGCGTTGCGGCGCTGGTCACGGACGGGGTTGTCCGCGATGTCGCGGGCGTCAAGGGCACAGGTCTGCCGGTCTGGTGCAGCGGCGTTGCGGCCCCGCCCTCGGTCGCGGGGCTGACCTTCGTGAACTGGGAAGAACCCATCGGCTGCGGCGGCGTGGCGGTGTTTCCGGGCGACATGATCGTCATCGACGATGATGGCGCGGTGCTGATCCCCGCCGATCTGGTGGCCGAAGTCACCGCCGAATCCGTGGAACAGGAACGGCTGGAAGGCTGGATCATGGATCAGGTCAATGCGGGCACGCCTCTGCCGGGCCTTTACCCGGCCAATGCCGAAAACAAGGCGAAATACGAAGCCTTCAAGGCGGGTAAATAATCCGAAAAGGGCCGGTCCAGCACCGGCCCTTTTTCATGCGGCAGGCCGCACCCGGCGCAGGCGCAGCGCATTCGTCAGCACGAACACGCTGGACAGCGCCATCGCCCCCGCCGCCAGCATCGGCGACAGCAGCGTGCCATTCATCGGATACAGCAGACCCGCCGCAACCGGGATCAGCGCGACGTTATAGCCAAAGGCCCAGAACAGGTTCTGCCGGATATTGCGCATCGTCGCGCGGCTGACGGCAAAGGCGTTGGCCACCGCTCCAAGCCCCGACCCCATCAGCACCACATCGGCGCTGTCGATGGCAATGTCGGTGCCAGTGCCGATGGCGATGCCCACATCTGCAGCAGCCAGCGCGGGGGCATCGTTGATGCCGTCGCCGACAAAGGCCACCGGGCCATGCGCGCGCAGCCGGTCAATCGCGGCGACTTTGCCGTCGGGCATCACCTCGGCCACGACATCGTCTATGCCCAACTGCCGCGCGACGGCCTGCGCCGTTGCCTGTGCATCGCCGCTGATCATGGCGACCCGCAACCCTTGGGCGTGCAGATGCGCAATCGCCGCGCGCGCGCTGTCCTTGACCGGGTCCGCGACCGCCATCAGCGCCGCGATCTGCCCGTCCAGCGCGGCAAAGAACACCGTCTGCCCATCGGCCGACAGGGCATCGGCGCGGGCGCGCAAATGGCCCGGATCAATGCCGTCCTGTTCCATCAGACGCGCCGTCCCGATCAACAGATGCTGCCCGCCGGTCGTAGCGCGAATGCCCATGCCCGTCAGCGATGCGAAGCTGTCGGGCGGTATCGCGACAATCCCCTGCGCGGCTGCACCTTCGGCCACGGCGCGGGCGATGGGATGTTCGGACCGCCCCTCGGCCCCGGCGATCAGCGCCAGCAGACGGTCGTGGTCGTGACCGGGCGCGACCTCAAACCGGGTCAGCATCGGGCGGCCCTGGGTCAGGGTGCCGGTCTTGTCCAGCGCGACCACAGCCACGCCTTGCAGCGATTGCAGCGCGTCACCCTTGCGAAACAGCACGCCAAGATCGGCGGCGCGCCCGGTGCCGACCATGATCGACACCGGCGTGGCCAGCCCCATCGCGCAGGGGCAGGCGATGATCAGCACCGCCACCCCCGCCACCAGCGCATGTGTCAGCCGGGGCGCCGGACCAAAGCCCAGCCACAGCGCCACGGTCAGCGCCGCGATGACCAGAACGGCGGGCACGAAATACATCGTCACCCGGTTGACCAGATCCTGTATCGGCAGGCGGGCGCCCTGCGCATCCCGCACCATGCGGATGATCCCCGACAAAACGGTATCGGCGCCAACGCGCGTGGCCCGAAAGACCAGCGCGCCGGTGCCGTTGACGGTGCCACCCGTCACCTGCGCCCCCGGTTGCTTTTCGACGGGCACGGCCTCGCCGCTGATCATGCTTTCATCCACCCACGAGGCGCCATCCGTCACGACGCCATCCACCGCAATCCGTTCGCCGGGGCGCAGGTGGATCAGATCGCCCGCGACGATATCGGCGATGGCCCGGTCGGCAATCTGGCCGCCCCGTTCCACGCGGGCGCTGCGCGGTTGCAGACCTGCCAGCCGTGCGATCGCCTGCCCGGTGCGACCCCTTGCGCGCGCCTCAAGATACCGGCCCAGAAGGATCAGCACGACGATGACAGTCGCGGCCTCAAAATACACGGCGCGGCTGGTGGCGGGCAGCAGGCCGGGCGCGAAGGTGGCCAGCGTAGAAAACACCCAAGCCGCCAGCGTGCCCAGGGCCACCAGCGAATTCATGTCCGGCGCGCCTTTCAGCAGCGCCGGGATACCCTTGGTGTAAAAGCGCCTCCCCGGCCCAAGCAGAACCGCCGTCGTCAGCGCAAACTGAATCAGCCACGACGCCTGTTGCCCGATGGTCGCGTGAACCCAGTGATGAAAGGCCGGGATCAGATGCCCGCCCATTTCCAGCACGATGACAGGCCCGGCCAGCAGCGCCGCAAGGATCAGGTTGCGGCGCAAATCGCCCGCATCATGCGTGGGTTCCGGGGGCGTCCCGGTCTGCACCTGCGCCGGATAGCCCGCCTGCGTGACCGCCGCCGCCAGACCCGCCGCATCCACATCACCCGCATGGCGAATATCGGCCTGCCCGGTGGCAAGGTTCACATGCGCCGAGGCTACCCCCGGCACCGCGTTCAGCACCCGTTCAACCCGCCCAACGCATGACGCGCAGGACATATCGGCCACCGTCAGCACCGTATGTGCGGTCATCGTTGCATCCTTCCGGTCGATCCTGACCGATCAGATAGGGGCTCTGGTAACTGGAGGGTCAAGGGCGATGCGGGGAAAAATTTGCGCTTGACCCTCTGGCGACTGGAGGGTCCAGATGATCGGCAGATGCGAAAGGACAAGGCCATGACCACCAGCTTTACCGTGCCCGATATGACCTGCGGCCATTGCGAAAAGGCGCTGCGGGCGGCGTTTCAGGATGCGATGCCGGATGCCAGCCTGACATTCGATCTGCCCGCGCACCGGCTGACCGTAACCGGCGATCCGGCGCAGGCGCGCGCGGTCATTACCGGCGCGGGCTATACGCCGCAGGGTTAGGCCATGAACATTGGTCACGCGGCCAGCCGCAGCGGACTGCCCATCAAAACGATCCGCTATTACGAGGAAATCGGCCTGATCACGCCCGATCGCCACGCCAATGGCTATCGCGATTTTGACGCCGTGCAGCTGCGCCGGTTGCAGTTTCTGGCGCAGGCGCGGCATCTGGGGTTCAGCCTTGATGAATGCCGCCGCCTGATGGGGCTGTATTGCGATGAACACCGCGCCAGCCGCGATGTGCGCGATCTGGCGACCGCCCATCTGGCCGAGCTGCGCGCCCGCATCAGCCAGTTGCAGGGGCTGGAATCGACGCTGGTCGCAGCCATCGCCGATTGCGCGGGCAATGACGGCCCAGATTGCGCCATCCTAGACCGCCTGTCAGGCAGCACGGATTAGCGCGCGGTCAGCCCCGCCCGCACTGCCACTTCACAGGCGGCGGACAGCGATTTGCGCGTCTGATCGCGAACCGGGATCGGCGCGTGCAGGCGGATCGTCACGCAGCCGTGGCGCGGCGTGGCCAGCACCGCCAGCGCATGTGGGCCAAGGTCCATATCCGACCACCACCCATAAAAGCGCGGATCGGCACCGGCGGGGGCGATATAATCCGCCGTCAGCGGCTGGATCGCCAACCCGGATGGCAGGTCAGGGTCCAGAAACCCCTGAAACAGAGTCGGCTTGAAGGGCAACACGCGATGCCCATCGGTCGAGGTGCCTTCGGGGAAAAACAGCAGCCGGTGGCCTGCGCGGATGCGCGCGGCGAATTCCTGCGCCTGCTGACGCGCCAGTTTCGGGTCGCGCACGACGAAATGCGTATCGGTCACGCGGGTCAGGATATTGACGCCGGGCCAGCCCGCGACCTCGGCCTTGGACACGAAAAAGACTGGCATCGCGGCATTCATCGTCAGAATGTCCAGCCAACTGGAATGGTTGGCGACAACCGCACCGGCGCCCTGCATGGGCACGCCTTCGCGGCGCCAGCGGATGCCGATGCACAGCAGCACCAGACGGCAGACGATCTGCACCCAAGCCCCGGTCCATGGGCGGCGGCGGCCATGAAACAGCCGTTCCACCCCGCGCAAGGGCAGGATCAGCGCCACACCTATCAGCAGGATCAACACGGCAGGCACACCGCGACGGATGACACGCCACCACCCCGCGAGGCCCTTGGGGGGCACGGGCACCGCAGGCGCCTCGCCCCGCCATGTCGCCTCTCGGGCCGGGGGGGGGATGGTCATTGCGCCTGCCAGCGGCTTTCGTAAAACCGGCGATGCTTGTCGGACATCATCTGCGTGTCCATCTGCAGAAACACATCCGTGGTGTTGAAGGCGTGGTCGATGAACGCGCCTTCGCCCGCCAGCCCGCCCATCCGCAGATAGGCCTTGATCAGCGGTGGCATCCCGATCATCGCCTCGCGCCGGTCCAGCCGGTCGGCGGGGATCAGGTTCATCGACTGATACCCCTCGGCCCGCGCGATGGGGCGCTGATCGGCAGGGGCAAGGCAATGGTGGTGCAACCAGCTAAGCGAGGGCGCCAGCATCCCGACATCGGTGCCATGAAAGCTGGCGACGCCAAAGACGAACTGCGTGTCGCGGTTCAGCGCATATTCCGACAGCGCGTTCCACAACAGGAACATCCCCGAACTGCCGCGCACCGCCGGATCAATGCAGGACCGGCCAAGCTCTAGCAGGCGCCTGCCCGTCTGACGCAGCGGGGTCAGATCATATTCGCCGTCACAGTAAAACCGCCCGAAGGTCGCGGCGCGATCACCCGGCAGCAGCCGATAGACGCCCACGACATGATCAAGATCGGCATCCGACCGGCGCGTGTCGATCAGGCACAACTGATCGCTGACCGCATCGAATTCGTCGCGTTCAAACCGCTGATGGTGATCGACCAAGGGCCCGTCGCCGCCCAATTCCTCGACAAAGACACGATACCGCAACCGCTGCGCGGCCAGCACATCCTGTTCGGAGGTGGCCAGACGGGTGACGAAACAGGGCTGTTCAGGCGTCATCAGATGGCAGTTTTCAGCTTCTGTCTAGGATCGCGACTATCTAGGCGGCAGCGCCCGACAATGCAAGGAAGATGCACCGGAACATATCGTTACGGTTGAAACAAGCCCTTGCACTTTGCGCATCACGGTTGCAAATTCTTAAATATGATTACCCCCACCGAGCATCGGCCGGCCCGTTACCGGCCCCATGACACGATTTCCAAGGTGATGCGCCGTCCGTCGATCACCTGTTTGCCGGCCTCGGAAAAATTGACGGTAATCCGGTCGCCGACGCGCGACTGCACCTGCCCATCGCCCCAGTCCAGCGCACCCGGGTGCCGGACGATCATCCCCGGTTCCAGCATCTCATTCATCAGCATGTCTCCGACCACATATTCCAGAAGGTAAACATACATGACCTCGCACACAACGCGGATCGCACCGGGCGAGCTGGCGCAGCTATTGGGGTCGCGCCTGTGCCACGATCTGATCTCGCCGCTTGGCGCCATCGGAAATGGCGTTGAACTGCTTGAAATGTCTCCGGAATTTCCCGGCATTGGGCAAAGTGCCGAACTGCGGCTGATCGCGGAATCGGTGGCGGCGGCGCGGGCGCGCATTCAGGCGTTCCGCATGGCGTTCGGGCAGGCCGGCGGCAACCAGCGCCTGAGCCAGGCCGAGGTGAACCGCCTGATCGACGGCGTCGCATCGCAGGGGCGGCTGAAGATCCGCAGCGATGCCGAGGGTGACTTTTCCCGCACCGAAATCAGAATGCTGATGCTGGCGCTGATGTGTCTGGAAACCGGCCTGCCCTGGGGCGGTCAGGTGATGGCGCTGCGTGGCCCGGCGGGCTGGCGGCTGGTGGCCGAGGCCGATCGCACCAAGCCGGACCCCTCGCTGTGGGCATGGCTGGCCGAGGTGGATGGCCCGCCGCGCAGCCTTGCCGCATCCGAGGTGCATTTCGCCCTGCTGGCCGAATCTGCGGGCCGCGAAAACCGCACGATCACATGGGAACTGGACGAAAAAGGCGCTGAAATTACCTTCTAATCCACGGCAGGCGCCCCGATCCGGGGCGCCTGCCGTCGTTCAATCGCGGATCGTGCCGTCGCCCGTGACCAGATATTTGAAGCTGGTCAGTTGTTCTGCACCCACCGGCCCGCGCGCGTGCATCTTGCCGGTGGCGATGCCGATTTCACCGCCCATACCAAATTCGCCCCCATCGGCAAACTGGGTCGAGGCGTTGCGCATCAGGATCGCGCTGTCCAGCCCGGCAAAGAACCGGCCCGCCGTCGCGTCGTTTTCCGTCAGGATCGATTCGGTATGCTGGCTGCCATAGCGGCGGATATGGGCAATCGCCTGATCGACCCCATCGACCAGCTTTGTGGCAATGATGCTGTCCAGAAATTCCTGCCCGAAATCATCGGGTTGGGCGGGGACGGTGCCGCTGATCCGGGCCAGATCACCGTCGGCGCGGACCTCGACCCCGGCATCCAGCAGATCCTGAATGATCGCCGGACCATGCGCGGCATAGAAGCCTGCGTCGATCAGCAGGCATTCCGCCGCGCCGCAAATGCCGGTGCGCCTGGTCTTGGCGTTCAGCACCACGCGGCGCGCCTTTTCGGGATCGGCGTCACGATCGACATAGACGTGGCAGATCCCCTCCAGATGGGCAAAGACCGGCACCCGCGCTTCGGATTGAACCAGCCCGACCAGCCCCTTGCCGCCGCGCGGAATGATCACGTCGATCAGCCCCTGCGCGTGCAGCATCGCCGTCACCGCCGCCCGGTCGCGCGTCGGCACCAGCTGGATCGCAGCCGCAGGCAGGTTCGCCTGCCGCAGGCCTTCGACCATGCAGGCATGGATGGCCTGACTGCTGTGCAGGCTTTCCGATCCGCCCCGCAGAATCACCGCATTCCCAGATTTCAGCGCCAGCGCGCCCGCATCCGCCGTCACATTGGGGCGGCTTTCATAAATGACCCCGATCACGCCAATCGGCGTGCGCACGCGCTGGATATGCAGCCCGTTGGGACGGTCCCATTCGCTGATGATTTCGCCAACCGGATCACGCTGTTCGGCGACGGCGCGCAGGGCATCCTCGACCCCGCGCAGGCGGTCCGCATCCAGCCGCAGACGGTCCAGCATGGCGGGTGACAGCCCCTTTTCGGCAGCCAGCGCCATGTCCTGATCGTTGGCGGCAATGATGGCGGGCATACGCGTGCGGATTTCATGGGCGGCACCGATCAGGGCGGCGTGCTTGCGTTCTGGCGAGGCCTGCGCCAGCGTGACAGCGGCTGCGCGCGCAGCCTCACCCATCTTCGCAATCAGCGCTGTCGCGTCGTCCATATCCGTCATTGCCCTTCGTCCCGATTTACCGACCGCCATCAGATCACGCGGTCCGGTGATCCTCATATGGGGAATGGGGCGTGAACTCAAACCCCTATGGGGCAGGGTTCAGGTCTGATTTTCTGGACAGGATGACAAGTGGCGCGGTTGACGGGGCTCGAACCCGCGACCCCCGGCGTGACAGGCCGGTACTCTAACCAACTGAGCTACAACCGCGCACTATGTCGGGCGATAGGTGTGTGTGGCGCGGTTGACGGGGCTCGAACCCGCGACCCCCGGCGTGACAGGCCGGTACTCTAACCAACTGAGCTACAACCGCACACTCACCCCCCCGACAGATCGCCCTTCGGGGTGAGGCGCGGTTTACGCAGGCCGCACGCCCCCGTCAAGGGCGCGTCACAAAAAATCCGCCTTGGACTGAATTTCGCGGATGGCTGATGCGCCCGCCGCAGCAGGGTGCGGGCACGCCGGTCGTTGTCGGGCCGGATGTGGGCAACCCGCGCAGCACCCGCACGGCCAGCCAGCCAAAGGCCTGGGCTTCCAGCATATCGCCATCAAGACCCGCAAATTCAACGGGTTGCACATCGGCGGGCAAGGCATCGGCCAGCGCCGCCATGATCGCCGGATTATGCCTGCCGCCGCCGCAGACCAGCACTGTTGCGGGCGGGGCGGGCATCCAGCACCAGCCCGCCGCCACCGATCCGGCCAGCGCCGCCACCAGCGTGGCCGCCGCATCGGCATCAGACAGGGAATCGACCGCGCGCGACAGCATGGCGAACTGATCACGGTCCAGCGATTTGGGCGGGCGGCGGTCAAAATAGGGGTGGGCCAGAAAATCCGCGACGATCCCTGCATCCGCGCGCCCGGTGAGCGCCAGCGCACCACCATCGTCGCGGTCCCGCCGCAGTCGCGCCCGCACCAGATCATTGATCGGCGCATTGGCCGGGCCGGTGTCAAAGGCCAGACAGGCGCCCGTGGCCTCGGGCGATGCCGCGCCCGGATCGACCCATGTGACATTGCCGACACCACCAAGGTTCAGAAACGCGACCGGCTGCGCGGGCAAAGTGCCCTGCCCCACCGCCCATTCGGCGCAGGCCCAGTGAAAGAACGGCGCCAAGGGCGCGCCTTCGCCGCCCTGGCGCACATCTTCGGTCCGGAAATCCCACACGACGGGGCGGTCGGTGACGCGCGCCAGTAAGGCCCCATCGCCCGCCTGATGGGTGCCCCGCCCCCTTTGCGTTTTTGTCCCCGGATCATGGGCAAGCGTCTGCCCGTGATAGCCGATCACCTGCGCATCGGGGAAATCCTGCGCCAGCGCGGCGTGGGACGCGACCGATATCTGCGCCGCATCCGCAACCGCCGGCCCGCCCGGCCATTGCCCCAACGCGCCGTGCAGCGCCGCCGATTCGTTGTCGGTATAGGCTCGGAACGCAGCAGCGCCAAAGCCCGCAATCCTGACGCCATCCGTGTCGATCAACGCCGCATCCACCCCATCCAATGAGGTTCCCGACATCATCCCCAAGGCCCGGATCATCGCGCTTTTCCTTTATTGCCGCAGCCGGTATATCCGCCCGGTCACAAAGGAAACAGTGCCATGACCTACCAACCCAAGTCCGATTTCCTGTCCGTCATGTCCGAGCGCGGCTATATCGCCGATTGCACCGACTATGCGGCGCTGGATCAGCAACTGCTGAACGGGCCGGTCACGGCATATATCGGCTATGACGCGACGGCCGCGTCGCTGCATGTGGGCCACCTGCTGAACATCATGATGCTGCGCTGGTTCCAGAAAACCGGCAACCGCCCGATCACGCTGATGGGGGGCGGCACCACCAAGGTGGGCGATCCGTCCTTCCGCAGCGACGAACGCCCGCTATTGGATGATGCCGCCATTCAGGCGAACATCGACGGAATGCAGCAGGTATTCGCGCGTTACCTCGATTACGGCGACGGCAAAGCCACGATGCTGAACAACGCCGAATGGCTTAACGATCTGAACTACCTGGAGTTTCTGCGCGACATCGGGCGGCATTTCAGCGTCAACCGGATGCTGTCGTTTGAATCGGTGAAATCGCGGCTGGACCGGGAACAGTCGCTGTCCTTCCTCGAATTCAACTACATGATCCTGCAAGCCTATGATTTTCTTGAACTGAACCGCCGCTATGGCTGTCAGTTGCAGATGGGCGGCAGCGATCAGTGGGGCAATATCGTCAACGGAATCGACCTGACCCGCCGCGTCGATGACACGGTGATCTGGGGGCTGACCTCGCCCCTGCTGACCACCAGCGACGGGCGCAAGATGGGCAAATCGGCGGGCGGCGCGACATGGCTGAACGGGGCGATGCTGTCGCCTTACGAATTCTGGCAGTTCTGGCGCAACTCGACCGATGCCGATGTGGGGCGGTTCCTGAAGCTTTACACCGAACTGCCGGTGGCGGAATGCGACCGCTTGGGCGCGCTGCAAGGGGCCGAGATCAACGCCGCCAAGGTCTTGCTGGCCAATGAGGTGACGACCCTGCTGCATGGCGCCGAGGCCGCCGCCAGCGCCGAGGCAACCGCGCGCGAGGTCTTTGAACAAGGCGGCGCGGGCGGCGATCTTGAGGTTGCGGTGATCGGCGCCGATGCGCTGCCGATTTCGGTCGTGCAATTGCTGGTTCAGACCGGCATCGCCCCATCAGGCAAAGAGGCCAAGCGCCTGATCGCCGAAGGTGGCTTGCGCGTGAACAACGAGGCTGTGAACGACCCGCAACTGATGGTCGATGTGGCGGCGATCGGCGACGGGCTGAAAGTGTCGGTCGGCAAGAAAAAGCACCGGATGGTGCGGGTCGGCTAAGCTTTGACCTGACTGGCGACGGCCATCGCCGTCGCCACGCGATGTGGGTGCCATCTGCACCGCCGGGCCACAAAGGCCCGGCCAGCGCCCGCCCCGCCATCGGCGGGCGCTTCGCCCCCGCCGGGGCAGGCACTGCCCTGATGGGGGCGCGCGCGGCACCGTCTTGCGATGGCGCCGTCATACGCGGTCGGGGAAACCTGTCCGTTTCCTGATCCGACCGTTCAATCGGGCGCTGTCACACCCGCAAGCTGCCGCCCGTCGCCTTTTCGACCTTTTCGATGATCTTCTTGCTGACGGCCTCTATGTCCGCATCGGTCAGGGTCTTGTCGCGGGGTTGCAGGCGCGCGGTGATGGCGATGGACTTGCGGCCACCATCAAGCCCGGTGAACTGATCGAACACCGTCACCTGCTGGATCAGCGCCTTGTCGGCGCCCGCGGCAGCATTGACCAGCGTCAGCGCCTCGACCTGCGCGTCCACCACAAAGGCGAAATCGCGTTCCACCGCTTGCAGTTCCGAAATCTCCAACGCGGGACGGGTCGTGGTCTGAACTTTGGGGAAGGGCACATTGGCGATGCGGACAGTAAATGCCACGGCCGGGCCTTTGACATCCAGATCACGCAGCACCTTGGGATGGACCTCGCCAAAGGTCGCCAGCACATTCGGGCCAAGCGCGATATTGCCCGCACGGCCCGGATGCCACCAGCCGTCCAGCTTGCGATTGATCTGCGCGCGGGCGGGCGCACCGATGGCGGCCAGAACCGCCTCGGCATCGGCCTTGGCGTCATAAAGGTCAACCCTGCGGCGGCTGCCGAACGGATCGCGCGCGGCATTGTTGCCAACCAGCAGACCGGTCAGTTGCAGCGCCTGATCGCCGGGTTCGCCACCCGTAAACACCGGCCCGATTTCGAACAGCGACAGATCGCCCGCACCGCGCGCCTGATTGCGCGCCGCCGCCGCCAGCAGACCGGGCAGCAGATCGGGGCGCAGGTGGGTCATTTCGCTGCTGATCGGGTTTTCGATCCGCACCGCATCGCTGCCGCCGCCAAACAGCGTCGCCGCCGCCTGATCGATAAAACTGTAGGTGACGCATTCGTTGTAACCCAAGGCCGCCGCCTGCCGCCGCGCAGCCTTTTCGCGCAGCTGCAAGGGCGTCAGGATCGGCTTGGGCACGCCCGCCTGCGGACGCGGCAAGGGCTTGCCCTGCAACCCGGCAAGGCCCGAAATCCGGGCGACCTCCTCAACCAGATCGGCCTCGCCCAGCACATCCGGGCGCCATGACGGCACCTGTGCCATATCGCCGTCCATCACAAAGCCAAGCGCGGTCAGCGTGGCGCGCTGTGTCGCCTCGGGGATGTCCAGCCCGACCAGCGACGCAGTGCGCGCCGGGTTCAGGCGATAGGCCCGCGCAGTGTCGGGAACATCACCCGCCGTGACGATGTCCGAGGCGTCGCCGCCGCACAGGTCGATGACCATCTTTGTCGCCAGTTCAAGACCTTGCAACGTAAATCTCGGGTCAATTCCACGTTCGAACCGATAGCGTGCATCGCTGTTGATTTTCAGGCTGCGGCCAGCGGCGGCGGTGCTGATCGGGTCGAAATAGGCGGCCTCGATGAACACCTCGGTCGTGTCAAGATCCGACCCGGATGCCGCGCCGCCCATGATGCCGGCGATGCTTTCGGGACCGTTTTCATCGGCGATCACAACCGCATGGGCAGGCAGGTCATAAGTCTTGTCGTCCAGCGCCACGATCTGTTCGCCCGCCACCGGCGCGCGCAGGACCAGATCGCCATGGACCTTGGCCGCGTCAAAGACATGCAGCGGCCGGTTCAGATCATAGGTAAAGAAATTGGTGATATCGACCAGCGCGTTGATCGGCCGCAAACCAATGGCGCGCAGCCGCTTTTGCAGCCAGTCGGGCGACGGGCCGTTCTTGACGCCGCGCACGATGCGACCGGCGAAAAACGGAACCTTGTCAGCGACTTCAGGCTGGATGCTGACAGCGATGGGACAGGGGACCCCCCCCGGCACGGTCACATCCTGCATCGGGCGCAGAACGCCCAAGCCACGCGCCGCCAGATCGCGGGCGATGCCACGCACGCCAAGCGCGTCAGGACGGTTCGGCGTGATCTTGATATGGATCATCGGGTCGATCTTTTCGGGCGCATTCTCTGCCAGCCAATCGACGAAGCGCTGCCCGACCTGACCCGAGGGCAGCTCGATGATGCCGTCATGTTCCTCGGACAGTTCCAGCTCACGCTCGGACGCCATCATGCCATGGCTTTCGATCCCCCGGATCTTGCCGATGCCAAGCGTGGTGTCGATGCCCGGCACATAATCGCCCGGCTTTGCCAGCACGACCGTGATCCCTGCCCGCGCATTCGGTGCGCCGCAAACGACCTGCTTTTCACCCTCATCCGTCATCACGCGGCAGACGCGCAGCCGGTCGGCATCGGGGTGCTGTTCGGCGTGGTCGATCCGCGCCAAGGTGAAGCTGCCCAGCTTTGCCGCCGGATCGGCGACCTCTTCGACCTCAAGCCCCAGATCGGTCAGCGCATCGGTGATCTGATCCAGCGTAGCTGCGGTATCGAGGTGCTCTTTGAGCCAGGAGAGGGTGAATTTCATAACGTCGCTTTCCACTTCGGGACCGGCGGCAGGCGCATCGGTCCGGCTGCAAGCCTTGAACCGATTGGGCGCCGCCGGGTCAAGCGTGATCAACGAAATTTGCGCGTTTGCAGGGGCGCCATGGGCAATTTTGCTGGTTGCCCAAGGGCAGGACGGGTGTCAAGTTCGCGCCGGGCGATGGGATGCACCGCAAAAATCGTCCGATAAACCTTAAACGTCAAGGATCGTTGTCAGATGCGCCACACATGCCGACCCGTTGCCGGTCTGTCCACCCTGTGCCTGCTGCTGGCCACCCCTGCCCTTGCGCAAGAGCCGCAATCCTTGCCACAACTGGGCGCGCCTGAACAAACGCACAAAGCTGCTGGCCCCAGCTGCGGCGGTGCTGCGGACGTGGTCTGGATCGGCGGGGTCGAGGGAGCGGATGCCGCGACATCGGACGCGCCGCTGACCTCGGCCGTGCAGACATCGACCGCGGCACCCGGCGTGATCGCCTTCGCCAACAGCGCCGCCAACCTATCCCTGCGGGTCGAGGCACAGGGCGCAGTCGGCGATCCGTCCATCATCCTGATGACCGAAGATGGCCAGACCATCGAGGAAAATGACGACATCCCCGATTCGCTGAATTCCCGCATCGAGACCAGTCTTGGTCCGGGCACTTACTGCGTTGTGGTGAATTCCTTCGGCGGATCACCTTTGCAAGCCACGGTACAGGTCTCACGCAGTGATCAGTCGGCGCTGCTGGTGGCGGGCGACCCAAGTGGCGCGGCGCGCATTGCCGATTGCACCCCCGAGACACAGGCGGAACGGCTGACCGATGGCCCGCTGGATGCGCGACTGGCCGAAGGCGCGGTCACGGCAACGGTGGATGGGCAGGGCGTCGGCTATTACCGCTTTACCCTGTCGCAGCCCACGACCCTGACCCTGCGATCCGCCAGCGACGGGCTTGATCCCTATCTGAAGCTGTTCGGCGATGGTGGCCTGATCGGGGAAAACGACGATAGCGACAGTACCAACGCGCGGCTGGATTACGCGACCGCCCTGCCCGCGGGTGAATACTGCATCGGCACTGCGGCGCTGTCTGCTGCGGACGGGCAGATTACCCTGTCGGCCAGCGTGCTTGATCGCGACAGCTTCCTGCGCCAGTCGTGGCGGCGCGGTGAGATCGTGCCGCCGCTGGATGGCAGCTTCCCCGTCGAAGCCATTGATCTGGGGGTGAAACAGACCGTTCTGTTGCACGACGGCGGCGCCAAATGGGTCAGCTTCGAGGTGGCAAAGCCCACCGTCATCCTGATTGACGGATATGGGTCGCTGGTCGGCGTGGATACGCAATTGGCGCTGTTTGCCGAAACCGGTGCGCCTATCGCCGATAACGACGATCACGACGGCAGCACGGACAGCAAGATCGGCCCTGTTCTGCTCCAACCGGGCCGCTATGCGCTGTCGGTGATCGACCTGAACCGGCGCGATCAGACCGGCGCGGCGATCCGCCCCGTTGGCCTGATCCTTGACAGGTACGAGCGGGTCGAATAACCGCGCATCCCGCGCCCGGCGCCCGCCGCGATCTTGTTTGCGGGCGCGGGCTTCCTATCTGTCATGGCGCAGGTGCGCATGATGCGCCCCCAACCGGAGAGACGGATGACCATCGACACCAACCGCCAATTGCTGATCGAACAGCGCGTGACGAACGAGGCGAAGTCGCCCTTTGTCGCCTATCTGCTGGCGATCCTGTTGTGGGGGTTCGGCGCGCATCGCCTGTATCTTGGCCGCTATCTCAGCGGGATCATCATGCTGCTGATGTGGGGGTTCGGCTTGCTGACCTCGGCCATCCTGATCGGCTTTATCCCCATCGCCATCGTGGCAGTGTGGAACTTCATCGACCTGTTTCTGATCCCCGGCATGATCCGCGAAGATCAGGCGGTCATCCGTCAGCGGCTTCTGGCCGAAAGCGCCGCCTATCGCTGATCGGTCGGCTTTGGTCTGACTTGACCCGGACCTGTGGCCCGCGGAACATGATGGTTCGCAACACGGGGTCCGGGCATGATCCGCATCGGCATTGGCGGCTGGAACTTTGCGCCTTGGCGCGGCGGCTTTTATCCTGACGGATTGCCGCAGCGGCGAGAGCTGGAATTCGCCAGCCGCGCGCTGTCCTCGATCGAGATCAACGCCACCTATTACGGCAGCCAGAAACCTGCCAGCTTTCAGAAATGGCATGATGAGACGCCAGACGATTTCGTCTTTGCCGTCAAGGGGCCACGCTTTACCACCAACCGGCGCGTGCTGGCCGAGGCGGGCGACAGCATCGCCCGGTTTCTTAATTCCGGGGTGACCCGGCTTGGCGCCAAGCTTGGCCCGATCAACTGGCAGTTTCCCGAAACCAAGGCATTCGACCCGGATGATTTCGGCGCGTTTCTGGACCTGCTGCCCGCCAGCCATGACGGCATCCCCCTGCGTCACGCGGTCGAGCTGCGCCACGACAGTTTTGCCTGAGATC
>QIRE01000096.1_pt1 | contig 21482 bp, 17 predicted proteins | sample 2940141 | NCBI WGS metagenome assembly QIRE01 (sample SAMN09273532, study PRJNA473421) | Gut metagenome, whole genome shotgun sequencing project. | isolation source: gut tissue | host: Folsomia candida VU population | place: Netherlands: Amsterdam | collected 2016-03-06
CCGATCTGTTCACGGCACAGGTATTCATCGGTGATGACGTCGGTCACCACGAGAATCCAATAACGCCGGTTGCCGGTCGCATCGAGCAGGAATTCCTCGAGATTGGTCGTGCCGGCCAGAACGAACTGACGCCGGACCGTCTCATCGACCTTTCCGTACGGGGCGCGCCACGTGTCCGCGCGGCCCGTCACGAACGCCTTGATCGCGGACTGGTCGGCCTTCTTGCGCAACTTGTCCAACTCGTCGATCAGCGCGATCGGTGACTCGTGAGCACTCGCGAGCAAGTCCTTGTTTTCCGACGCGCTGGGCACTTCCGGCAACTCGACGATCGGCAGATCTGGTGGAGGGATCGACCGGAAAAAGCTCGTCTTGCGGTGGCCCTGTGCCCCGTGCAGCACCAGCATCGAGTCGACCTGGCACCCCGGGTCGTAGACGCGCATCATGATCGACAGCCAAAAGTTCAAGAACGTCTGTCGCACATACGCACTGCCCGCGTCTGCGACCATCGGCAAGCACTCCGGGATGCGCTCGACGCCGTCCCACGCGGGTAACGCGTCGATGTGGTCGCGCCACGGCGAAAAGGGATGCGACCCCGCGTGCGCCGTCCGCGCCGTGTTGATCGCGCGCTCCGACAGCGACGCGTGTTCGCCGCCAAAATACCCGTTCATCACCTCCTCGATCTTGGCAAGATCGTGGTTGTCGACCGGCCGAAGAATGCTACCCGCCGGCCGCCACGGCGGAAGCGCTCGCCAGGCCAGACGGTGGCCCATCTCATTCACACCCAGATGCTTGAGCACCGGATCACGCGCGAAGATCAGCCCGGTGTTTTCATGTGAACGGACCACCTCCGTCCGCTTGTCATCGCCGGACCCAACGGTCTTTGTTTTCAACGCCTTCTTGATCGCCGCGCGCTCGCGCTCGCGCTCGATCTCCGCATCGGTGTATGGTGTCATTGTCTTTAACGTCCTTCCCTGGACACCACGGAGCCCGTCGCCAAACATGACTCCGTAGAACGCCACCCATGCGGTGGCGTTCTTTTTGTTTCGCTATCGATGTGTCGCGCGGCGATTTACGCCGCGGTGCTGCGCTGCTTCATCTCCTCCACGGCCGCAACCGGAATCCGAAATCCGTGATTCGGTGCGATTTGGTACGCGCCCGGCACCAAACCTTTCCGCAACCACTCCCACGCGGTGTAGCGGGCAACGCCCATGCGCCGCGCGAACTCGGGCGTGGAGATCGTGTCCGTGTCCTGCGCCATCTCGATCACCTCCTTCCGCTGCCGGTGTCTTACGCCGTCGACGCTAGGCAACACGACCCACATTGTCCACCGACTGCGGACACAACTGCGCAGGTCAGGACCAGTTTTCAGCGCCCCATCACCCCCATTCAGAGGCCTCGATCGCGCCCGGGGAGTTTCGCGTTGACCCTGCTCGCCATGCGCCGAACTTTTTCCGGCGATTCCGCCGCACGGCCACAGCCAACCCGCTCACAAACACGCTGTGTGATTTGCATCACACGTCGGAGGTGGCCGCAGACGCGGGGCGGCCGCCGGCAGATCCGGCCACCCGCCCAGCCCCGGGGGCGGGGCTTCGCCCCGCCTGGGTCTAGTTCAGAGGTGGTCGACAGGGCCGAGACACTGAGACACGGTGTGACAACGGTGTCTCACCTCGTGTCTCACTCATCGTCGCAGTTCAGAGGCCAGAAACGACGCTACTGAGCCACCTGAGACGCATTTTCCCTACAAACCCAAATGACGACCGCATCGAACGACGGCATCTATCGACTTCTGTATGAAGTCTTGGGAAGTGCGTCTCAGGTGGCTCAGTAGCCCAAAAATACCGAACTACCTGCAGCAATACCTGAGACACGAGGTGTCTCAGGGGTGGCACACGTGTCTCACCACACGTCACAAAAGTCAAATCAAACCACTTCAGCCACAGCTGTACCGGCTCGGAATCTTCGACGCAGGACAGTCACATCAACTCCCCCTCGTCGTTACGCTCGAACCCCATCTCGGCGAGAAGCCGATCCGGTATCGGCTCGTCGAGCCAATGCACCGGCCCTCTGTCTTCCGGTCGAACCCGCTCGCGGCTGTAATCCAGCGCCGACGCGACCTGCCTCAGATCTTCTCGGTGAACGTGCGCATAGGTGCGCAGGACCAACTCCCCACCGTCGCTGTGCCCCAGCCACGCCGCCACCTCGGCCGGAGTGACGCCCATCGCGATGAGCCGCGACGCCGCGGTGTGACGACTCGCGTGCAGTCGCCGTTGCGGCACCCCCGCCGCCGCGAGCGCGTCGTTCCACCAGAAGTTCAGGGTTCGCGGCGAGCACGGCCGGCCGTTCTGCTGCGTCAGCACGTAGGGGTCGTCGCCGCCCTTCCACCGTGCCCCATACCGCTCCTTCTCGCCGTCCTGGCGCTTCTTCGCTGCTTTCAGCACCGCCAGCGTCGGATCTGGCAGCGGCAGCCACCGGCCAGCGCTCTCGGTTTTACCCACGCCTTGCTCGATGACTGTGCCGCGCACCGCGATCCGCGTCGTTACGGCGACCTTCATGGTCCCCTTGTCCAAATCCACCGACGACCACCGCAACCCCGCCATCTCCCCGCGCCGCAGGCCGACGAGCCCGAGGGCGATCATCGGCGCCCGCATCGCGGCCAGGTACCCCGGCGAGCGCATGTGGCCCTCCGCCGGCGGCGTGGCCGGGTGCGCGGCTTCCAGCCTCGTGACCTCCGCGTCGGTCAGCCGATCCGAGAGATCCAGAACTTCCTTCTTCGCGGCCACCGGGTCATCGCGCTTGCGCAGCGGCTTCACCAGCTCGACAGGATTGCGCGCCACCTTCCCCTGCTCGACCAGGTCCTCCCACACCGACTGCCATCGAGCGCGCATCGGGTTGATCGACGTCCGCGCCCACTTCCGGCCGCCCGGACCGGTTCCCTCGCGCAGATCCTTGATCAGCTCTACGACGTCGGACTTTTCGATCGTCTGGACCTTCTTCTTCCCGTACCGCTCCACCACCGGCGCCAGCGCGGCGGCGTACGCGGCCCGAGTCGACGGCGAGATCTCCTGCGCCGCCAACCATTCATCGACGGCCATTTTCACCGTCAGCGCCGTCGTGGGCACCGCCTTGCCGGCCACCGCGGCGGCGATCATCTGTTTCCGGTAGTCGCTCGCCTCAGCGGCCGTCTTGAACCGGCGCCGGAACTGCCGCCGTTCGCCGTTCACCTCGGCGTCCACCCGGGCCTCGTAGCGCACGGTTCCGGACTCGTACTCGATCTTCTCGACCCCGACGGGGAGCTTCGCCACGCGACTAATCTACCGACTTTCCCAGGTGACCTGTGTCAACTCCTGTGTCAACTCCACCGCCCGCGGTCCGCACCCACGACGAGGGCCAGGTCAGAAATGCGATCTGACCTGGCCCTTCTCTGCGGAAGCGGAGGGATTTGAACCCCCGGTCCTGTTACGGACGCTCGCTTTCAAGGCGAGTGCATTCGGCCGCTCTGCCACGCTTCCTTGCACCGAATAGGCTACGCGACCACCCGACGTCGGCCACAACGGTGTCGCAACTTTCGTAGAGTTGTCATCATGCGCGCCATCGTGATCGACAACGACGACCTCGTGGTCGCCAACCTGCCCACTCCGACACCGGGACCGGGTGAAGTGCTCATTCGGGTCGTCGCGGCCGGACTCAATCGCGCCGACCTCATGCAGCGCAAGGGTTTCTATCCGCCTCCGCCTGGCGCGAGCTACATCATGGGCCTCGAAGTGTCGGGTGAGATCGCGGCCGTCGGCTCCAGCGTCGACGAATGGGAAGTTGGCCAGCAAGCGTGCGCCCTGCTCGCCGGTGGCGGGTACGCCGAATATGTGAATGTGCCTGCGGCGCAACTACTTCCCATTCCCACTGGCCTCGACGTCGCGACCGCAGCCGCCCTCCCTGAAGTCGCGTGCACGGTCGTCTCCAACATCGTGCTGACCGCAAACCTGAAACCCGACGAGACCCTGCTTATCCACGGCGGCGCCAGCGGAATCGGCACGCACGCAACACAACTCGCGAAGTCGATGGGTGCGCGGGTCATCGTGACGGCCGGATCTGAAGAGAAGTTGGCGGCCTGCACCAGCCTCGGCGCCGACGTCGGGATCAACTACCGCGAGAACGACTTCGCCACCGTCGTCGCCGACCTTGGCGGTGCCGACGTCATCCTCGACATCATCGGCGCCAAGTACCTCGCCTCCAACGTCGCCGCACTCGCGACGGGCGGGCGCATGGTCATCATCGGCATGCAGGGTGGCGTGGCCGCCGAACTAAACATCGGCGCATTGATGGCCAAACGAGCGTCGATCACCGGAACCACGCTTCGCCCCCGACCCGTCGACGGTCCGGGCGGCAAGGGCGAGATTGTCGCGGCAACCCGCGAGATCACGTGGCCGCTCATCGAGAGCCAGACGATCAAACCCGTTGTGGCCCAGGTTTTTCCACTCGCCGATGCGGCGGCCGCGCAGGCATATTTGGAAAGCGGGGAGGGCGTCGGGAAGGTTCTCCTCGACGTCGCCGGCGGCTGACCAGCCTATTCGTCGCGCGCCAGAATTGCCGTCTTCACCTTTGCGAAAGCGTCGCCGAGGGCGGCGTATTCTTCCTCGGTCAACGAGTCGATGAGGTGTTTGTGCACCATCTCGTCGCGCACGCGCGCGACCCGCGACAGGTAGCAGGTGCCGTCAGCGGTCACCCGAACCCACCGCTGACGCGCGTCGCACTCCAGGTCCAGCCGCTCAACCCGACCTGCTTCGACGAGACGGGTGATCTGCCGCGAGACGGTACTCAACGAGATTTGCGTGTTGGCCGCCAGATCGCTGATTCGGAGTCGCTCGTGGCGCGCCAATTCTTCGAGAACACGCCAGTCCGCGGTCTGCGCAAGCCCGGCGTCGGAGAGTCCTTGATTGATTGCCGCGAAGAGGTGCCACCCACCGGCCACGATCGATTCCCACGACTCGCGCTGCCCCACAGACAGAACGCTCGACGATCCAGTTGCCGTATTGCCATCAACCAACGTATGCAGCTTCGTTGCCTTGGATGAAGTCACCATAAACCTAACGCTTGCTAATCAATCTCAACCATAGCCTCAAGCGAGCGATGCGAGCGTTCGGACGAGATGATCCACTTCATACGGGGTGGAGTACGGGGCCAATCCAATGGTGATTGCCCCGTCGGCGTCACCGACTCCGGCCTGGTCAAGGGCCCTACTTGGCATCCCGGTGAGTGCACAGATGCCGTTGTCGGTCAGACGACGGACAACCTTGTCTCCGCTGACCCCGTCGACGGTGAAACTGACCAGCGGAACCCGATTCTCCGACGTCCCGATGACGCGAACCGGCGAGAGGTTCTCCAGCGAATTGATCAGGTAGAACATCAGCCGCTGCAGATACTCGTAGACACCGTCGAGTGATGTGACCAAGCGGCGTCGGCGTTTACCGATCGCTTCGTCATCGAGCGACGCAAGATGCTCAACCGAGGCAACCACGCCGGCCAGAAGGGCACCTTGGTGTACTCCGACTTCCAGTCGCGCCGGCCCCGACGCTCGCGGGTCGTCAGACACGGCTTCCAATTCCTCGAGAAACTCCGGCTTGGCAAAACTCATCGCGGCGACGCGCGGACCACCCCAGCGATCAGCGGAGACCAGCACTGCGTCGGCGCCGAGTTCGCCGATATTCAACGGCAGGTAGGGGGCCGCGCTACTGGCATCGACGATGAGCTTGGCCCCGACCTCATGCGTACGCTTCGCGATCTCACTGATGTCGGTGATTGCACCCGTGGTCGACGACGCGAGGGTAATGGCGACGATTTTGGTGGCGTCGCCGACAAGGTCGTCGAATTGGTCGGCCGGCAGCTGACCGGTTTCGATGTCCATCTCGGCCCAGCGGACCCGCGCACCGAAGCCAACGGCTCGTCGTAGCCATGGGGCGATGTTGGCCTCGTCATCGAGCTTGCTGAGCACCACCTCGGTCCCCCACCACCGCTGTGAACCATGGGCGTCGACGAGGTTCGCAATCAGCGACGCGACAGACGGCCCCAGGACCACACCCTCCGGCGGCGCGGCGAGCAGATCACCGATCGCGCGGCGAGCGGCGAGCACCACTTCCGACGATTCGCGGCCCGCCGGATACACCCCGCCGGGCGTCGAAACCAAGCTGCGAAATCCGGTCGAGACAGCCGACGCAACGGCGTCGGGGATCTGCATTCCGGCCTGCGGATCGAGGTGAATCCAGCCGTCGCCCAAAGAGGGGAAAAGACCCCGCGCATGGGCGACATCGAATGGCATGGCTCACACGATAGTCGGTGCAGGCCACCGTCGAGCCACGCGCTGGCCCCTGCGAACGTCGACGCAGGAATGGCACACTGTTAGACATGATGAGCGGACCATTCGGATCTGGCGGCCCAGGACAGTTGAGCACCGGCGGCGAAGGCGACCTCGAGCTCCCCGACAACATAATTGTCGTGCCATCCTCCGACGGTGACGATGCGGACACCCCCAGCGTGGCCGACATGGTGGAACAGCCCGCGAAGGTCATGCGGATCGGCACGATGATCAAGCAACTCCTCGAGGAGGTGCGAGCCGCACCTCTCGACGAGGCCAGCCGAAACCGGTTGCGGGAGATCCACCAATCGTCGATCCGCGAGTTGGAGGGTGGACTGGCACCCGAGTTGCAGGAGGAACTGGAACGCTTGGCCCTTCCGTTCACCGACGATGTGACCCCGTCGGACGCGGAACTTCGCATCGCGCAGGCACAGCTCGTCGGGTGGCTCGAAGGACTCTTCCACGGCATCCAAACCGCACTGTTCGCACAGCAGATGGCCGCGCGTTCTCAGCTCGAACAGATGCGTCAAGGTGCGTTGCCGTCGGGTGGTAGCAACCCGACGTCGGGGCCGGGGCATAGCACCGGTCAGTATCTGTGACGTCCTGCACTTTCATCGCCCAGGTAAAGTGACCATCCGTGTCAGTGCCAGTCAACGACCGGGTGATTCCCCCTGCCCCGGAACAATCGGATTCCCGCACGCTTCGTCGTGCGTTCGCCGACCTTGCGGAGGGACTGCGCACTCGTGAGCTTTGGCTCCACCTGGGCTGGCAGGACATCAAGCAGCGCTATCGACGGTCGGTACTCGGGCCACTGTGGATCACGGTCGCGACGGCGATTACGTCGTTCGCGATGGGCCTGCTGTACGGCCAGCTCTTCGGCATCGACATCAAGACCTTCCTGCCCTATGTGACCCTCGGCTTCATCTTCTGGAACTTCATCCAGAACTCGATCCTCGACGGCTCCGAGGTGTTCATCACCAACGAGGGGCTGATCAAACAGCTGCCAGCGCCGGTCAGCGTGCATGTGTATCGCATCGTCTGGCGGCAGACGATCATCTTTGCCCACAACATCGTGATTTTTGCCGTGGTGTGGGCGATATTCCGGCCGCCCATCGGATGGACCGCGCTCCTCGTTTTCCCCGCGATGATTCTGTTGATGTTGAACGCCGTCTGGGTCACTATCGTGTTCGGCATTCTCGCGACGCGTTTCCGCGACATCGAACAGCTCATGACCACGGCAGTCCAGTTGGTGTTCTTTATGACGCCGATCATCTGGCGCGTCGACATGGACAGCCTGAGCAATATGTCGGACCGGATGCGGCTCGTCGAGCTGAATCCGATGTATCACTACCTGGAGATCACGCGCGGACCGCTACTCGGCGAGCACGTCGAGTTCTACCACTGGGGAATCGTGCTCGGCTGCACCGCCATTGGTTGGTTGCTGGCCCTGTTTGTGATGCGCAACTTCCGAGCCCGCGTGGCGTACTGGGTCTAAGGAGTAGCTCACCATGATGAAGAATTCGATCCTCAAGTCCGCCGCCATCGTCGACGCCGACAAGGTCCGCGTCGACACGTGGGGCGCCTGCGTCGACTTCCCGATCTTCGACGCCAAGGCCCGCTCGATCAAGAAGGCCGTCCTCGGTAAGGCCGGCGGTGTCATTGGTTCCACCGACTCCAAGCTCGTGATGGTCGAGGCCCTCCGCCACGTCGACTTGCACCTGGAGCACGGCGACCGCGTCGGCCTCGTCGGACACAACGGTGCGGGCAAGTCGACGCTGCTCCGACTCCTCGCCGGCATCTACGAGCCGACGCGCGGTTCGTGCCGCGTGCAGGGTCGCGTCGCCCCCGTCTTCGACCTCGGCGTCGGCATGGACCCGGAAATCTCCGGCTACGAGAACATCCTCATTCGCGGCATGTTCCTCGGCATGAGCCGCAAGGAAATGCTGAAGAAGATCGACGAGATCGCGGAGTTCACCGAACTCGGCGACTACCTCGCGATGCCGCTGCGCACCTATTCGAGCGGTATGCGTATCCGCGTCGCGCTTGGTGTCGTGACCAGCATCGACCCAGAAATTCTCATCCTCGACGAAGGTATCGGCGCCGTCGATGCCGAGTTCATGAAGAAGGCACGTCTGCGTCTGGAAGCTCTAGTCGCGCGTTCGGGCATCTTGGTGTTCGCCAGCCACTCAAACGAGTTCCTCGCCCAGCTCTGCGACCGCGCGCTGTGGATCGACAAGGGTGAGATCCGTATGGACGGCGGCATCGAAGAAGTCGTCGGGGCGTACGAGGGTCCCGCCGCGGCCGCGCATGTGCGCGAAGTCGTGGCCAACATGGAGGCCGAAGACAAGGCTGAGGGTAGCGATAAGGCCACCAGCAACAATGACTGATCAGCCCCGGGTCGTCGCGGTCATTGTCACGCATCGTCGTGCCGAACTGCTAGCCGAATCCTTGAAAGTCATTACGGCGCAGGATCGTCCGGTCGACCATGTGATCGTCGTGGACAACGCAGCCGAGGCCAAGGTCGAGGAGTTGGTGAACGCGGCGTCGGGCGAGACGACCTACATCGGCTCGCAGCACAACCTTGGCGGTGCGGGCGGCTTCGCCCTCGGCATGCTGCACGCCCTCGCGCTCGGCGCGGATTGGGTGTGGTGCGCCGACGACGACGGCAGACCCGAAGGGCCACAAGTACTTTCGACGCTCCTCGACTGTGCTCAACGCCACTCGCTCGCGCAGGTGTCCCCGGTGGTCTGCAACATCGACGATCCCGACACCCTCGCCTTCCCACTTCGACGTGGGCTCGTGTGGCGGCGCAAACGGTCGGAGCTGTTTGGTGCGACGGACTCGTCCGACGACTTCCTCGAGGGCATCGCGTCGTTGATGAATGGCGCACTGTTCTCGGCGTCGACGCTAGACCAGGTCGGCGTCCCCGACCTTCGACTGTTCGTACGCGGCGACGAGGTCGAAATGCATCGACGTCTCGTCCGATCGGGACTGCGGTTCGGCACCTGCCTTACGACGGCGTACCTCCACCCCGACGGCAGCGACGAGTTCCGGCCCATCCTCGGCGGTCGGATGCATACTCAGTACCCCGACAACGAGACCAAGCGCTTCTTCACCTACCGCAATCGTGGCTATTTGATGAACCAACCGGGCATGCGCAAGCTCATCCCGCAGGAGTACGCGCGATTCGGGTGGTACTTCCTGGTTCAGCAACGCGACGTCGGGGGCTTCCGCAATTGGATGCGGCTGCGCAAGGCGGGTCGGGCCGAGCATTTCGGTCGGCCCTGACGCCACCCGTCAGGCTCGTGGCATCCCTGCCAAAGCGCCGTCGATAGCGACCGCCCACACTCGGTCTGCCGCATCTGCCGATCCGAGCAGTCGATGACGCTCATTCATCGCTAGCCCTTCGACCAACGCGCCGAACCCCAGCGCCACGGCCTCGGCCTGAGTCCGTTCTGCGGATGGTAGAACGTCACGCACGGCTCCGACCAGAATCGCCCGACATTCGAACGCGCCGGACAAGTCAACGGACGGACCGGATTGCAGTGGTCGGGCCAGCATCACGTCGATGAGGGTCGGGTGATCCCGCGCGAATTCGCGGTACGCGACGGAGAACTCGCGTAACCGTTCGCGACCGCCGAGACCGTCGAGGCGCGGTCTCACCGCTTCGACAAGCCGCTCAAAGCCGACCGCCATCACGGCGTCGATGAGTCCTTCCCGGCTTCCGAATAGCTGATTCAAAGCAGCGATATTGCTAGCGGAAACGTCGGAGACGCGACGCGTAGTGAGGGCGGCGACTCCGTCGTCGAGGACGATCCGAACCGCAGCGTCGATGAATCTGCGACCGAGTTCGGCATCTCGAGTACGCGGTCTGGCCATCCGAACAGTATGCCCAACTGAGGCTTGACGTGTTTTGTATCGATGATATGTTTGGTCGATGAACACCACAAACATCGCCTCCCTCCAGAGTTTTCTCGCCAACGCCCCCATCGCTTCGACACTCGGACTGCGCCTCGACGAGGCGACCGCGGAACGAACGATGATCAGCATGGACATCTCCAAGCGCCTGACCTTCGACGGCGCGACCGTCCAGGGCGCGATTGTCGGAGTACTGGCCGACTTCGCCGCGGTCGCATCCGCATCTCTTGTTGCGCGTTCGGGCCAGTTCGTCGCGACCGTCGGCTGCGAGACCCATAACCTGGCACCGGCACGCGGCGAGCGCCTGGTGGCCATCGGCCGGTTGATCAGCAAGCCGGGGCGTCGAATGGTGGCCGCGGCCGACGTCTACGTCGACTCAGAGTCCGGACCCCTCTGCCTGACCGGCCTCTTTACCGCTGCGGCAATCGGCTGACAGCCCACCAAACCCCCCAACTCCGCCCCGGAGCGGGCTCAAATCCATATATGCGATCCCGAGCCCGCTCCGGGGCGGTTTTGGCGGGGGTGGCGGTTTTCGGGGGTTCGCGGGCGGGGGCATCGGGCAATCCGGATCGACGGCAACTAGAACGTGTTCTAATGTGGAGAGAACACCTCCGTTAGACAGGACCCCCGATGCGCTTTACGTTCGCCGAAGCTATGACCGACCCCAGCTACTACGCCCCGCTGGCGCAGGCTGCGGAAAAGGCCGGGTACGCGGGATTCACCATCCCCGACTCGCTGGCGTATCCGGAACAGTCGGACGCCAAGTACCCGTACACCCCCGACGGTGACCGCGGCTTCCTCGAAGGCAAAGACTTTATCGAGACGTTCATTTCGGCGGCAGCGCTCGGCGCGGTCACCGAAACCATTAGGTTCACCCCGTTCGTCGTGAAGCTGCCGATCCGCCCGCCGGCCCTCGTGGCCAAGCAGGCGATGTCGATCGCCGCGTTGACCAACAACCGGTTCGCCATGGGCGTCGGAACCAGCCCGTGGCCCGAGGACTACGACTTCATGGGCGTCGACTTCAAACGTCGCGGTAAGCGCATGGACGAGTGCATGGACATCATCCGCGGCCTCTCGACCGGTGAGTACTTCGAGTTCCACGGCGAGTTCTACGACATCCCGAAGATCAAGATGTCGCCCGCACCAACCGAGCCGATCCCGCTGCTCGTCGGCGGGCACGCGGATCTCGCGCTGCGTCGCTCGGTGGTTCGCGGCGACGGCTGGATGCACGGCGGCGGCGAGGGTGAAGAGCTCGACATGCTGCTCGGCAAAATCAACGACATCCGTAAGGCCGAGGGCAAGCTCGACGACCCGTTCGAGATCCACGTCATCTCGCTCGACGCCTACACGGTCGACGGTTGTAAGCGTCTAGAGGACAAAGGCATCACCGACGTGATCGTCGGGTTCCGGATGCCCTACATCAAGGGCAACGACACCGAGCCGCTGCAGAAGAAGCTCGACCACCTGAACTGGTACGCCGATAACGTCATCAGCAAGGTGAATGGCTAGCGCATTTTGAAGATCACCGCGCGCTGCACGACGAAGTTGATGACCGTCGCGATGCCTTGCGCGATGACGAACGCAAACAGGCTGTACAGCTTTGTCTCCGGCCAGACATGCGACAGCGCGGTGTAGATGCCGACCTGCGCTCCGAACGTCACCAGGTAGAGAATGACGACCGCGACGAACCGCGCGGTGCTCGGCTCGGCCTTGAACGTCCACCGACGGTTGATGAGGTAGGCAACGGTGGTACCGAGGACGAAGCCGCATGCCTTAGCGAGCCATTCGGGCAGGTTCGCGCCGTACTGCAGGATCAGCGTCAACCCAAAGTCGAGTACCGCTGAGCCGGCGCCGGTGATGATGAAGCGGACGATCGCTGTCTTCAAATCGACGTCGTCGCGCATTTCATCGACTTCCAACGGAAGTTCGGTTGGCGCCGGAATATGCGGATGCCCAGGCGAGCTCAACGAATGGCCATCGGCTGAGTGCTGGGGGTCAGGATGCGACACCCAAGACACTCTAGTTGACTGACGAGACCCCGAGAGCCGCGCGATGATGGTAAATATCGTTCATGTCAATACAGAGCCTGCGTAGCGCATTCCGCTACCGAGTGGCCCGCCACGTGCTGATCGGGCCGTTCCTTTTCGTGTGGGGTCGACCGAAAGTTACTGGCCGAGAGCATATTCCACCCAAGGGTCCGGTCATTCTGGCCGCAAATCACCTGGCCATCTCCGACTCGTTCTTCGTCGTTCAGTCGGCCCGACGCCCGGTCATGTTCCTCGCGAAGGCGGACTACTTCACCCAACCGGGCCTGCGCGGAAGATTCAAGAAGACGTTCTTCTCCGGTATGGGCCAGATCCCGGTCGACCGTAGCGGTGGCGCCAAAGCGTCGCCCGCGATCGAGGCCGCGACCGGCATCGTCGAAGGCGGCGGCGCCTGGGGCATCCATCCGGAGGGCACCCGCTCGCCCGACGGCCGGATGTATCGCGGCAAAACCGGCGTCGTCCGCGTCGCCGCCGCAACGGGAACACCGATAGTCCCCATCGCGCTGACTGGCACCAACAACCGCACCAAGTCCAACTTTTGGAAGAGCCGCGTCGGCGTCGACATTCTGCCGCCCCTCGACCTCAGTTGGGTGGACCCCACCAATGAGCAGGACATTCGCAAGGCCACCGATGAGCTGATGCAGTCAATGCGCGCGACGACGGGTCAGGAGTACGTCGACACCTACGCCAAGCCGGGGAGTGCGACGAAGTAGTCAGGACGAGGCTGCGCCAGCACGCCGCAGCATCCGTTGCCGCGCGGTACGAGTCGCGGCGGTGACCGCCTCCGACTTCGTCGCAGCGGCCAGACCCGTGACAGGCATTGCGCCGTAAACGGATTCGGCATGACCGGCCGGAACGTCGAAGGTCTCATGCCAGATTCCGACCGCCTCGGGAGCAGCCTTCGCTCGGGTATAGAACGCTTTCCACGCGGGCCAGTGTTCGTGGTCGGCGTCGCGTGCATAGCGGTAGATGTCGTCGGTGCTACGCCAGTACTGAACGACCATCGCGCCACGTGGCTGCAATGCGAGCTGGTAGTGCAGCAGACCGCTCGCCGGATCTTTACTCAATTCGGCCAACATCTTCGGCATCGCCGCGAACACCGGAAACCATTGTTTGACTCGCAGCGGCTGGTTAATCCGGAACCCGATGAGGAACAGCGCGATCGGTTCGTCGGAATTGTGTGTGGTGGTTGGAACCTTGCCCATGACGTTCTCCAGGGTGAGTCAGTTGGATAGTGGCACTCTCCAATGGTGTCCCGCTACCCACCGCAGCCCTAGTTCTTAACCGCGCGCATCGGCCCCGGCGTCCACAGGCCACCACGCTTCTCGTCGGTGACGGTGATCTGCGCTGGCGTCTGTGGCACCAGAGGTTCCAGGCGAACGAGCGCACCCCAATCCTTGGCCCAACCGTTGCGCAGATACGACGGTAGCGTCGTCGACCGAAGTTCATTTTCGACGATGCCCAGCGGACCGCCGTAGTCTCCGGCCATCCAGCGCTGCGAGTTCACTCGTTCACCTTCGGCGTCGGGTTCGATGCGCCACTTGGGTGTTTCGAGGATGCCGTTCACCACCGACGACGGTCGCTGGCACGGGAACGCGAGCGCGACCTCCCAGTCAAGCAGTACCGGATCTTGGCTTCCCACAATGCTATTCAACGTCACCATCTTCGACGCTCGGGGTGCGGTCAGGGCGATCCACTTGTCCCAGTCCCCGGCGGCGTCCTCGGCGACAACACGCACCACACTCGCGCCGGCCGGGGCTTTGTCACGCGGGAATCGCAAGTTCTGCCACTTCGGCGCGGTGTTGTTCAGGCCGAGCGGAGTCATCATGCCGACCGGCGCGACGCTGCCGTCGACACCAACGCGGCCGAACTCGAGTCGCACCCGCTGCCCGCTGTGCAGAACCGCCAGCTCGTCGACGTATTCGACGGCGCCGGCCACCGACATCGTGATTAGCGGCGCATCGGGATTCGGAGCGGGTAGCGCGAACCAATCCGACGTCAGGTGTCCCAGCCCGGTCGGCGAACCGTACGTGCCCACCACCGGCGCGACCGACGGCGATAGACCAAACGGCCGTGCGATGTTGGTCGGCGTCTTGGACTTACTGTCCGTGGAGTCGTCCGTCGAATCGGTGCCGGTCGACGCCGGGTCGATCAGCGTGGTGCTCTCCTCCTCCGACGCCGTATCGGTATTGATCGTCGGGGAAATCGCGTTCACGGTGAAGCCTGTCGAACCACGTCCGAGGATCGCACCGGTCGGAGTGGTTCCGGCGTCTTGCCCCGCAACGTTGGCTGCGCGCAGCACGCCAGCATTCGCATCGGCTTCGACGACGACGGCGTCGGCGAGTGCACAGGGATTACCGCGCATCGCTTGAGCGTTCGACGTTGCCCATGACCACGAATATCGTTGGGTGTAAATGGCTTTCGCGTACGACACGAACGTGAACCCAAGGACTATCGCGGAAACGATCGCGATCGACTTCATCGGCAGACGTTGCCACCACGACGTCGCCGCAGAAGCTGCGACGCCCGCTTCGGCCAACCGGTCGTCGTGGAAGTACTGCCACGCACCGAGAGCCGTCAGCGCGACGGCGACAATCACGATCGGAACGTAGAGGCCGATGCCGCGGATCGCTGGAGTGTCGTCGGCCCACGGAATGCCGTAGCTGCCGACGTACCACCACTGGTTGCGGCCCGCGAACGCAATCGCCAACGCGTAGGCGAACGCAGCCGCGAGGAAGGTGCGATTGCAGCGGCGCGTGGTCACGGCGGGATGCATGAAAGCTGCCGCGGCGCCCGCGAGGACGCCAGTCAGACACGCGAACGCACCGAGCTGGTGCGTCGCCTTCGTCGGAACGAATGCGAGCACCACAACCCCGCCCGCCGTCACGCCGGCAAGCCGCCATAGCGGCGCCGACACGATGCCCGGCACTCGACGACGCTGCAGCAAGAACAGCACGATGATCAGCAGCGGTAAGAAGGTGACAAACACACCGACGCGACGCGCAATCGAGCCGTCGGGCGTCGGATTCAGCAGGATGTAGTAGCGCATGCCTTCGGTCCACCACTTGTTGGTGGGACCGACAATGCCCTGCACCCGGACACCTTCAATGATGGTCGCCAATGTTTGGTCGGCGAAGATCTCGAAGAGAATGACCGTCCCCGCCGCGAGGATCGGCATCAGCAGCGGCAACAAACCGTCGCGCTTACGCCGAATCAGCAAGTGCCGCACCAGCGGTCGTAGCCCCATCAGGAGCGGCAAGATCGCGATCGCGCCAGCCGGGTGGACGGTCAGGGTCCCGGCGGCCGTGATGACGGCCAGCGCGAGTGGGAAGAACCGTCCACTGGCGATGGCTCGCTCCACGAGAAGCCACGTCAACAGAGTTCCGACGGTCAGGAACGGCTCGATGCGCAACCCGTTGTTAAACGGCAACCAGATTGCGAGGAATGCCAGCGCCGCCGACCACATCACCGTCGACGATCGGCCGACCGAGTGTCCCAGGCGCGGCAACGCCGCCCGACTGATCAGCAACCACCCGACAACCGCGAAAAGCAGCGGGAGAACACGCAACCAGGGCGTCGAGGTACTGACTTCCATCCACAGCGATAGGTATCGGTAGTGCCATCCGAACGGATCCTGCGGCGCCCCGAAGTAGCGGTAGTAGTTGTCCAGGTAGCCAGCACCGCGGGCTACTCGGCCGACGGTGACCTGGTACCCGTCATCAGCGGTGTTGCCACCGATGAACAACCAGACGATCAAGGTGGCGTAGACCGCGAGGTCGACCAGGCGTGGCCGCCACCAACCGCGCGGGAGGAAGCGTCGCACCCGACGACCATCGCGAGCATCAAGAACCGCGAGCGCGGCAATCGATAACACCGTCATGAGGACGCCGAGAATCAGCAGCGCCTTCTTCAGCAGCGTCGGTGAGGTACTAAAGCGAGTGTCAACGGTCGACGAGAAGGAAAGCCCTTGCGTGGAAACGTCTTTCGGCAGATCCGTGTAGACACCGATAATCTGCGGACGGGCGTCGGGGTCAGCCAGCGAAAAGTTGATCGGCACCCCGTCGACCGCGGTGACACCGTCAATCTTCCCCGACGTCCCGGCGGTATCGGCGTGAATGACAATGCGGCAGTTGGGATTCTGCTGTGCCGCGGCACGCGGCGTGCTGAGTAGCAGAGTGTTTCGCTGGGTGACCTGAATGCTATCGGCGGTCGCTCGAACGAACAGTCCGACCTTGCTCGCGTCGACGCCGGCGGCCGGGACGGTCGATACCAGCACCCCACCCGCAGCTGGGAGAGACCCCGCGAGGACACACGGCACCGACAGATCCAGCTCCGTCGGGGTGTACGCGACATTCGGCGCGACGACGTTGGCTACGGAATTGCCCTGCGGCCAATGGATTTGCGTCTTGCCGTACGTCACCGGCAGCAGCGGGGAGAGTAGCGCAAGCAGAACACCCAGCCCGCCAGCAACGACCGCGACGATCTTCGCAAGCTTGATGCGCTGTGGACTCATGGATCTACTTTCACGGTTCTGGACCTCAATCATCTTGCGGCACCGCCCGAATCGATCCGCGACGCTGCGTGCCCCACTGGGTCTGTTCACCCGCATGCACCGCAGCGGGTTTCGCGTCGGAGACCAGTGGCGTCAGCCGCTGTAGGTTGCCCCACTCGCGATACCAGTCGTTGGACAGATAGGTCGCGACGGTGTCGGGCTTGGTCAGTGCTTCCAGCGGTCCGAGGATGCCTCCGTTGACCGTCGCCTGCCACGTCTTCGACTGGGCATTCGCAATCGTGGCGTCGGGCAGGATGCGCCAACGGGGGACGTCGAAGATGCCGTAGGTGGCGGTCATCGGTTTCTGGCAGGGGAATTGCGCACCGACCGCGAAGTCGGCGAGGACCGGATCAGTTGATCCGACGACCTGTTGCAAGGTCTGCAGCACCGGCTCACGCGGGGGCGTGAACGCCAACCATTGGTCGGGGCTAAGACTGTTGTCCCGCGCCACAATTCGCATCGCCGTTGCTGCCCGCGGAACCGTGCTCGTTGGTATGCGGAGGTTGCGCCACGGGCGGTTGGGATGCGTCGGACCGGGATCGATCGGCGTCGCGGGTGCTCCCACCGGGATGAACGCACCACCTTCTTGGCGACCGAACTCGACCTGCAGCGAACGTCCGGTGACCGTCGCGCCATCGCGGTCAACGGAGAAGATCGGTCCGGCCGCGGTGATCACAATGAGCGACGATGCCGCCGCCCCGGTCGGCAACGTGTACCAGGAACTAGTCAGCGTCGCCTCGGAGTCGTTGTGACCGTAGCTACCCAGAACCGGGGTGCGTGCCGGATCGAGACCGAAGGGAAGCGCAGCCGTGCTGCCGTTGATGCCGCGCGGTCCGATGCCACCGGTGGTTCCGGGGTTGCCACCTGACACGACGAACGGTTTCGCTAGGTCACCGGAGGTGTTCATCGTGCCCGGGCTCAACGAATCCTCCTCGCCGGTGAGGAACGGTGCCACGCCGTCGGGCGTGAATCCCGTCGACTGTCCCGCGAGCGCGGCCGACGGATCGTTGGTCCCGACGGGCACCAAGGTTCCACGGTTGGCATCGGCTTCGACGAGGACGTAATCGGCCATGGCACAAGACTTTCCGCGCACCGTGTGGACGTTCGACGCGAAGTTGGTGTAGGTATCCGACCGCACCAACGCGGCCTTCGCGAAGAGTCCGAGCTGCGCGACGACAATCGCGATGGCAATCAGGCACAGCGGCGACGAGGCGAGCGCTACACGCCAAGGTCGGGCCGCGACGTCGGGGCGCGGCTCCTGCCGGTTGTCATCGCGAAGATGAAGCAGGATCGCGACGACGATGGACAGCCCGGTCAACACCAGGAATACCGTCGATACCGGGATACCCGCGAGCGATGGCGGCTTATCGAACCAGGAGATGCCAAGGTTCATCGACCACGGCCACGCGTTGGGGCCTGCGGTGGCCACCGCGCACGCCATCATCAGTGCCGCGACAAACACCGCGAGATTGCGCGACGACCGTCGAGCAGCTTGTGCGATCGCGACCGACGCCACGGCCGCCAATGCGGCGCCGAGTCCGGTGTAGATACCGAATTGGATCGTCCACTTGGTGGGGGCAAACGACAACAGCAGCATCGTGAGCAGGATGGCGCTGACCGCGCGCCACACCGGACCCGGGTCGACGCCGCCAATTCGCTTGCGGCGCAACATGACGGCGATCGTCACGCTCACCGCGACGATCAGCAGCAACACCGGGACGCGTCGAGCGAGCGCGCCATCGTCGGTGCCGACAACAAGGAAGTAATAACGCAGAAGTTCCTGATACCAAGCCAACGTCGGGCCGACCGTGTAGCGGACACGGATGGCTTCAACGACATTTGCGAGTGTCTGATCGGCGAAAACAACGAACAGCACCGACGCCGCGACACCCGCAACCGGCAAAGCGAGCGGTGCGAACCCGTCGTCGGAGCGTCGAATCCGCAAGACCTGCAACATAAGTCGAGCGCCAGCCAGCAGGAGCGCGACGGCGATGACGCCGTGCGGCGCGAGCGCCAGCGTCAATGCGGCGAACAAGGCGGCGAGCGCGGCGGGCAGCATGGCGCGGGTCGCGATGGCGCGCTCCACACCCCACCAGGTGAGCAGCGTGCCAAGCACGATGATTCCCTCGCTGCGCAGACCGCTGCAGAACGGAAGCCAAAACGCCGCGAAGACGGCGCCCGCCGTGAACATCGCCCACTGCGATCGGCGAACGGCGCCACCAAGTCGCGGCAGAAGAATGCGCGACAGTACGAACCACGACGCGAGGCCGGCCACCAGCGCGGGGAGACGCATCCATAGCCCCGTAGCCGAGATCGTCGACCAATGTTCGAGGAAGGAGTAGTACCACCCGAACGGCGACTCAGGTATACCGAAGTAGCGGTAGTAGTTGGCCAAATAGCCTGCGCTATCGGCATTTCGGCCCATGTTTAGGATGTAGCCGTCGTCGGGGGACGCGGCGCCAAGCCAGAACCACACGAACAGTGCGGCGGTCACGGCGACGTCGACAAAGCGCGGACGGATCAGTCGGCCGAATTGAATTTTGCCGACCCGCCGGTGATAGCCGTGGATCGAGTCGAGTCGGAACAGGGCCACCAGCGCAACGATCGCGGCGAGAATGCCGACGATCATCACGATGAGCTTGAGTGCCGACGGCGACGAGTCGAAGCGGTTGTCGACGTCAATCGAGACGTTGAGACCGGCGGAGGCGGCGACTGTCGACGCGGAAAGGTCGGTGAAGATTCCGGCGACCTGGGGTCGGTTCTCGGGCGCGGTGAGCGCGACCGGGCTCACCCCGACGAATTGCGCTCCCGATTCCGTCGACGTGGACCAGATCTGAAGGGTCGAGCAACGCGCAAGGTCGGTGGTCGCCGCGCTGGCGACCGTCGTGCCGCGCATGCTGACGTCGACGCCGTCGGCCGTCGTGGTCACGAACAGCGCCGACGCACCACCCGAGGGCATCGTCGAGAGCACAACCGTCGACGCCTCATGGCCGCGTAGCAACGCACACGGGACAGTCACCCGCAGATCACGCGCCGTCTGGGCAACGAGTGGCGCTGTCACCGACGTCGCGGGCTGGCCGTGCGGCCAGGTAATCGACGCGGTCCGCTCATGGACCGGCAAGAAAGGTACTGCGATCGCCGCGATCAGGGCGACAAGGCCCGCAATGGTCGCGGTAAGCGCCGTTGCCCGAGACCGCGATGGCGAAGCGGGCGAGCGAAGCGACGGGGAATGCGAATCGGCCGACACGACGACTTACGTTAGTCGACGCACCTGTGAACGGGGGGAAGGGCACATCCGGGCGGATTAATGCAGCGCAGGATTAAATCAGTGGCGACGACTGTCGTCAGCTTGCTAGCGTCGTCGCTGACCGTCAGACACAACTGTAGGAGGTGGTACCCGTGAACTCATCGACGTGGTGCTCCCCTATGAAAGTCACGGTCGGGCGATAGGTCGCCCGGGAGCGCGCAAGCTCTCCCGAAAGGCACGACCATGCATTTCATTTCTGAACAACAGCTCGACGACGGCATCGTCGAACGACATTTCCTACTCGGGGACATTCCGGGCATTCTCTGGACCCCAACGTCAGCACCTGCGCCATTGATTCTGCTCGGCCATCCGGGCGGTTTGCAGCGGATGTATCCCCGACTGCTCGGCCGCGCGAAGAGTTCCGCGGCGTTGGGGTTCGCCAGTGCCGCAATCGAATTACCGGGCAGCGGCGAACGGCCGCCGTCGGCGGACGCTGAGCTGGCACGCGCCGATTTGCGTCGGGCGATCGGCACCGATGACGGTCCCGATGCCAATGTCATCGACCGATTGGTCAGCCCGCTCGTCGATCAAGCGGTTCCCGAATGGCAGGCGGCACTGGACGCGTTGCTCGACTTGCCGGACATCACCGGGCCTGTCGGCCTCTCCGGCGGAATCATTTCGATCGGCGTGCGTTTGACGTTGGTCGATCCGCGAATCAAGGCGGCCGGACTGTTCGCCGGCAGCTTCGTCACGGCATCGACGTTCGATGAGGCTCGGCAGATCACCAAGCCGCTGTACGTCCTGCTGCAGTGGGATGACGAAGGCAATGACCGTGAGATGGCGTTGGACCTCTTCGATGCCTTCGGGTCGTCGGAGAAGACGCTGCAAGCCAATATGGGCGGCCACGCGGGCGTGCCGTCGTTTGCCGGTGAAAACGCTGCCGGGTTCTTTGCGCGGCATCTGAAGTGACGCCGAGCGGCCGACGTTAAGCTCACCCTCGTGAGCTCACTTCGTTCCCGTACCGCAGTCCGTCTAGGGGCATTCGGTGTTGCCGTGGTCAGTGCGACGATTGTTGTCGCGCTGACCACGGCCGTCGCCAATGCGGAGAAGATGCCTCCGACCGGCGCACCGACGTGGTCGGGGATGGATGTGCGCAACTACGACGGTCCGATTCCGTCGCGCGCAGGCGCGCTCATTTCGCACGTCCCGCTCGACGCGCGGCTAAGTGTTCCGGGTGCGGGTCCGGCGTACCGGATTCACTACGCGACCCCCAACCAGCACGGCGCGATGGCGTCGAGCACCGCGGTTGTGTACTTGCCCAAGGGAACTGCGCCGAAGGGCGGCTGGCCGGTCGTCGCGTGGGCGCACGGGACG
>QIRE01000097.1_pt1 | contig 21422 bp, 17 predicted proteins | sample 2940141 | NCBI WGS metagenome assembly QIRE01 (sample SAMN09273532, study PRJNA473421) | Gut metagenome, whole genome shotgun sequencing project. | isolation source: gut tissue | host: Folsomia candida VU population | place: Netherlands: Amsterdam | collected 2016-03-06
GCGCAGGTCGTGGCGCACAAGATCGCGCAATGGGCGGCCGAATTTGGCGATCTGCACATCGCCAACCGCACACAGTCCAAAGCTGATGCGATCATCGCCAGCCTGCGTGACAAGGGCCACCAGATGCCCTTTACCAGCCACGCGCTGGACGCGATGGACGCAACCGCGGTCGAGGCGCTGATCCGTCAGGTGAATGCGGGCATCGTGGTCAATGTCGGCACCGCCTTCGTGAACATGACCGTTCTGGAAGGCTGTATCCGGGCAGGCGCCGCCTATATCGACACCGCCATCCATGAAGACCCCGCTAAGGTCTGCGAAACGCCGCCTTGGTATGGCAACTATGAATGGAAGCGTCGCGATGACGTGGCCAAGGCCGGGATCACCGCGATCCTTGGCGCGGGCTTTGATCCGGGTGTGGTCAATGCCTATGCCCGTCTGGCCGAGGATGAATATTTCGACAAGATCGACAGCATCGACATCGTGGACATCAATGCCGGGTCGCATGGCCGTTGGTTCGCCACGAATTTCGACCCCGAGATCAACTTCCGCGAATTCACCGGCACGGTTTACAGCTGGCAAAAGGGTGCGTGGCAGGAAAACAAGATGTTCGAGGTGGGCCGCGAGTGGGATCTGCCCGTCGTCGGCAAAAGCAAAGCCTATCTGTCCGGCCATGATGAGGTTCACAGCCTTGCCGCCCGCTATCCCGATGCGGATGTGCGCTTCTGGATGGGTTTTGGCGACCACTATATCAACGTCTTTACCGTGCTGCAAAACCTTGGCCTGTTGTCGGAACAGCCGGTCAAGACCGCCGAGGGGCTAGAGGTTGTGCCGCTGAAACTGGTCAAGGCCGTGCTGCCCGATCCCGCCAGCCTTGCGCCCGATTATGTCGGCAAGACCTGCATCGGCGATCTGGTCAAGGGCAGCCGCGATGGCGTCTCCGGAGAGGTGTTCATCTACAACGTCGCCGACCACAAAGAGGCCTATCTTGAGGTCGGCTCACAGGGCATCAGCTATACCGCAGGCGTGCCCCCGGTCGCGGCGGCCGTTCTGGTCGCGCGCGGCGTCTGGGACGTCAAGAAGATGGCCAATGTCGAGGAACTGCCCGCGCGGCCTTTCTTGGAACTGCTGGGGCAGATGGGTCTGCCGACGCGCGTGATCGACGCCACGGGCGATCACGCCATCTGATCACGGATCATTCCGGCGAAACTTTGCGACGGCGATCAGGAACGACCTGATCGCCGTTTGCGTTCGCCCTCAGCGATCGGATGGGGGGCGCCGTGGCTGACAATCATCAATTCAATTTCCCGCGTTTTGGCGGTTCCGCCGGCGGGACCAGCAATCGCGTGGCAAACTGGGCGGTGGTCGGGATTTTCCTGATCCTTGGCTTTGCGGCGATTGCGGCCGGGCGAGACTTTCTGATGCCGGTCACGCTGGCGGTGCTGCTGTTCTTTGTCTTTACGCCGATGCGTCGTTTTGCGCGCAGGCATGGTCTGCCCGATGGGGCGACGGCGACGGCGATCACCGTGGGGCTGGTCTTTGTCGTCGCGATCATCGTGATGGCGGCCAGCGGCCCGGTCAATCGCGCGGTGTCGAACATGCCGACGATCAACGCGCAGCTTGAACAGAAATTCCGCGATGTCCGCCAATCGGTCGAAGACCTGCGCGATGCTGCCCGCCGCATCGAACAGACCGACAGCGCCGAAGAGGGCGATCCGCGCCCCGCCATCCGGGTCGAGACGGATCAGCAATCGACGTTGGAATCCATGGCCCGCTTTACGCCCACGCTGCTGGGCCAGATCGTGTTCACGCTGTTTCTGCTGTTCTTCATGCTGGCATCAGGCGATCTGCTGTATCTGAAGATCGTGCAAAGTTTCGACACGCTGCGCGACAAACGCAGCGCCTATATGGCCCTGCGTGAGATAGAGGACGCCTTGGGCAGCTATCTTGGCGCGATCACCATCATCAACGCCGGTCTGGGGGTCGCGGTTGGTCTGTCGATGTGGGCATGGGGAATGCCCGCGCCGCTGTTATTCGGGATCGGGGCTTTTGTGCTGAACTTCATCCCCTATCTGGGGTCGCTGACCGGGGTGGCGATGGCCGCGGCGGTGGCGCTGGTCACGATGGAGGGGCTGTTCTGGCCTGCCATGGTGGCGGGAACCTATCTGACGCTGACCGCCATCGAAGGACAGCTGATCACTCCGTTTCTGGTGTCGCGACGGTTGCAGATGAACACTGTCGTGGTGTTTCTGGCGGTGGCGTTATGGGCATGGCTGTGGTCGGTGATCGGCATGGTCATCGCTGTTCCTGTGCTGGTGGTGATGCGCGTGCTGGCCGAACATGTGCCGGGATGGGAAAAATTCGGCAACTTTCTGGCAGGCGAAGACCCGCCCCCGCTTGAGGAGGGTGACGACGACGCAGACACCGCCCCGCCCGCGCCGTAACACGCGAACGGGCCGGCGCATTGCACCGGCCCGCCGCAGCGTTGTCAGAGAGAGAGGGGGTAAGGTCAGCCCGCCGCAGGAAGTTGTGCGGCGACCTGATTGACGGCGGCTTCAATGAGCTTGCACTGGGCCTCGACCGTGGTGCCCTGCTGTTCGGCGGCATCCGCCAGCGCGATTTCATTGCCACCGATCGACACGGTGCCCTCGGCCCCGCGTTCTTCGGCGGTGGTGCCTTTGGTCGCATCGCCTTCGGGCAGCATCCCGATCATCTGCTGTTGGGCGGCGACGGCCTCGGTGCCGGAAAAGCCCTGCTCGTTGCAGTATTTCAGAATGCCCAACTGGTTGCGCGCAGCCTCATACGCGGCGGTGGGGTCGGGGGCGGTCGGGGATGCGGGCTGGCCTGCCTCTTGTGCGAAGGCTGCGGGAACCGTCAGGGTCATGCCCAGAACAAGGGCGATTTGGCGGAACATCTGGAACTCCTTTTGTCCGTCAGAAGGGGGCGCCGTTTCAGGCACTGACGCCACCAACACCGGCAATGGTGGAATGTTTAGACCTGTCGGCGTCATCGGCCCGATGCACGCGGTCCCTTGCCAGAAATTGGCACGGGCGGGCGCGGTTTTCAGCCGGTTCCCTGAATGCGGGCCGCGAGCACTCATATATTCGTCAGGTCACGTCCGTGCGTTTGAAATGGAAAAACCTTCCATCCGATCTTGGAACATGTGGGCAAATGGCGTATGGCGGGGAAAACTCGGTGCGCAATGGCATACCGCGGATTCGCCAGCACCCACGACACCAAAGGAGACGCCATGAGCATGACCACCTATACCGACCGCCACGGCTTGCAGGTTGCGACTGATCTTGCCGCCTTTGTCGAAGGTCAGGTGCTGCCCGGAACCGGCGTCGATGCTGATCGCTTCTGGCAGGGCTATGCGGCGCTGTTGGCCGATCTTGCGCCTGAAAACCGTGACTTGCTGGCGACGCGCGACCAGCTGCAATCGCAGATTGACGACTGGCACAAGGCGCGCGGCAACCAGCCATGGGATGTCGCCGCCTATCGCGCGTTTCTGACCGATATTGGCTATCTTGTCGCCGAACCCGCGCCCTTTACCGTGGAAAATGGCAATGTCGATGCGGAAATCGCCACGCTTGCCGGCCCGCAGCTGGTGGTGCCGGTCAGCAATGCCCGCTTTGCCCTGAACGCGGCGAATGCGCGGTGGGGTTCGCTTTACGATGCCTTTTACGGCACCGATGTGATGGGGCCGCTGCCTGCGGGCAAGGGGCTGGACCCCGCGCGCCGCGATGCGGTCGTGGCCAAGGCGGCACAGTTTCTGGACGACACCTTTCCGCTTGCCACCGGCAGCCATCGCGACGTGACCGCCTATTACGCCGATGTGGCGGGGCTGCACGCGACGGTTGGCGGCGCCGATGTGGCGCTGCAAGATCCGTCAGCCTTCCTTGGCACCCGCACGGATGGCGCCGATACCGCCTATGTCTTGCGTCACCACGGGTTGCATGTCGAACTGCTGATCAACGCCGATCACCCGATTGGCGCGGTATCCGCGTCGGGCCTGCGCGATGTGGTGGTGGAATCGGCCCTGACGGCGATTCAGGATTGCGAAGACAGCGTCGCTGCCGTCGATGCGCAGGATAAGGTCGCGGTCTATGCCAACTGGCTGGGCCTGATGAAGGGCGATCTGGCCGAGACGTTCGACAAGGGCGGCAAGCAGATGACCCGCCGTCTGGCGGCGGATCGCGTGATCACCCGCCCCGATGGCAGCACCATCACTCTGCCGGGGCGCGCCTTGCTGCTGGTGCGCAATGTGGGCCACCTGATGACCACGGATGCGGTCATGCTGGACGGGCAGGAAACGCCCGAAGGGCTGATGGACGCGATGGTTACGGTCGCCTGCGGGATTCACGATCTGAAGCGCAGCGAAGGTCTGGGCAACAGTCGCGCCGGATCGATCTATGTGGTCAAGCCCAAGATGCATGGCCCGGCCGAGGCCGCGTTTGCCGACAAGACCTATGGCCGCGTCGAAAGCGTCCTTGGCCTGCCCGCGAATACCGTCAAGCTGGGCCTGATGGACGAAGAACGCCGGACCAGCGCCAATCTGGCGGCATCCATCCACGCCATCCGCAACCGCGTCGTGTTCATCAACACCGGCTTTCTGGACCGCACGGGGGATGAAATCCACACCTCGATGCAGGCGGGCGCCTTTGTCGGGCGTGACGGGATGCGCGCGGCGGGCTGGCTGTCGGCCTATGAAGATCGCAACGTGCTGATCGGTCTGAATTGCGGGCTGCGTGGGCGTGCGCAGATCGGCAAGGGCATGTGGGCCAAGCCCGACGCGCTGGCCGAAATGTTGCAGGTCAAGATCGGCCATCCGAAATCGGGCGCGACAACCGCATGGGTGCCCAGCCCGACGGCGGCAACGCTGCACGCGCTGCATTATCACATGGTCGATGTGGCCGCGCGTCAGGATGAATTGCAGGGCAAGCCGGTTCCCGATCTGGACCTGCTGCTGACGCCCGCGCTGACCGGCGACACGCCGATGCCGCAGGCTGATATCCAACGCGAGGTGGACAACAGCTGTCAGGGCATCCTTGGCTATGTCGTGCGGTGGGTCGATCAGGGCATCGGCTGTTCCAAGGTGCCCGACATCCACGATGTCCCCCTGATGGAGGATCGCGCCACCTGCCGGATCAGCGCGCAGTACATGGCCAACTGGCTGGAACAGGGGCTGATCACCCGCGATCAGGTCGAAGACGCGCTGCGCCGGATGGCGGTCAAGGTCGATGCGCAGAACGCAGGCGATGCGGCCTATATCCCGATGGCGCCCGATTACGATGGCCCGGCATATGAAGCCGCGCGCGACCTGATTTTTCAGGGGGCGGCGACATCCTCGGGCTATACCGAACCGGCATTGCACGCCCGCCGGCGTCAGGCCAAGGCCCTGCGCGCATAAACGCAAAACGCCCGCATCGCGCGGGCGTTTTCGTCAGGTGGTCACAGGTGCGGCATCATCCAGCCGCAGGCGCAGTCTTTCGCGCCCGCCCCATGTGGACAGGTCCAGCTTGCCCGCCAGATGGAACCGCCGCCCCTTGGCCCCGATCAGACCGGGACCAAGCGGGCCGTTCATCGCCCCCCATGCCACGGCCTCGATCGCGGGGGTGCCGGGGCTGCGAAACGACAGGCGCAGATGGCCGTCGCCCATGGTCGCCACGCTGTCGATCAGCTGATCGGCAAAGGCAAAGCGGGGGGCGGGGGCGGCCTGACCAAAGGGGCCCGCATCCTCGATCCGGCGGAACAGATCGGGGGTGGCGCCCGCGCCCTCTAACAGGCCCGACACGCGCAGGTCGCGGCTGCCGGTTCGCTGTGTCAGATCGCGGGCGATAAGTTCAGCCAGCCGCGTCATCGCGGGTTCGATCATGTCCGGGGCCACGGTCAGACCGGCAGCCATTTCATGCCCGCCGCCCTTAATCAGCAGCCCTTCGCGGGCCAGCCGCTGAATTGCGCGGCCCAGATCGACACCCGGAACCGACCGCGCCGACCCCTTGCCGATGCCGCCTTCGACGCCGATCACCACCGATGGCAGGTCGGTCGCCTCTTTGACGCGCGCCGCGACAATGCCGACAACACCCGGATGCCAACCGGCACCCGCCGCCCATGACAGTTGCGTCTGGCCGCGGGCCTCAACCTGGGCCAGCGCCTCATCCCGGACGGCGGCCTCAATCGCGCGGCGATCGCGGTTCAGCTGATCCAGTTCGGCCGCGAACCGCCCAGCCTCGCGGGGGTCGCGGGTGGACAGGCACAGCGCGCCAAGATCGCCGCGCCCGACACGGCCACCGGCATTGATGCGCGGCCCCAGCAGAAAGCCCAGATGAAACGCCCCTGGCGGACCGTCCAGCCGCGCCACATCCGACAGCGCCACCAATCCCGGACGCTGACGCCGCGCCATCACGGCAAGACCGGTGCGCACAAAGGCACGGTTGACGCCGACCAAAGGCGCCACATCCGCCACCGTCGCAAGCGCCACCAGATCCAGCATCGCCATCAGATCAGGCTCAGGCCGGCCCATGCCCCGCAGAAGACGCCCGGCCTGCACCAGCGTCAGAAACACCACAGCCGCCGCACACAGATGGCCAAGCGCGCCATCCTCATCCGCCCGGTTCGGGTTCACCACGGCCAGCGCGGGCGGCAATGTCTCGGCCCCCAGGTGATGGTCCAGCACGATCACATCCGTGCTGCCCGCCGCTGCCAGCGCCTCATGGCTTAACGTGCCGCAATCGACGCAGACGATCAGATCATGCGCCGCAGCCAGCGCCGCAATCGCGGGCGCATTCGGGCCATAGCCTTCGTCGATCCGGTCGGGGATATACAGCGTCGCGTCACGCCCCTGACCGCGCAGCCAATCCAGAAGCAGCGCCGCCGACGATCCGCCATCCACGTCGTAATCGGCAAAAATCGCCACCCGCTGACCTGCGACGACGGCGGCGACCAGACGTTCGGCCGCCAGTGCCATGTCGCGCAAGGACAGCGGATCGGGCATCAGATCACGCAGCTTGGGCGTCAGAAACCCCTGCGCCTCCTCGGGCTGGACCCCGCGTTCGGCCAGCACCCGCGCCACCGCCAGCGGCACGTCCGCCTGCTGCGCCAGCCCAAGGGCCAGACGTTCGACCGCAGCATCCGGGCCGATCCATCGCCGGTTTGTCAGCGATTGTTCGATCCCCAGAAATGCCACGCTCATCGTTTCTTCTTCACGAAAATATCCCGGGGGAGTCCCGCAGGGACGGGGGCTGGCCCCCTTCTGCTTACTTGACCGGGTTGCGATAGATCATCCGGCGCACCGATCCCGTCTTCGACCGCATCAGAATCGTCTCGGTCGTCAGATAGCCCGGTTCGCGCTTGACCCCTGCGACGATAGAGCCGTTGGTCACGCCCGTCGCGGCAAAGATCACATCCGCCGTCACCAGATCGTCGCGCGCATAGATGCGGTCCAGATCGGTGATCCCGGCCTTGCGCGCCCGGCCCCGTTCGTCGTCATTGCGGAACAGCAGCTTGCCCCACATCTGCCCGCCCATGCATTTCAGCGCCGATGCCGCCAGCACGCCTTCGGGTGCGCCGCCCGATCCCATATACATGTCGATCCCGGTCAGCTCGGCCTCGGCGCAATGGATCACACCTGCCACATCACCATCGGTGATCAGCCGGATCGCCGCGCCGGTGGACCGCACCTCGGTCACCAGATCTTCGTGGCGGGGGCGTTCTAGAATGCAGACGGTAATGTCACTTGCCGCGCAACCGCGCGCCGCCGCCAGCGCCCGCACGCGTTCGGCAGGCGACATGTCCAGGCTGACCACATCCTTGGCATAGCCCGGCCCGATGGCCAGCTTTTCCATATACACGTCCGGCGCGTGCAGCAGCGTGCCACGCGGCGCCATCGCAATCACGGTCAGCGCGTTGGGCATGTCCTTGGCGGTCAGGGTCGTGCCTTCAAGCGGGTCCAGCGCGATGTCCACCTCGGGTCCGTTGCCGGTGCCGACCTCTTCACCGATATACAGCATCGGGGCTTCGTCGCGCTCGCCCTCGCCGATGACGACGACGCCCTTGATGTCCAGCATGTTCAGCTGATCGCGCATGGCGTTGACGGCGGCCTGATCTGCGGCTTTTTCGTCGCCGCGCCCAATCAGCAGGGCCGAGGCATGCGCCGCAGCCTCGCTGACCCGCGCCAGACCCAGAGACAGCATTCGGTCATTGAAATCGGTATTCGTCATCGCGGATCCCTTGCGTGGCGCGGCTTTCAGCGGCTTCTACGCGGCACCTGCCGCAGCGGCAAGACTGACGGCGCTAACGTGTCAGTTTTCCGACAATTCCAGCGCCAGCGCATGAATTCGCGGCACAACGTCGCCCAATGTTTCATGCACCAGCCGATGCCGCTGCAACCGCGTCAGCCCCGCGAACCGGGCCGAGGTCAGGCGCACACGGAAATGCGTCTCTCCGCCCTCGTGCCAGCCGCCATGGCCGCGATGGCCTTCGCTTTCGTCGATCACCTCGATCCGGGTGGGGGTCAGGCTGGCCAGTCTGTCGCGCATCTCGTCCACGATCATTCGCATTCCTTTCGTCAAGACCTTTCATGTCGCGTGAAATACCCTAAACTGCTGCCTCCGAGTCGCAAAGGTGCCCCAGGATGAGCAGTAACGACCCGTTCGGATTCGATATTTCGGCCGCGAAAGACAAGAAGCGCAAGAACAAGGGCCGTCGTGGCATGTCTGGCGCATTCGAAACCTCAACCCGCATGTGCGAGCGTGAGGGTTGTGATGAGCCCGGCCAATACCGCGCGCCCAAGAATCCGCGCAATCTGGACGACTATTTCTGGTTCTGTAAAGACCATGTCCGCGAATATAACGCGAACTGGAATTATTTTCAGGGCCAGTCCGAAGCCGAGTTTCAGGACTTCATCGACAACGCAACCGTCTGGGAACGCCCGACCAAGCCTTTTGGCCGCGCGCAGGATCAGAAATGGGCGCGCCATGGTGTCAGCGATCCGATGGAGATTCTGGGCGCCAACGGCACCGCACCCGAGGCACGCGCCCAGGTTGCCGCCCGCAAACTGCCGCCCACCGAACGCAAGGCGCTGGACATCCTTGAGGCCAAGGATACTTGGACCAAAGCCGAAATCCGCAAGCAATACAAATCCTTGGTCAAGGATCTGCATCCCGACATGAACGGCGGCGACAGGTCCGACGAGGACCGCCTGTCCGAGGTTGTCTGGGCCTGGGATCAGGTCAAGGAAAGCCGCTTTATCAAGGACTGACCACCCGTCTGCGCCGCGACCGCAGCGCCGCAAGGCACAAAGCCAGCAGCGCCGCGATGATCGTCGGCGCGGGGCCAAGGCGCAGCCACGGCGGCGGTGGCAGGGCACCGGGCAGCGGAGCGTCGATCTTGCCCTGCACCCCAAGGGCCAGCGTGTCGCGCAGCCCGCCGCGCGCGTCGATTACCGCGCTGATGCCGGTATTGGCGGCGCGGATCAGCGGCAGCCCGGTTTCGATCGCGCGCAGCCGCGCCTGCGCAAGATGCTGATACGGCCCCGAAAAAGTCCCGAACCACGCATCATTCGTTGCCTGCAACAGCCAACCGGGGCGTGTGTCAACACCGCGCAGATGCTGGGGGAACACCGCCTCATAGCAGATCAGCGGCTGATAATCGGGCAGACCCGGCGCGGGCAGGACCATCGGGCCGGGACCGGCGGAATAGCCCCGCCCCTGTTGTGCGGCAAAGGCGGTGATGCCGATCCGCGCCATCGCATCGCCCCACGGGATATATTCGCCAAAGGGCACAAGGTGAAACTTGTCATAGATCGCGCCGACCTGCCCATCGCTGCCCAAGGTGACAAGGCTGTTGTAATAGCGGCTGCCGTCGCGGCGCTGGATGCCAAGGATCAGCGGTGCGCCTGCGGATTGGGACATGATCGGCAGAACCTGATCCGCATCCTCAAGCAGAAAGTTCACCGCGGTTTCCGGCCAGATCACCAGATCACGCGGGCCGGGCGCCGCCGACAGATCCAGCAGGCGTTGGAAAAACACCGGCGACCAGTCGGGATCCCATTTCAGGTGCTGCTGCGCATCGGGCTGCACGATCCGCACGATCTGCGGCAGGTCGGGGGGCAAGGGCTGTGCCAGCCGCGCCAGGCCCGCGATCCACAGCCCACCCGTCACCAGCAACGCGGCAAGCGCGCCCGCAAAGACCGGGCGGCGGAACAGACAGGGCAGCGCGGCGATCAGCAGCGTCAGCGCCGAAAGACCTGGGGCCCCGATGAACGCCGCCATCTGCGCCACCGGCGTGCCGATCCAGATATGCCCGGTCAGCGCCCAAGGCAGGCCAGTGAAAATCCATCCCCGCAACCAGTCCGACAGCACCAGCGCGGCGGCAATCGCGATCAGGCGCGCCGTGCCTGCGCTGGTTACGCGTGCCGCCACCCATGCGGGCACAGCCCAGAACAGCCCGCCGCCAAGCGCCAACAGAATCAGCGCGAATGGGGCCATCCAGCCGTAGACCTCAGGCTCGACCAGAAATGGTTCGACGATCCAGTGCATCGACAGGGCAAACCAGCCAAAGCCCGCAGCCAAGCCATGCCACAGCACCGCGCGCGGATCGCGCCGTGACAGCCGCCACAAGATCGCAGCCAGCGCAATGGGGGTGGCAAACCACAGGCCGAACGGCGCAAGCCCCGTTGCGGCGATCAGGCCAAGGGCAATATCGGGTGCAAAACGCCGCAGGCGGAACCTGCGGCGTTTGGTCAAAGGCGGTGTGTGCGCGGCGCGCATGGCGACGAATCAGCCTTCGGCTGGCACGTTTCCATCGACTGTATCCACCGGCGCATCTGCCTTTTTCCGGCGGGTGCGCTTGGTGGGGGTCGCAGCGGCGTCTGCGGGTGCCGCATCTTCCGTATCGGTCTTTTTGCGGCGGACCCGTTTGGGTTTTTCCGCGGGCGCGGCATCGGTTGCCTCGACCATGGTCGCATCCGGTTCCGCAGCAACAGCAGGCTTGCGGCTGCGGCGGGGTTTCGGCGCGGCGGCCACTGCATCGGCGGTCGCATCAGGCGTGTCCGCCTTTTTGCGACGGGTGCGTTTCGCCGGGGCAGGGGTTTCGGTCTGTTCGACCGGTGTGGTGATGGTTTCAACCGGGGCAGATTCCGCGACAACAGCGAGTGCAACCTCGGTCACGGTGTCCTGAACCGGCGCGGCGGTGTCGGCCTGTGGGGCTGCGTCAGCTTGCGCGGCGGTGTCACGCTGATCGCGGCCACGACCGCGCGACCGGCTGCGGCGCGATTTTGCGGGCGCATCAGGCCGGTCATTGGATTGCACGGGTTCGGCGGCAACGGGGGCGTCAACCGCGTCATCCGCATCGTTATCAAAGACCATCGGGCCAGCGGGGCGCAGCTCGACCAGCATGAATTCGGGCACATGATCGCCCATGCCGACAACCGCCGGACCGCGATGATCGTCACGGCCACGGCCACGACGCCCGTCGCGACGATCATCGCGGCGGCTGTCATTGCGGTTGTCGCTGCGGTCTTCGCGGGGCGTGTCGCGGCGGTTTTCGTTGCGATCATCGCGGCGGTTGTCGTTGCGTTCCGCGCGGGCAGGCTCGGGCCGGTCCTCGCGCGGGGCGCGCATGGCGGGGGCCGGTGCAGCCTCGGCCCGGGCGCTGTCGTCGCCTTCGTCCTGACGGTCGCGGCGGCGCTTGTCGCGGCCCCCACGGCGATCTTCGCGACGATCGTCACGGCGGTCATCGCGTTGCGGACGGTCATTCTCGGCCAGCGTAAAGCCTTCGGGCAGATCAGAGCGTGGCAAGGTTTTCTTCACCAGATGTTCGATTGCGGTAAGGTATTTCTCATCCGACGGGGTCGAGATGCTGATCGCGGTGCCCAAACGACCGGCACGGCCCGTCCGGCCGATGCGGTGGACGTAATCTTCGGCGTGGCTGGGCAGGTCATAGTTGAAGACGTGACTGACGGCCGGAATGTCCAGCCCACGCGCCGCCACGTCGGATGCGATCAGCAGGCGCAGCTTGCCGTCGCGAAAACCTTCCAGCGTCCGGGTGCGGGTGCTTTGGTCCAGATCGCCATGGATCGGCGCGGCGTCAAGCCCGTGCTTTTTCAACGACTTGGCGACGATATCCACATCAGTCTTGCGGTTGCAGAAGATGATCGCGTTGGTCAGTGCCTCGCCTTCGGCGGCGATCAGGCTGCGCAGCAGGTCGCGTTTCTGCTTGGCCGCCATGTCGCGGCGCGAGGGGGTCATCTCGATCAGCTTTTGCGTGATCGTTTCGCTGGTCGTGGCCTGACGCGCCACCTCGATCCGTTCCGGCGCGTGCAGGAAGGTGTCGGTGATGCGTTCGATTTCCGGTGCCATCGTCGCGCTGAAGAACAGCGTCTGGCGGGTGAACGGGGTCAGCTGGAAAATGCGTTCGATATCGGGGATGAACCCCATGTCCAGCATCCGGTCGGCCTCGTCCACGACCATGATCTGCACGCCGGTCAACAGCAGCTTGCCGCGCTCGAAATGGTCCAGCAGACGGCCCGGCGTCGCGATCAGCACGTCAACACCGCGGTCGATCAGCTTGTCCTGTTCGCCAAAGCTGACGCCGCCGATCAGCAGCGCCTTGGTCAGTTTGGTGTGCTTGGCATAGGTGTCAAAATTCTCGGCCACCTGCGCGGCCAGTTCGCGCGTCGGGCACAGAACCAGCGAACGCGGCATCCGCGCGCGGGCGCGGCCACGACCCAGCAGCGTGATCATCGGCAGGGTAAAGCTGGCTGTCTTGCCGGTGCCGGTCTGCGCGATCCCCAGAACGTCGCGACCTTCCAGTGCCGGGGGGATTGCACCCGCCTGAATCGGGGTCGGGTTTTCATACCCTGCCTCGGCGATTGCTTGCAGCACTTTGGGGTCGAGTTTCAGATCGGAAAATTTGGTCATTCGAGACTTTCTCAGGGTGGCGTGCCATGGTCATGGCACACTTGCGTTCCATACGCCGCGCGCCCGTATCGGCGATGTGCGGCCCTCATGGGACGCAAAGCTTCGCACGCCCCTTCGGTCTGCCTGCCGGATGCAGGGTTGCTTTCGCCTAGACTAATGGCGTCAAAAGGTCAATCTCGCACCGTAAAACCCTGTCAAAAGGGCAGTATCGGCGCCGTTCGGCGGGGGCTTTTGGGGTTTTGGTTGACCTTCCCCACGGCGCCGCGCTAACCCGCGATGGCTTAGTCAGGAAGCCGATCATGAACCTTTTCACCGATCTTCGCGGCGTCGTCATTGCCGCGCTGGAACAGATGACGCAGGCGGGGCAGCTGCCCCAAGGCCTCGATTTCGCGAATGTCGCGGTCGAGCCGCCGCGCGATCCGGCGCATGGCGACATGGCGACGAATGCGGCGATGGTGCTGGCCAAGCCTGCGGGCATGAAGCCGCGTGACATCGCCGACAGGCTGGCTGCCGCGCTGACCGATCCGCGCATCGCCGCGGCCGAGGTTGCGGGGCCGGGCTTTCTGAACCTGCGTCTTGCCCCCGCCGTCTGGCAGGGCGTGATTGCGGCGGCGCTGCGTGATGGCGCCGATTTTGGCCGGTCCTCGATCGGTGCGGGCGCAAAGGTCAACGTCGAATTCGTCAGCGCCAATCCCACCGGCCCGATGCATGTGGGCCATGTGCGCGGCGCGGTCTTTGGCGATGCGCTGGCCAATCTGCTGGCTTATTCCGGTCATGACGTGACGCGCGAATACTATATCAACGATGGCGGCGCGCAGGTCGATGTGCTGGCCCGGTCGGCCTATGAACGCTATCGCGAGGCGAACGGTCTGGAACCGGAAATCCGCGAAGGGCTGTATCCCGGCGACTACCTGATCCCCGTGGGCGAGGCGCTGAAGGCCCAATATGGCGACAGCCTGCTGGACAAGCCCGAATCCGACTGGCTGGCCGAATTGCGCGAAGTCGCCACCGCCGCCATGATGGAGATGATCCGCGCCGATCTGGCGGCGCTTGGCGTGCGCATGGATGTCTATTCCAGCGAAAAGGCGCTGTATGGCACCGGCAAGATCGAGGCCGCGATCAAGCAGCTTGAAGCCATGGGCCTGATCTATCGCGGCGTGCTGGAACCGCCCAAGGGCAAGCTGCCCGAGGATTGGGAAGAACGCGAACAGTTGCTGTTCCGGTCCACCGCGCATGGGGATGACGTGGACCGCCCGATCCAGAAATCCGACGGGGCATGGACCTATTTCGCGCCCAACATCGCCTATCACTGGGACAAGATCGACCGTGGGTTTGACGCGCTGATCGACGTGTTCGGCGCTGATCACGGCGGTTACGTCAAGCGGATGCAGGCCGCCGTTCGGGCCTTGTCGGGCGGGCGTGTGCCGCTGGACGTGAAGCTGATCCAACTGGTCAAGCTGTTCAAGAACGGAGAGCCGTTCAAGATGTCCAAGCGCGCCGGCACCTTTGTCACGCTGCGCGATGTGGTCGAACAGGCGGGCGCCGACGTGACCCGCTTTGTCATGCTGACGCGCAAGAATGACGCGGCGCTGGATTTCGACTTTGCCAAGGTGCTGGAACAGTCCAAGGACAACCCGGTCTGGTATGTTCAATATGCCAACGCGCGGATCAATTCGGTGCTGCGCCGCGCCACCGACGCCGGGATCACGGTCGATGATTCCACGCTGGCGGGGGCCGATCTGGGCAAAATTTCGCATCCGGCGGAACTTGACCTGGCCCGGAAAGTTGCCGAATGGCCACGGCTTGTCGAACACGCCGCCCGCGCGCACGAGCCTCATCGCGTCGCGTTTTTCCTGTATGAGATCGCATCGGACCTGCATTCGCTGTGGAACCGGGGCAATGACGACACCTCATTGCGGTTTGTGCAGGAAGGTGATTCGGCGACCAGTCAGGCGAAAATTGCACTGGTTCGGGCGGTTGGCGTTGTCATTTCGTCAGGTCTGGGTATCCTTGGCGTAACTCCGGCCGAGGAAATGCGCTGATTCACAAAGCGCCCCTGTCGGGTGAACGAGCAGTCAAGATTCAAGTCGGATCAACCGGCAGGCAGGCAGGCTATGGCAGTGATGGATTTCCGCGAAGGCGGCTATGTATTCTCGCGGCACAAGGTGCGGCGCGAATTCGCGTATGATCAGGGCGGCTTGGACGATGGCGCGCAGGATGCGCAGCAGCGTTTCGCCGTCGATCCCGAAGGTGGCGAGGGGCTGACCGCAAGGATGGGTCGGCTGACCCATTACCTTGGCGCGCTGGCATCGGTCGCGCTGATGGTTGGTCTGCTGGCCTGGGGCTGGCAGCTGGTGTCGCGCGACGTATCCGGCATTCCGGTGATCCGCGCGATTGCAGGCGATGCCCGCACCACGCCCGCCGAACCGGGCGGCGAACTGACCAGCTATACCGGCTATGCCGTCAACAACGTTGCCGAAGGTGGCGAGACGCAGCCCGTGCAGCAGGTGGCGATTGCGCCCTCGGCCTCGGTTCTGACGGATGATGATGTGGCGATGGGGGCGCTTGGCGCGTCCGCCCATGAACCGCAGACCGTGCCGGAGGTGCCGCTTAGCTTTGACGGCGAACCGATCACGCCGATGTCCGACAGCGAGGCCCGCGCCTTGGCCGCCGCCCGCGCCGCCGCCGAGACCGAACGCCTTGCCGCCGCCAATCTGGCGCTGGAACAGGCCACGATCATCGACGCCCCCGCATCCGAAGGCCCCGTGAATGAGGTCGTGACGGATGAAACCGGCGCCCCGACCGATGCGATCACCGCAGCCCTGCGTGAGGCGCAATCCGGTGGCGTCGCAGCCTCGCCCCGCCCGGCGCCGCGTCCGCGCACCATGCGCGTGGCGTCGGCTGGCACCACCGCGACCGACGCGCGCCCCGTTGCAGCCGAACAGGTTGCCGCCGAGGCGGCGCCCGCCGCCAGTTCGGCCAGTGGCCCGCTGGTCCAGCTTGGTGCCTTTGACAGCGACGCCATTGCCGCAAACGAATGGAGCCGCCTTGCCGGAAAGCACAGCGTTTTTGGCGGCAAGCAGCAGGTGATCCAGCGGCATAATTCGAACGGGCGCACCTTCTGGCGCCTGCGCGTGGCCGGGTTCGATTCCATCGGCGATGCGCGTCAGTTCTGTGCGGCGCTGAAATCGGGCGGCACCGACTGTCTGGCCCTGTCGCAATAAGCGCGTGATGGTGCCGAACGCCACGATCCTTGGCGGCATTGCCGGAACGACCCTGACGGCGGCGGAACGTGATTTCTTTCGCGCCGCCGATCCGTGGGGGTTCATCCTGTTTGGGCGCAACGTCGAAAGCCCGGATCAGCTGCGCCGCCTGACCGCCGACCTGCGCGATGCGGTGGGTCGCGATGCGGTCATCACCGTTGATCAGGAAGGCGGCCGGGTCCAGCGTCTGCGCGCGCCGCATTGGGCCGAATGGCCTGCGCCGCTGGATCAGGCGGCGGCGGGTCCGCGCGCGATGTGGCTGCGCTATTACCTGATCGGGCGCGAATTGCGCGACGCGGGCATCGATTCGGACTGCGCGCCGACGCTGGACGTGGCGCAGGACGATACGCATCCCTTTCTGCGCAACCGCTGCTTTGGCACGGATCCCGCAACCGTCGCCACGCTTGGCCGTGCTGCTGCCGACGGCTTGCTGGCGGCGGGCGTGCTGCCGGTGATGAAGCACATGCCGGGTCACGGACGCGCCATTGCCGACAGCCATCACGGCCTGCCCACCGTTACCGCCGACGCCGCCGATCTTGATGCGCTGGACTTTGCGCCGTTTCGCGCGCTGAACGATCTGCCGATGGGGATGACCGCGCATATCCGCTTTACGGCCCTGGATGACGCACCGGCAACGGCATCGCGCCAGATGATCGGGCTGATCCGCGATCAGATCGGGTTCGACGGGCTGCTAATGACCGATGATATCACCATGAACGCCCTGTCCGGGTCCGAGGCCGAACGCGCCGCGGCGGCCATTTCGGCGGGCTGCGATCTGGTTCTGCATTGCAATGGCGATATCGCCGCGATGGAGCCCGTCGTCGCTGCCGCAGGCGCGCTGTCAGCAGACGCCGCCCGTCGCGCGGGGGCGGCGCTGGCACAGCGCCGGGCACCTGAACCGCATGACCGCGCCGCCCTGATGGCCGAATGGCAGGCGTTGACCACGCCCGTCGCCTGACCGCCAAGCTTGACTTAGCCACGCCTTGCGCCGACCCTGCCACATCTGACCGACCCGGAGGCGCCGTGGCCCGATCACCGCATGACGTGCCCTATCTGAAACCCGTCCCAGACACGGCGGCGTTCGACGCCGACACCGTTGCGCAGCGCCGCGCGGATGAGGCTTTGATCGTCGATGTGGACGGCTACGAAGGCCCGCTGGACCTGCTGCTGACGCTGGCGCGGACGCAAAAGGTTGATTTGATGAGGATTTCGGTCCTGCATCTGGCCGAACAATATCTGGCCTTTGTTGAACAGGCCCGCGCGTTGCGTATCGAACTGGCCGCTGATTATCTGGTGATGGCGGCGTGGCTGGCCTTTCTGAAATCACGGCTGCTGCTGCCCCCCGATCCCGATGCCGAAGGCCCGTCAGCCGAGGATCTGGCCGCGCATCTGGCGTTCCAGCTAGAACGGTTGCAGGCGATGCGGCAGGCAGCGGCGCAGCTGATGGGGCGCGACCGTCTGGGCATCAGCCGCTTTGCCCGGGGCGCCCCGGAAACCGTGGCGCGCAAGCGGCGCACCCAATGGCAGGCGGGGCTGATCGACCTGATGCGCGCCTATGCGCGGCTGAAAACCAAGGACGAATTCCGCCCCTATGCCTTTGATCGCCATGATGTTTACACCATGTCGGACGCGCTGGACCGGCTGCGCAATCTGATCGGCTTTGCGGGCGAGTGGACCGATCTGGCGGATTTTCTACCCGATGGTTGGGACGGCGATGCGACGCGGCGGCGTTCGGCCACCGCCGCGACTTTCGCAGCCTCGCTGGAACTTGCGCGACAGGGCCGGCTAGAGATACGCCAGACCGATACCTTTGCGCCGATCAGCTATCGCGCCAAACCCCAAGCCGACCGGACCTGACGTGAGTGATCTGACCCAAGACGACATGCACGGTGCGGGCGACCTGTCGGCCTTTCCGCCGCCCCCGCTGGATCAGCAGGAACGCATGATCGAGGCGATCCTGTTTGCCGCTGCCACGCCCCTGACGCTGCGCGATCTGGCCTCGCGCCTGCCCGTCGGCTGTGACGCGGCCGAGGCGTTGGCGCTGTTGCGCGCGCGCTATCATGGGCGCGGCGTGGCGTTGGAGCGTGTGGGCGACGGCTATGCCTTTCGGACCGCCGCCGATCTGTCGTTCCTGATGCAGACCGAAACCGTCGAGCAGCGGCGCCTGTCGCGCGCGGCGATTGAGACGCTGGCGATCATCGCCTATCATCAGCCGGTGACGCGGGCGGAAATCGAAGAAATCCGTGGGGTTGCCGTCAGCCGCGGCACGCTGGATCAGCTGATAGAGATGGAATGGGTGCGCATCGGACGCCGCCGCATGACGCCCGGCCGCCCCGCGACCTTTGTCGTGACCGAGGGGTTTTTGGACCATTTCGGCCTGGAATCCGCGCGCGATCTGCCGGGGCTGTCGGAACTGCGCGCGGCGGGTCTGCTGGACGCGCGCCCGCCTGCCGAGGGCGCCAGCCTGCCTCTTGCGCCACAGCGCGACGATGACGACATCGCGGGTCAAGGTCCGGCGGATGACCTGTTCGACGACGAATAGGGTGGGTGATGAACAGCAATCAGTTGATCAATATGCTGGGCCGGATGGTGACGCGCCATCTGATGAATTGGGGCACGAACAAGGCCATCGACAAGATGTCGAAGCAGGGCGGCAGGACCGGCGCGGAAAGCGCCCGGCAGGCCCGGAAGATGCGCGGTTGGTCGCGCAATGTGCGGCGCATGATTGATCTGGCGCGGCGGATGGGGCGCTAGCCTTTCCCGTGGCCGCGCGTTAGGGCTGGCCGATGAACAACGAACCCGTATTTGAGATTTTTCTGGTCGCCACGCCGGGGCTTGAGGCCCCGTTGGCGGCCGAGGCCACAGAACTTGGGTGGCAGCCCGTTACCTCGGCCGGTGGGGTGACGATCCATGGCGGCTGGCGCGATGTCTGGCGCGCGAACCTGTGGCTGCGCGGGGCAACGCGGGTTCTGGCGCGCGTGGGCAGTTTCCGCGCCCTGCATCTGGCGCAACTGGACAAGCGCGCGCGCAAGTTTCCTTGGGCCGAGGTGTTGCGGCGCGATCTGCCGGTGCGGGTTGAAACCACCTGCAAGGCCAGCCGCATCTATCACGCAGGCGCGGCGACGCAGCGGATCGAACGCGCCATCACCGAAGAACTGGGCGCGCCGCTGGCCGATGACGCGGCCATCGTGGTCAAGGTCCGGATCGAGGATGATCTGGTCACGATCAGTCTGGATACGACCGGAGAGTCGCTGCACAAGCGCGGCCATAAAGAGGCCGTCGCCAAGGCGCCGATGCGCGAAACCATGGCCGCGATGTTCCTGCGCGAAATGGGCTATGACGGCCGCCAACCGGTGCTGGACCCGATGTGCGGGTCGGGCACCTTCGTGATCGAGGCGGCTGAGATCGCATCAGGTCTGGCGCCCGGCCGCAGCCGCAGCTTTGCCTTTGAGAACCTTGCGAGTTTTGACCCCAAGGTCTGGGCCGCTCTGCGGGCGGATGTGACCCCACGCGCGGCGCAGGCGCAGTTTTTCGGCAGCGACCGTGACGCCGGTGCGATTCGCATGAGCCGCGCGAATGCCGAACGGGCGGGCGTCGCCGCGATCACCTCGTTCGACTGCCTGCCGATCGGCGATCTGGCGCGACCGGATTGCGCGCCCGGCATCGTCATCGTGAACCCGCCCTATGGCGCGCGGGTCGGAAACAAGGGCCCGCTGTTCGGCCTGCACGCGGCGATGGGCGAGGTGTTCCGCAGCCGTTTCGCCGGCTGGCGCATCGGGATCGTGACCAGCGAAGGCGGTCTGGCCAAGGCGACGGGCTTGCCCCTGAATTCGGGGCCGGTGGTCGCGCATGGCGGGATTAAGGTCCGATTGTGGCAGACGGCGCCGCTGTAGGGACGGTTGCAGGAGGTATTTGGGCAAAGAAGAAGGGCGGTCAGGCGAATTGCTTGGCCAGCTTCAGCCCCTGTCCCTGGTAGTTTGACGCGATGCCCGCGCCGTAAAGCCGGTCTGGTCGCGTGGCCATGCGTTCATAGACCAAGCGGCCCACGACTTGTCCGTGTTCCAGCACGAAGGGCGCTTCGTGGCAGCGCACCTCAAGCACGCCGCGCGCCCCGGTGCCTGCCTGCCCGATGCCAAAGCCCGGATCGAAGAACCCTGCGTAATGGACGCGGAATTCCCCGACCATTGCCAGATATGGCGCCATTTCCGCCGCATAATCGCCCGGAATGGCCACCGATTCGCGGCTGACGAGGATATAGAACGCGCCGGGATCAAGGATCAGACGGCCTTGTGTCGTGCGCAATTCGTCCCAGAATTCGCGCGCGTCATAGGCCCCGATCCGGTCGAGGTCGATCACACCGCTATGTGGGCGGGCGCGATAGCCCACCAGATCGCCCGCGTCGGGGCGAAGATCGACGGAAAAGCCAAGCCCGTTGTCGATCAGCGCAGGCCCGCCCACCAACGGGTCGCGAGCATGCAACTGGGTCAGTTCAGCATCTGACAGCACGGCCTGACCACGCCGCAGGCGCAGTTGGTTCAGCCGCATTCCGGGACGGACAAGGACCGAAAAGCTGCGCGGGCAAATCTCGGCATAGAGGGGGCCGTCATAGCCTTCGGGCAGGCGGTCGAATTCGGTGCCGTCATCGGTGACCAGACGCGTCAACAGGTCCAACCGCCCGGTCGAGGATTTGGCATTCGCCACAGCCGTCAGCCCGGCGGGCAGTGACAGACGCTCGATCAGCGGGATCAGATAGACGCAGCCGCGTTCCAGCACCGCGCCAGCCGTCAGGTCCATCTGGTGCATCTGAAGATCGGCCAGCCGGTCCATGACCCGCCGACCACGTCCGGCCAGAAAGCTGGCGCGCAGGCGATAGGCGGTGTGACCCAATCGAAGATCAAGGCTGGCGGGTTGCACCTGTTCGGGCAGGATCGGCTGACTTGCCGCAATCGCGCCGCTGTCGATCAGCTTGCGAATTTCGCTGTCGGGCAGAACGCCATTCATCCGGAAACCTTTCTGCGGAAAAGGGAAACGCCCACCCCTGAAAAGGGATGAGCGTTTTCGGAATGGTCGGGCCGGAGAGATTCGAACTCTCGGCCTTCCGCCCCCCAGACGGACGCGCTAACCAGGCTGCGCCACGGCCCGACGCCGGCCATATAGATCGAAGCGCGGGGGCTGCACAAGGGCCGGAAAGCGGAAATTTGCACGAGGTTCAAACCAGATGCGCGATTGGCGTCAGTAAAGC
>QIRE01000098.1_pt1 | contig 21379 bp, 20 predicted proteins | sample 2940141 | NCBI WGS metagenome assembly QIRE01 (sample SAMN09273532, study PRJNA473421) | Gut metagenome, whole genome shotgun sequencing project. | isolation source: gut tissue | host: Folsomia candida VU population | place: Netherlands: Amsterdam | collected 2016-03-06
CCGCCCGAGGCCGAGCTGGTCACAGCCACCGTCCCGACCGGGGCCGAGACATCCATCTTTTCCGACCTGCTGCGCAGCCGCACCATTGGCATTCTGGCGGTGTGGTTTCTTGTGTCGCTGTCTTATTACGGCGTCTTTGTCTGGGTGCCGGGGCAGTTGGCGACCGAAGGGTTCGGCTTTGTGCGCGGCTATGGATTTCTTGTGATCCTGGCGCTGGCGCAGATCCCCGGATACGCGCTTGCCGCCTGGGGGGTCGAGGCCGTGGGCCGTCGCAACACCCTGCTGGCGTTCCTGATCCTCAGCGCGGGGGGCTGTTTCCTGTTCACCATCGCCAGCACGACCGCTCTGATTGCAGGCGCGCTGATCCTGATGAGCTTTGCCCTGCTGGGCACATGGGGCGCGCTTTATGCCTTTACCCCGGAACTGTATCCCACCCACCTGCGAGGCACGGGTATGGGCACGGCCAGCGCCATGGCCCGTCTGGGTGGCATTCTGGCGCCCAGCCTGTTGGGCATCGTCTTTGCCAAGGGCTTTGGGCTGGCCATCGGTGTCTTTGCGGTGCTGCTGCTGGTCGCGGCGGCGGCGCTGTTGCTGGTGCGCGCGGAAACCCGCGATCAGGCCATCGGCTGACGCCAAAGCATCGCCGCAGCCGGGTTTTTGCACCAGCGGCGGCATTTCCTGACGCCTTGTGGTGAACTTGCGGGCCGGATCGTGCTTTATTCCATTAACGGCTGCGTCTGTCGCATCCGTAACGGAACAAGGGGATGGTCATGGGTCAGCTGGTGAACGGCGTCTGGAAGGACGAATGGTATGATACTGACGCGCAGGGCGGCGAATTCGTGCGCGACACCTCGCGTCACCGGAACTGGGTCACGGCGGATGGCGCGGCTGGCCCGACGGGGCAGGGTGGCTTTGCGGCGGAAAGCGGGCGGTATCATCTGTATGTGTCCTATGCCTGCCCATGGGCGCACCGGGCGCTGATCTTTCGGGCGCTGAAGGGGCTGACGGATCATATCGGCGTATCCGCCGTGCATCCCGACATGTTGGGCGACGGCTGGACGTTTCAGACCGATTTCCCCGGTGCCACCGGCGACCGGCTGTTCGACAGCGCCTTTCTGCGGGACATCTATCTGCGCGCCGATCCCCGCGCATCAGGCCGGGTCACGGTGCCGGTTCTGTGGGATCAGCAGCGCGCGACCATCGTGTCGAACGAAAGCGCCGATATCATCCGCATGTTCAACACCGTTTTTGATGGCATCACCGGGAACGCTGACAACTATTGCCCGGCCGATCTGCGTGACCGGATAGAGGCGTTGAACAGCCGCATCTATGACAGCGTTAACAACGGCGTTTACAAGGCCGGGTTCGCGACGACGCAAGCGGCCTATGACAAGGCGGTCGGGCCGTTGTTCGACAGTCTGGACTGGCTTGACGGCGTGCTGGCGTCGAGCCGCTATCTGGCGGGCGATCGCGTGACCGAGGCCGATTGGCGCCTGTTCACCACCATCTGCCGATTTGATTCGGTCTATCACACGCATTTCAAATGCAACCATCGCCGGATCGTCGATTACCCCAACCTGTGGGCATGGGCGCGTGAGATGTATCAGTGGCCCGATATCGCCGACACGATCCGGCCCGACCATATCACCCGGCATTATTATTACAGCCATGACACGATCAATCCGCATCGCATCATCCCCATTGGCCCTGACCCTGATTGGGCTGCGCCCCACGGCCGGGGCTGATCGGCGCGCTTTGGCCAGAGATTACACGGCGCCGTGAATTTCCCTTGCGTCAGGAAAAAGCCTCGTTAATAAATATCCTGCAATCGATTTCATTCCGCCATCTTTCGAGGCGGGCGAATCGGTCGCGCGGAGGAAGGCTACAGATAACATACTGACAACACGTATATTTCCAGAATTTCTGGATGCGTCACCTTATGCGCGTGTGTCGGGCGGGGTCTGTTTTGAAAATATTATCTGACCGGGGTGTCATTGAATTGCGCTGCGCAATTCAAACCGAAGCCTTGTGTCTTTTTGACAAGTCCAGAGGAGGAGTAACAGAATGTTTTCTTTCACAATCCGGCAAGGGTGCAGGCTGATTGCGGCGGCGTCGCTGGCGCTTGGCGTGCAGGCCGCGTCTGCGGCGACATGGGAGGCCCCCATCGGCGTGCAGCTTTATACCCTGCGCAATTCCGGCACCACGGCCGAGCAGCTTGCATCGGTCCAGCGCGCCGGCATCAGCTATGTCGAGACCGCCGGAAACCTTGGCGCCACCGGGACCGAAGCCCGCGATCTGCTGGCCTCTTATGGGCTAAGCGCGATTTCCGCGCATGTCAGCCTGTCGGAACTGCGAGACAATATGTCTGGTGTGATCGCCTATAATCAGGAACTGGGCAACGACACGATCGTGCTGCCCTGGCTGCCCTCTATGCCGTCGGATGCGGCGGGCTGGGCTGCCCTGGGGACCGAACTTGCAGGCTTTGCGCAGACCCTGGACAGCTATGGCATGCGCTTTGCCTATCACAACCACGCGGCCGAAATGCAGATGTTCAATGGCAAGACCGCGTTTGAAATTCTACTGGACGCCGGTGGTCCGCTGGTCAAGGCACAGCTTGATCTGGCATGGACGCATATCGGCGGCATTGATCCCGTGGACATGCTGAACCGTCTGTCCGGCAGGCTGATTTCGGTCCATGCCAAGGACGCCGCAGATGGTCCGGGGCCGACCGTCGGTGGCTCGGGCAATGCGATGTTCGCAGCCGTTGGCGAAGGCATTCTGGACTGGGACGCGATCCTTCCTGCGGCACACGCGGCGGGTGTCGAATGGTATGTGATCGAACATGATTTCCCGCCGAACGCGGAAGAGGTCATCACCATCGGCAACAACTTCCTGCGCGGTGAACTGGACGACGTGATCAATCAGCCGGCGCCTGTTCCGCTGCCTGCCGGTCTGCCCTTGCTGGCCTGTGGCCTGCTGGCATTCGGCGTGATGCGCCGTCGCGCAGCCTGATAAAGAAACCCCGGCGCGAAACCGCGCCGGGGTATCAGAGAGGGGAAAGGGATGGCCGCATCCGCCGACCACTGGGCTTCGGGGGGCTAACGCCCATCCACCCGACAGGTTCCCCCCAACCGCCAATTTCCTGAACGGGAGTCAGGCGACCAGCCGATAGCCGCCCGATTCCGTCACCAGCAGCCGTGCATTGCTGGGATCGGGTTCGATCTTCTGGCGCAGACGATAGATGTGGGTTTCCAGCGTATGCGTGGTGACGCCCGCGTTATAGCCCCACACCTCGTGTAACAGCACATCGCGCGGCACGACGCCATCCTGTGCCCGATACAGAAACTTCAGGATGTTGGTTTCCTTTTCCGTCAGGCGGATCTTGCGGTCCTTGGGGTCGATCAGCATCTTCATCGACGGCTTGAAGGTATAATGGCCCAGCTGAAAGATCGCGTCCTCGGACTGTTCATGGGTGCGCAGCTGCGCCCGCAGACGGGCCAGCAGGACCGGAAACTTGAACGGCTTGGTGACGTAATCATTCGCCCCCGCGTCCAGCCCCAGAATGGTGTCGGCATCGGTGTCATGCCCGGTCAGCATCACGATGGGGCATTTCACGTTCAGCTTGCGCAGCTTCTTGCACAGCTCTCGTCCGTCGGTGTCGGGCAGGCCGACATCCAGAATCACCAGATCGAAAATCGCGTTCTTCGTCGCCTCGACCGTCTCAGCGCCGCTGCCTGCTTCGGTCACTTCGAAATCGTCGGTCGCGGCCAATTGTTCGGCCAGCGCCTCGCGCAGATCTTCCTCATCATCGACCAGCAGAATTTTTTTAAGTCCGGCCATGCTTGCCTCCTGTGCGTTCATTGCGCAAACAAGTGCGACCGCGCTTCGCCGCCGTCCAGCAACATGTCGAAATTCTCACATGGAGTTGTCGGTGGGCGAGGTTATGTTTCAATATGTTTCAAATCCGCGTGGCCAGATGAGCCTGATCCCGACCCTTGCCGAAACCGTTTCACGCGCCCGCGCCGATTTGCGCATGGGCCTGCCGGTCATGATTGGCGGCTGGCTGGCGGGGGCGGTAGAGACGCTTTCGGCGCTGCGCTTTGCCGATATGCAGGGCCTTGGCGCGGTGCAGATGGCGATCACCGAACGCCGGGCAGAGACGCTGAAGGCGCGCGCCTATGACGGTGGTGTGGCGCGGATCATGGTGCCGGATGACGCCGATCTGGCATGGGCGCGGTCCGTCGCCGATCCGGCGGGCGATCTGATGACGCCGCTGAAGGGGCCGTTCTTCACCGCACGCGATGGCGACCCGGCCCCGCACAAGGCCGCACTGGCGCTGGCGAAATCGGCGCAGCTGCTGCCTGCGGTCCTGCTGGTCCCGGCCCATGCGCCTGCCGGGCTGACGGTGCTGGCACCCGGTCTGGTGCTGGCGCAGCTGGCGTCCGAGGCCGCGATGGCCCCCGTCGCCGCCGCCCGTCTGCCGCTGATGGCAGCGGAACGGTCGCGGCTGCATATCTTTCGGCCCGACGATGGCGGGGCTGAACATTACGCCATCGAAATCGGCGACCCGCCGCGCGATGCGCCGGTTCTGGCACGGCTGCATTCGGCCTGCTTTACCGGCGATGTGCTGGGCAGCCTGAAATGCGACTGCGGCCCGCAACTGCACGCGGCCTTGCAGGCGATGGGTCAGGCGGGGTCGGGCGTGCTGATGTATCTGAATCAGGAAGGCCGGGGCATCGGCCTTGCCAACAAGATGCGTGCCTATGCCCTGCAAAATCAGGGCTTTGACACGGTAGAGGCCAATCACCGCCTTGGCTTTGAAGATGACGAACGCGATTTTCGCATCGGCGCGGCGCTGCTGCGCAGTCTGGGCTTTTCGACGGCACGGCTGATGACCAACAACCCCGCCAAGGTGGCGATGCTGGAAAGCCACGGCATCGGCGTGGCCGAACGGGTGCCGCTGATCACCGCGCGCAACCGGCATAATACCGGCTATCTGGACACCAAGGCCGAAAAATCAGGGCATCTGCTGTGACGCCCGACGATCTGGTGCTGACACCGATGGGGGTGCGGTTTCAGGGGCGCATCTATCCGTGCAGCATCGGCAAAACTGGCGTCACCGCGACGAAACGCGAAGGCGATGGCGCGACACCCGCCGGGGTCATGCAGATCACCGGGCTGTGGTATCGCCCCGATCGCCTGCCGCCGCCCGCGCCATGGGCACGCACCATCGGGCCGGGCGATCTGTGGTGCGATGCGCCGGGCGATCCGGCCTATAACCACCATGTGCGCGCGCCACTGGCGGTCAGCCATGAACGCCTGCGCCGGGCCGACCCGCTGTATGATGTGATTCTGACCACCGACTGGAACTGGCCCGATGCCCGACCGGGGCGCGGATCAGCAATCTTCCTGCATCAATGGCGCCGGCCCCATTTCGGGACCGAGGGCTGCATCGCCTTTGCCCGTCGCGATCTGATCCATATCGCATCCCGCGCGCAGCCGGGAACGCGCGTCATCGTGCCGGCTTCTTCTTTGTCCAAATACCCCTGACGCGACGGATCAACCGTAATCACGGGCGCCAAAGATGGCGCTGCCGACGCGGATATGGGTGGCGCCCTGGGCGATGGCGGTTTCGAAATCCGCGCTCATCCCCATCGACAGCTGCGACACGCCATTGTCCTGCGCCAGATCGCGCAGCAGGCGGAAATGCGGCAACGGGTCTTCGGCCTCGGGCGGGATGCACATCAGACCTTGCGGCATCAGGCCAAGATCGTGGCAATAGGTCAGAAAGCCGGGCAATTCATCGGCCAGAATGCCGGCCTTTTGCGGCTCATCCCCGGTATTGACCTGCACGAACAGCTCTGGGCTGCGGCCCTGTTCCGCGATCTGGATCGCCAGCTTGCGGGCCAATGATGCGCGGTCCAGCGTGTGGATCGCATCGAACAGCGCCACCGCCTGTTTCGCCTTGTTCGACTGCACCGGCCCGATCATATGCACCGACACGCCCGGATAGCCTACGCGCCAGTCGGGCCATTTGCCCTGCGTTTCCTGCACATAATTTTCGCCGAACACGGTCTGCCCAGCATCCAGAACGGCCAGCACCCGATCAGGCGGCTGCACCTTGCTGACCGCGATCAGGGTTACGCTGCCGGGCGCGCGCCCGGCCTGTTCTTCGGCCACGGCAATGCGGCGTTTGATGTCATCCAGTCCCATGAGGGGACAAGACAAAAAGAAAAGAGCGGGCGCAAGGCCCGCTCTCTCACTTTGACGCTGATCGGTTGGATCAGAAGTCGAAACGCACGCCGAAGTCAGCGGTGACCAGCTCTTGGTGGTCGCGCTGCAGCGATGCACCCAGACGAGCGCCGCCCAGGTCGTAGTTCACGCCAATGCCGTAAGCATTGTCGGTCTCGTTGAAGTCTGCATCGTTGTTGGCGATGTAGGCTTCGATGTTGGTCAGGCCATCTGCCAGCGTGTAGTCGCCGTACAGCGAGATGGTGTTGCCATCATCAGCCAGCGAGTCGTTGCTTGCGTCGCTGTAGTTCAGACCGATGCGAGCATTGTCCAGAACGGCGTAACGTGCACCCAGGAACAGGATGTCGTTGTCTTCGACGCCAGCGCCGTCGATGACGTAAGCAGCCGACAGTTCCAGACGGTCGTTCCACTTGTAGTCAGCCGACAGGCCGATCTCTTCTTTCAGGCCCAGGCCCGATTCGTTCAGGCCCGACTGGTCCGGGTCAACATACGAAGCTTGCAGTTCCAGCGCGTCCACTGCGTAGACGACGCGGACGCCGACGCGGTCAACGTTTTCGTATGCATCGGATTTGTAGGCAAAGAACGAGCCCGAGCGGTCAGCGCCACCGACCGAACGGTCGAATGCGCCCAGCTCGGTTGCGTACAGCAGGCCGTTCGAGTCGAACGCGGTGTCAACGTTGCCGACTTCGACGGTCAGACCGTTCGAGGTCACCCACAGTTTGCCAGCGTTGGTCGAGGCTTTTTCGCCGCGGCCGGACTCGTTACCCTGGTCCCACTGCAGGCGGAAGCGTGCACCGAAGTCAACGCCCTGGTCGGTCGAGGTCGAGGCGTCGATGTTCAGACGCAGACGCGAAACGATTTGCGATTCGTTGACGCCCGGGGTGTCGTTTTCGTAATAGATCACACCGGTCCGGCCGTAGCCCGACAGTTTGACATCAGCTGCGGCGACGCCAGCCGACAGCAGCACGGCGGTCGTGGCGAGAAGAGCCTTTTTCATGGTCGTGTTCCCTCTTGTCTCTCTGATGCCCAAACCGCAGGTCCGGCTTGGGTATGGATCGTGTTTCCCCCTTTCGAACTTGTGATGCAACGGAATCGCGCCGGACCCAAAGCCTTTCATCAATTGTGTGATGCACATGGGCCACACTTGAATGTTCAGCCCCCGCGGATTCCCGATTGCACCGGATTTGTCCATTTTGCCAAGGCGCTTGTGGCAGGGGGGCAATCCGGGCTAATGCTGCGCAGACGCGAAGAACCGGGGGATTGCATGAATATCGCACGCGCCGCGCGCCTGATGATGGTAACGACGCTTTGCGCGGGTCTGGCGGCCTGTGGCAATGGTCGGTCCGGTGGCGGGCCGCTGCCTGATTCCGACATGCGCCCCACGGTTCGCAACACGACGATCTGGGATGTGTTCGGCGGATCGGAAAACCCCAACAACACCGTAGGCGTGAACAAGTATCTGTGGAATGCCAGCCTTGATGTGCTGAACTTCCTGCCGGTGCAGACGGTCGATCCCTTCACCGGGGTGATTCAGACCGGCTATGGCACGCCTCCGGGCGGGGGCCGTTCCTATCGCGCCACCATCAAGATCAGCGATCCGGCGCTGGACGCGCGCAGCCTGAAGCTGTCTTTGCAGGGTCCGGGCGGGGCGGCGGTCGAACCCGGCACCGTTCGCGCGGTCGAGGATGCGATCCTGACCCGCGCGCGTCAGCTGCGTATTCAGGACGGCCGTCTGTAAGCCTGGCTTGCTGCGGCGGCAAGGTGCCGGGCCACTGGACCCTGCATCCGCTGCCGTATAGACCCTGCGGTAACGAATGATGCCAAGGGTCCGACATGCCTTATGATCCCGCCAGTGCCGAAGCCCGGTGGCAAGCCGCCTGGGCCGATGCCGACACTTTTGCCGCCATCCGCGACGGGCGCCCGAAATATTACGTGCTAGAGATGTTCCCCTATCCGTCGGGGCGCATCCATATGGGCCATGTGCGCAACTACACGATGGGCGATGTTGTGGCGCGGTTCAAACGCGCGCAGGGCTTTTCCGTGCTGCACCCGATGGGCTGGGACGCCTTTGGGATGCCCGCCGAAAACGCCGCGATGGAGCAGGGCGGCCATCCGCGCGACTGGACCTATGCCAATATCGCCACGATGAAGGATCAGCTGAAGCCGCTTGGCCTGTCGATTGACTGGTCGCGCGAATTCGCGACCTGCGACGATGATTATGTGCATCAACAGCAGGCGATGTTTCTGGACATGCTGGACGCAGGCCTGATCACCCGCAAATCGGCGCAGGTGAACTGGGATCCGGTGGATATGACCGTGCTGGCCAATGAACAGGTGATCGACGGCAAGGGCTGGCGGTCGGGTGCCACGGTCGAACGCAAAGAGCTGACCCAGTGGTTCTTCCGCATCAGCGATTATTCAGATGAGCTGTTGTCTGCGCTGGATGGGCTGGACGGCTGGCCGGAAAAGGTGCGGCTGATGCAGTCGAACTGGATCGGCAAGTCGCGCGGTTTGCAGTTCCGGTTTGACACGGTGAATGCGCCCGAAGGGTTCCCCTCGATCGAGGTTTATACCACCCGTCCCGACACGCTGATGGGCGCGTCCTTCGTGGCGCTGTCTCCGGATCATCCGCTGGTCAAATCGCTGGCCGCCGCAGATGCCAAGGTCGCCGCCTTCATCGAAGAGTGCCGCAAGATCGGCACCACCGAAGAGGCGATAGAGACCGCGCCCAAGCTGGGCTTTGACACCGGGCTGACGGTCGCCCATCCGCTGGACGCCGATTGGCATCTGCCGATCTGGATCGCGAATTTCGTGCTGATGGATTACGGCACCGGCGCGATTTTCGGCAGCCCCGCGCATGACGAACGCGACCACGAATTCGCCACGAAATACGGGTTGCCGATCCGCGCGACCTTTGGTCAGCCGGGGATGGATCAGGCGCAGGCGGATGCGCTGGTGGCAGTTGCGCCCTATGTTCCGCTGAAATCCGAACCCGTGACCTATGTGCGTGGCTTTGCCGGCGCTGCCGATCAGACCGGAGAGGCGGCGGTCGACGCGGCCATCGCCCATGCCGAGGCCAAGGGTTACGGCGAGGGCGTGACCAAGTTCCGCCTGCGCGATTGGGGCATTTCGCGTCAACGCTATTGGGGCTGTCCGATCCCGGTCGTGCATTGCGACGCCTGCGGCACGGTGCCCGAGGCCAAGGCCAATCTGCCGGTGCTGCTGCCGCAGGATGTGACCTTCGACGTGCCAGGCAATCCGCTGGACCGTCATCCGACATGGCGTCAGGCGACCTGTCCGACCTGTGGCGGTGCGGCGCTGCGCGAAACCGACACGATGGACACCTTTGTCGATTCGTCTTGGTATTATGCGCGCTTCACCTCGCCCAAGGCAGACACGCCGACGGACCGGGCGGATGCGGATTACTGGATGAATGTGGACCAGTATATCGGCGGCATCGAGCACGCGATCCTGCATCTGCTGTATTCGCGGTTCTTTGCCCGCGCCATGGTCAAGACCGGGCATCTGCCCGAACAGGCGAAAGAGCCGTTCAATGCGCTGTTCACGCAGGGCATGGTCACGCATGAGATTTACAAGACCAACGATGATCGCGGCCGCGCGGTCTATCACCTGCCCGAGGATGTGCAGGGCGGCAAGCTGGCCGATGGCACGGCGGTCGAGATCATCCCCTCGGCCAAGATGTCGAAGTCGAAGAAGAACGTCGTCGATCCGGTCAATATCGTCGAGAGTTTCGGCGCCGATACCGCGCGTTGGTTCATGCTGTCGGACAGCCCGCCCGAACGCGACGTGGAATGGACCGCATCCGGGGCCGAGGCCGCGCACAAGTTTCTGGCCCGTGTCTGGCGTCTGGCGGACGAGGCGGGCGGGGACGGTGACGATCCTGATCTGATCCGCGCCGCCCATCGCGCCATCAATGACGTGACCAAGGCAATCGAAGGGTTTGCCTTCAACAAGGCGGTCGCCAAGCTTTACGAACTGGCCAACAGCATCGGCAAATCCAAGGCGGGCGGCGAACAGCGCCGCGCCGTGCTGCGGATCATGGCGCAGCTGATCGGGCCGATGGTGCCGCATCTGGCCGAAGATCTGTGGTCCATGTCGGGCGGTCAGGGGCTGCTGGTCGATGCGCCGTGGCCCAAGGCCGATCCGGCGCTGCTGGAGGATGACACCGTGATCCTGCCGATCCAGATCAACGGCAAGCGGCGCGCGGAAATCAGCGTGCCCAAGGCGATGCCGAAAGAAGAAATCGAGGCGATGGTGCTGGCCGATGAAACCGTGCTGCGGTTTCTGGAAGGGGCCGCGCCGAAAAAGCTGATCGTGGTGCCGGGGCGGATCGTCAATGTGGTCGCCTGACCGCCTGACACGACGCGCGGCCCTTTTGGGGGTGCTGGCGGTGTCCGCCTGTGGGCTGACCCCGGTTTACGGGCCGAACGGGGCGGGCAACCGGCTGTTCGGCAAGGTCCGCCCGCGCGACCCCGATACCTATCAGGATTTCGCCTTCAATCAGCGGCTGGCCGAACGGTTGGGCGGGGACGGCGATGTCTATGCGCTGGATTACCGGATCAACGCGGGCGCGGTGTCGCAGGCGATCACGACGGATGAGGTGACGACACGTTACTCGCTGAACGGAACCGCCGATTTCGCGCTGTCCGACAGCAATGGCAAGGTTCTGATTCAGGGCCGGGTCAGCAGTTTCACGTCCTATTCCACCACCGGCACGACCATCGCCACCCTGTCCGCCGAAGGTGACGCGCGGCGCAGGCTGTCGGTGATGCTGGCCGATCAGGTCGTCACCCGGCTGATGGCGGGCGCGGCGCAACTGCCCGCATGATCCTGAAGGGCGCCGAAATCGCCCGCTATCTGGCGCGCCCCGATCCGACGCGGCCCGCGCTGCTGATCTATGGTCAGGATGCGATGCGGGTGGCGCTGAAACGTGCCGAGGCGGTGAAATCGCTGGTCGGCGACAAGGCCGACGAAGAAATGCGCCTGACCCGGATGGCCGGGGCCGGGCTGAAGAAAGACCCCGCGCAATTGCTGGATGCGATCAAAGAGGTCGGGTTTTTCCCCGGCCCGCGCGTCGTGCTGGTCGAAGATACGCCCGATACCGGGGCTGATGCTTTGGGTGCCGCGCTGGCCGATTGGCGGGCGGGCGATGTGGTGATTGTGGTGACGGCGGGCGCGCTGGCCAAATCATCGGCCCTGCGCAAGCTGTTCGAGGGCCATCGCGACGCCGTGACCGCGCCGATCTATGACGATCCGCCGGGGGATGAGGAAATCGCCCGCTGGCTTGCCGATGCCGGTCTGCGCAATGTCCCGCGTGAGGCTTTGCGCGAACTGGGCGTGCTGGCCCGCGCGCTGGACCCCGGCGATCTGCGTCAGACCATCGAAAAGATCGGGCTGTATAAATACGGTGATTCCACATCGCTGACGGTCGAGGAAATCGCCCTGATGGCCCCCGCCACGATTGAGGCCGATCTGGACGATCTGATCCACAGCGCGGCTGAGGGGCGCGAGGTGGAATTCGCCACGCTGATGCGCCGGATCGAGGGGCAGGGTGTGGCGCCGGTGACGCTGTGCATCGCGGCCTTGCGGCATTTCCGGTCGCTGCATCTGGCGGCGGCCGATCCGGCCGGTCCGGGCAGCGCGCTGACCCGGATGCGACCGCCGGTCTTCGGTCCGCGCCGCGACCGGATGGCGCGGCAGGCGCAGTCATGGGGCGTTGCTCCGCTTGAGGATGCGGTGCGGCTGTTGCTGGACACCGATCTGGCCTTGCGGACATCGACCCGCGCGCCGCATCTGGCGCTGGTCGAACGGGCGCTGATCCGGCTGACGATGATGGCACGGGGCCGCAGATGACCGAGGCGCTGGTGATCGGCGCCGGTCCTGCGGGTTTGATGGCCGCCGAGGTTCTGGCCCGCGCCGGACGGCGGGTGATCATTGCCGAGGCGATGCCGACGCCGGCGCGCAAATTCCTGATGGCCGGGAAATCAGGGCTGAACCTGACCAAGGATGAGGATTTGCCCGCGTTCCGCACGCGGTTTGCCGTCGGAACCGGGGCTTTGCCCCGGACCCCAGGATATTTTCATGAAGAAGAAGCATTTGGTCCTGCTGATGTGATGGGCTGGGCGCGGTCCTTGGGCGTTGAACTGTTCAACGGATCGACCGGGCGCGTGTTTCCGGTCGGCATGAAGGCATCGCCGTTGTTGCGCGCGTGGCTGGCGCGATTGCGCGTGGCCGGGGCGGATCTGCGCACGCGCTGGCGGTGGGTCGGGCTTGATGAAGGGTTTGTCTTTGACACACCCGAAGGCGCGCGAGTGATCCGGCCTGCGGTGACGGTGCTGGCGCTTGGCGGGGCAAGCTGGCCGCGCCTTGGATCGGACGCCGCGTGGGTGCCGATGCTGCGGGCGGCGGGGGTGGATGTGGCGCCATTCCGGCCCGCAAATATGGGCTTTCGTGTTGATTGGTCGCCCGTGATGGCGCGTCATCATGGCGCCGCCGTCAAGGGTGTGGCGATCCGGGCCGGGGCGTTGGTCAGCCGCGGCGAATGGGTGATCGCGCGCGAAGGTGTCGAGGGCGGCGGCATCTATGAGGTGGCGGCACCGATTCGCGACGGGGCGCAGGCATTCGTCGATCTTGCCCCCGATCTGGACGTGGCGGCGCTGGCCGCGCGTTTTGCGCGGTCGCGTGGAAAGCTGTCGGTCGGCAACTGGCTGCGGCGCGTTTTGGGCGATCCGGTCAAGGTGGCGCTGTTGCTGGAATGGGGCGGGCCGCTGCCTGCTGATCCGGAAGGTTGGGCCGCGCGCGCCAAGGCGCTGCCGCTGCGTCATGCGGGCGCGATGGGCTTGGACCGGGCGATTTCATCCGCGGGCGGCATCAACTGGGACGCGATCACGCCGCAGCTTGAACTGCGCGCCCTGCCCGGCGTCTTTGTCGCCGGTGAGATGCTGGACTGGGAGGCGCCGACCGGCGGCTATCTGTTGACCGGCTGCCTTGGTCTTGGGCAGCGTGCCGGTTTTTCCGCGCTGGCGCAGTTGCGCGCACGGGATGACGGCGTATCAGCCTAACGTCGCGCTTGATAAGTCAGTCTAGCTGACCCATAATGAAGCATGGGGAGGAAACCACTGCCGTCAGGAAAGGGTTTCCCATGGCGCATACGATCACGCATTTCACGCCGGATGTCCGCAGCCGGATCGACAGCTTTTTCACCCGATTCGGGCAGGGCATGAACGCCTATCTGGAAACGCATTCTCGCAGCGATCAGATCGCCGCGCTTGAGGCGAAATCGGATGCTGAACTGGCCGGAATGGGGCTAAGCCGCGACCGGATCGTGCCTTTCGTCTTTCGCGACAAGATCTGGCTCTGATCAGGCCTTCCAGTCGAGGATAATTTGCGTCTGTGTCACCACGGCGGCGACCTGACCATCGCCGCGGGTGATCGTGGTTTGCCAGACATGCATGGTCCGGCCCAGATGCAGCGGTTCGGCCACCGCGCGGGCCGTATCGCCCAATCGAATCGGGCGCAGAAAGTTGGTCTTGCTTTCCACCGTCGTCGTGCTGCGGCCTTCGGGGATATTCAGGAATGTCGCGGTGCCGCCAGCATTGTCCGCCAAACTCATGATGGCGCCGCCATGCAGGACGCCATTGCGGTTGGACAGGGCGGGCGTGACCTCCATCTGAAATTCAACGCGGGCGGGGGTGGCCAGAATCAGGCGCATCCCCAGATGCTTTGCGAATTCTGGCTGCCGTTCCGCGATCTGATCAAGCCTGTCTTGTTCCGCTGTCATCTGGTCCCCCGGTTGCGCGATGCGCCGCCATAACAGCGCGCCGCGACGCCAAGGGCAAGACCGCGATCGTCAGCGACGACAGGACGCCAGCTGGACGCGATACATCTCGGACCGTTGGCCGACATTGCTGGCGACCCGGACCAGCCACGGTTTCGCCCGATAGCTGCCGCGCGCAAAGCCCGAACGGCCTTCGTGATAGGCCAGATACTGCCCCGCCGCGTCACGTTTGGACACGCCAAGCCGCTGCGTGGTGCCGTGCATATACCAGCCCATGAAATCCGTCGCGTCGCGGATATTGTCGCGTTTGGCGCCGCGATTTCCGCTTTCGCGCAGGTATTCCGCCCATGTCCCGTCCAGCGCCTGACTGTAGCCATAGGCGCTACTTTGGCGGCCGATGGGGATCACGCCAAGCGCGTATTGATGCGGGGTGCGCGCATCGCCGATGAATTTCGATTCCTGATGGATCGTCGCCATCTGGACATGCATCGGAACGCCCCATTTGCGTTCGGCCGCCTGCATGGCGCGGCGATAGGCCGGACGCTCGGCCACGATGGCGCAGGCGTTGTCCAGATTGCGTGGTGCCTGATAGCTGCCGCCGCCGCATGACGCGACAAGCGCCACAAGCGCAAGTTTCAGTAGCCTGCTCATGCTGCCCTCATGATCTTTTGCGCCGATCTTAGGGAAAAACGCGAAAAGGTGAAATCACAAAGGCGGCGGGCGGCGGGATGTCGCGGACCTGTGGGTCAGGCCGACAACACCGCCTGCACCGCGCGGCCCCAAGCGGCAAGGCGGTCGGCGCGGGTGTCGGCGTCCATCTGCGGTTCAAAGCGGCGGTCAAGCTGCCACGCGCGGGCATAATCGTCGGGCGCGGGACACAGCCCCGCCCGATAGCCCGCCAGCCATGCGGCACCCTGCGCCGTGGTCTCGGTGTTCTTCGGGCGATCAACCGGTGCGCCCAGAATATCGGCCAGAAACTGCATCGCCGGTTCGCTGGCGGTCATGCCGCCATCGACGCGCAGCACCGCATCGCCCGCTTGCGGCCAGTCGGCGCGCATGGCCTGCAACAGGTCACTGGTCTGAAAACCCACGCTTTCCAGCGCCGCGCGGGCGAATTCGGCGGGGCCGGAGTTGCGTGTCAGGCCAAAGATCGCGCCGCGCGCATTCGGCGCCCAATGCGGCGCGCCAAGGCCGGTAAAGGCGGGCACCATGATGATGTTCTGGCTGTCATCGGCCTTGGCCGACAGCGCCTGCGTATCCTTGGCGTTGCGGATGATCTGCAACCCGTCGCGCAGCCATTGCACCACGGCGCCCGCGATGAAGATCGAGCCTTCCAGCGCATAGGTGGTCTTGCCGTCCAGCCGATAGGCGATGGTGGTCAGCAGCCGGTTCTGCGACCGGACCGCCTGATCGCCGGTGTTCAGCAGCGCGAAACAGCCGGTGCCATAGGTCGATTTCATCATTCCAGGCTGAAAACAGGCCTGCCCGACGGTGGCGGCCTGCTGATCGCCCGCAACGCCCAGAATCGGAATTTCACGCCCGAACAGGTCGGCGCGGGCCATGCCGAAATCATCGGCACAGTCGCGGACCTCGGGCAGCAATTCCATCGGAACGCCGAACAGCTTGCACATATCGGCCGACCATTCGCCCTTGCGGATGTCATACAGCATCGTGCGGCTGGCATTGGTGGCGTCGGTCAGATGTGAACGTCCGCCCGTCAGCTTCCAGATCAGAAAGCTGTCGATGGTGCCAAAGGCCAGTTCGCCCGCCTTGGCCCGGTCGCGTGCGCCATCGACCTGATCCAGCAGCCAGCCGATCTTGGTGGCGCTGAAATAGGGGTCCAGCAGCAGGCCGGTGATGTCGGTGACCTGATCTTCGACCCCGTCGGCGCGCAGCCGGTCGATCACATCGGCGGTGCGCCGGTCCTGCCAGACAATCGCGCGGTGGATCGGCTGGCCGGTCTTGCGGTCCCAGATCACCACGGTTTCGCGCTGATTGGTGATGCCGATGGCGTCGATCCGGGGGGCGCCCGCTTTTTCGACCGCCCCGCGTGCGGTGGCCGCGCTGGTGGTCCAGATATCATCCGGGTCATGTTCGACCCAGCCTGATTTCGGAAAATGCTGGGCGAATTCCTGTTGGGCGGATGCCACGACGCCAAGATCGTTGTCAAAGATCACCGCGCGGGACGATGTTGTCCCTTGATCCATCGCCAGAATTGTCATCCGCGCCTCCACCCCGTCAGGCGGTCATGGGACCATGTGCCGCGACGCGCTGTCAATCTGCGACCTTTCGCGAATCCGCGCCGATATTCGTGTTGACAGAAAACGCGCCTGCACGTTTCCGTTTATCAAATGAGGTGTGACGATGGCGCTGAACATACGACAGATGGAGATCCTGGACATTGCCCGCGCCACAGGCCGGGTCGGGGTTGAGGATCTGGCCGAACGTTTTGACGTGACCTTGCAGACGATCCGCCGTGATCTGGGCGAATTGGCCGATCAGGGGGTGCTGGACCGGGTGCATGGCGGCGCGGTTCTGCGCAGCGGGGTCAGCAATATCGGCTATGCCCAACGCCGCCAGATGAACGCCGAGGCCAAGGCCGCCATCGCCCGCGCCTGTGCCGCGCAAATCCCCGACAACAGTTCGGTCATTCTGAACCTTGGCACCACGACCGAGGCCGTCGCCCGCGAATTGATGAACCATCGCAATCTGACCGTCATCACCAACAACATGAACGTCGCCAATATTCTGGTCAGCAACGAAACCTGCGAGATCATGGTGGCCGGCGGCGCCTTGCGGCGGTCCGATGGCGGGCTGGTGGGTGATCTGACGACCGAATTCATGGGCCAGTTCAAACCCGATTTCGCGGTCATCGGCGCGTCCGCGCTGGATATAGACGGCGACTTGCTGGATTTTGACATGGCCGAGGTGCGGGTCAGTCGGGCGATCCCCGGATTGGCACGGCAAACCTTTCTGGTGACCGATATCAGCAAGCTGGGCCGACAGGCGCCGGTCAGGATCATCTCGGTGGCGGAACTGGATGGCGTTTTCGTCGATGCACCGCTGCCCGATTCGCTGATGCAGAAATGCGCCGAATGGCAGACGCGCGTGGTCGTGGCGGGTTAGGATTTCAGTAGGCGTTCCAGTGCCGCCAGATCATCGCCCCCTGCGGTCTGCAACAGCAATTCCAGCGCGCGGAACCGGGCCAAGGCCTCGGCCCCGGTAGGGGTCAGGGCCGCCCCGCCGCCGCCCGTGCCGCCGCGATTGCTGATGACGGCGGGGTCGGCAAAGGCCGCGTTCATTTCCTCGACCAGCGACCAGGCGCGCTTATAGCTCATGCCCATGGCGCGGCCCGCGGCCGAGATCGACCCAAGCTGCCCGATCAGGTCCAGAAGCTGCGCCTTGCCCGGTCCCAGAACCAGCGGGCCATCATATTCAAGCCGCAGTTTGATTCGCGCGCGATGGGCGGTCATCCACATCTCCATATCCAGTCGGGACAGGATAGCGTCAGGCGCGACGTGACGGAACCGGCGCCGACACTTGCCCCAAGGGCAGCGCGGGTTATGCTGCGATGCAGAGACAAGGGGGATGTCATGTCACAGAATGAAATCGTAATCCTGTCGGGCGCGCGCACGGCCATTGGCGGCTTTGGCGGCAGTCTGGCGGCGGTGACGCCGATTGATCTGGCCACGACGGTCGCGGTGGCGGCCATGGAACGCGCGGGCATCGCGCCCGACCGGATCGGGCAGGTGGTGTTCGGCCATGTCATCAATACCGAACCCCGCGACATGTATCTGTCGCGCGTGGCCATGTTGCAGGCGGGCATTCCCGACAGCACGCCCGCGATGAACGTCAACCGTCTGTGCGGATCGGGCGTGCAGGCAATCGTGTCTGCGGCGCAGGCGCTGATGCTGGGCGATGCCGAATTCGCCTTGGCTGGCGGCGCCGAAAGCATGAGCCGCGCCCCCTATGCCGTGCCATCCGCGCGCTTTGGCGCCAAGATGGGCGATCAGGTGATGCTGGACATGATGACCGGCGCGCTGACCTGCCCGATGGGGACCGGGCATATGGGGGTGACGGCGGAAAACGTCGCCGACGAATACGGCATCACCCGTGACGCGCAGGACGCTTTCGCGCTGGAATCTCAGCGGCGCGCGGCGGCGGCGATTGCGGCGGGACATTTCCGCGACCAGATCATTCCGGTGCAGGTGAAATCGCGCAAGGGCATGGTTGCGTTCGATACGGACGAACATCCCAAGGAAACCAGTCTGGACAAGCTGGCGGGCCTGCGCCCGGTGTTTCGCAAGGATGGATCGGTGACGGCGGGCAATGCCAGCGGCATCAATGATGGCGCGGCCGCGCTGGTGTTGGCGCGCGCAGATGCGGCGCAGGCGGCGGGGTTGACACCCCGGGCGCGGATTCTGGGCTATGCCGTGGCCGGGGTGCGGCCGCAGGTCATGGGGATCGGCCCGGTTCCTGCGGTTCAGGCGCTGTTGGCCCGAACCGGGCTGGCAGCCGGCGATTTCGACGTGATCGAATCGAACGAGGCATTTGCCGCGCAGGCTTTGGCGGTGACGCAGGCATTGGGTCTGGACCCGGCGCGGGTCAATCCGAACGGTGGCGCGATTGCGCTTGGCCATCCGGTCGGCGCAACCGGCGCGATCATCACCCTGAAGGCGCTGTCCGAGCTTGAACGCACGGGCGGGCGGCGCGCGCTGATCACCATGTGCATCGGCGGCGGTCAGGGCATCGCGTTGGCGGTCGAACGGATGTGAAAGCGATGACTGCGCTAACATGGGTTTGCGGTCAGTTTTTCTGACCGATTTTTCTTGACCTGCACGTTAATGCCGTGACGACTATCCCTGTCATGAGCTGGAGGAGAGACAGTGTCTCAGGGAATAATGTTCATCGCGGCCTTGCTGCCCGTACTTGCAGTGTTCGTGCTGCTGGTCGTTATGCGCAAGTCTGCCAAGCTGTCGATGCTGGCGGCCTATCTGATCGCCGTCGCGCTTGCGCTGTTGCTGTGGCGGGCGCCGCTGGCACAGGTCGCCGGGGCGACCGTGAACGGTTTGGTCACGGCGATCACGCTGCTTTATATCGTCTTCGGGGCGATCCTGCTGCTTTACACGGTGCAGGAATCTGGTGCGATCCGCACGATCCGGCGCGGATTCACTGATATTTCGCCCGACCGTCGGATTCAGGCGATCATCATCGCGTGGATGTTCGGGTCGATGATCGAGGGCGCGTCCGGCTTTGGCACGCCTGCGGCAGTTGCCGCGCCGCTGCTGCTGGCCATCGGCTTTCCGGCCATGGCTGCGGTGATGGTGACGCTGATCATCCAGTCCACCCCTGTGTCCTTTGGCGCGGTCGGCACGCCGATGCTGGTCGGGATCAATACCGGTCTCTCCAACAGCGCCGAGGTTACTGACGCCATCGCGCCGCTGACGCTGGCCGATTACGTCCCCATCGTTGCCGCGAATGTCGCATTGATCCATGTGCTGATCGGCTTTTTGATCCCGCTGTTGATGGTGGGGATGCTGACGCGGTTCTTTGGCCGCAGCCGCAGCTTTGCCGAAGGATTCCGGGCGTGGAAATTCGCGCTGTTCGCCGGGCTGGCCTTCACGTTGCCCTATCTGCTGGTCGCGCGTTATCTTGGGCCGGAATTTCCGTCGCTTGTGGGCGGTCTGATCGGCCTGCTGATCGTGATCCCCGCCGCCCGCGCCGGCCTGTTCATGCCGTCTGACGTGTTCGAGTTTCCCCCGCGCAACGAATGGGAGGCCGACTGGCAGGGGGCCGTCGATCCCGATACCGCCGATGATGCGGTCACTGCGCACGGCAAGGGGCATGACATCTCATTGGTGACGGCGTGGATGCCCTATATCATCGTGGCGGGCCTGCTGGTGCTGACACGGACGGTGGCGCCGCTGAAGGCGTGGCTGACCGGGCCGCAGACGACCATCCGCCTGTCCGATCTGTTCGGATCGGGGATCAGCGCATCGGCGCAGTTCCTGTATTCGCCGGGAACGGTGATGATTGTCGCCTCGCTGATCTCGGTCCTGCTCTTCAGGATGCGGGGATCGGATTACGGTCGGGCCTGGTCGATTTCCGGCAAGACGATGATCGCGGCGGCGCCTGCGCTGCTGCTGGCGGTACCGATGGTGCAGGTCTTCATCAATTCCGGCTCTGAAGGCGTCACCTCGATGCCGATCACGCTGGCCGAGGGCATGGCTGCGGCCACGGGCGAGGCATGGCCGCTGTTCGCGCCGATCGTCGGTGCATTGGGTGCGTTCATCGCCGGGTCGAACACCGTGTCGAACATGATGTTCTCGCTATTCCAGTTCTCGACAGCGCAGGGCATCGGGCTTGATCTGGCCAGCATTACCATCGTGGTTGCGTTGCAGGCCGTCGGCGGGGCTGCCGGGAACATGATCTGCGTCCATAACGTCGTTGCGGCGTCCGCAACGGTGGGTCTGGCGGACCGTGAAGGTGATCTGATTCGCAAGACGCTGATCACGATGGCCTATTATGTCGTGCAGGCCGGCCTGATCGGGATGGCGCTGATCGCGGGGGGGCTGTGGTGGCTGGCGGCGGCGATCTGGGCGATCGTCGTGATCGTTGCGATGCGCGCCAATCGCGACGGGGCTGCCGTGCGCGCCTAGCGTTCGTACCCTGCGGCATCAAGGAGGGGGGCCGTGTCAGGCCCCCTTTTTTTCGTCGCATCGGCGGCGGAGCAGCGACCTCTGCCCCGAATAGGAACGGGCCGCCTAGAAGGGGCGGCCCGCGAGATCCACGGAGATGGTCCGGTTAGGGAATGGATACCGTCCGGTCCCAATCAGGGGTTACGACCCTTGGGGCTGCCCTTAGGCCACGGCCCCCCTGACTGTTCCAAAACCTCTCTCCACTATCACTCTAGACAATGGACCACCTCCTTTCAAAAACGTTGCCGTTGTAAGGGGAAGCCTGCCACAGATCATCTTCAAGTCAATCATATTGTTCGTTCTGCGCGCAACAAATTGCGGACGATCAGGCGGAAGGGCACAAGAGTCAGTATGGCCAGACCAAGTTTGACCAACCAGTCAGCAGTCGCCAGTGAAACCCATAGCATTGTGACTGGTCCGTGACCAAGCAGCGGAGCGGTCTCATTCGCCCACCCGGTATTGGCGTCATGCGGCAGCGCGGCGGAAAAGGCGATGGTAAAGAACAGCAGCGTATCAAGGCACGAACCCACCGTCGATGACGCCAGCGGCGCGACCCACCATTTCCGGTCGCGCAGGCGGTTGAACACCACGATATCCACCAGCTGCGCCGTCAGAAATGCCGTGCCCGACC
>QIRE01000099.1_pt1 | contig 21328 bp, 22 predicted proteins | sample 2940141 | NCBI WGS metagenome assembly QIRE01 (sample SAMN09273532, study PRJNA473421) | Gut metagenome, whole genome shotgun sequencing project. | isolation source: gut tissue | host: Folsomia candida VU population | place: Netherlands: Amsterdam | collected 2016-03-06
CCACAAAATCGGTGAGGGCGGGCGAGTACACGTGACCACCTGCGGCGGGTCCCATGATCAGCGAGATCTGCGGGATGACACCCGAGGCGCGGACGTTGCGGTGGAAAATCTCGCCATACAAACCGAGCGAAACCACGCCCTCCTGAATACGGGCACCAGCACCTTCATTGATGCCGATCAACGGGCGGCCGGTCTTGATCGCCAGGTCCATCACCTTGACGATCTTCTCGCCGTAGACCTCACCGAGGCTACCGCCGAATACCGAGACGTCTTGGCTGAAGACACAGACTTCGCGACCGTCGATGGTTCCGTAGCCGGTAACGACGCCATCGCCGAGCGGACGACGATCGGCAAGACCGAAGTTCGTTGCGCGATGGCGTGCCAGAGCGTCAAGTTCGACGAAAGAGCCTTCATCCACCAGGTGGGTGATGCGCTCGCGGGCGGTCAGCTTGCCCTTAGCGTGGATCTTCTCGACGGCTGCTTCACCCACGGGGTGCAGGGTCTCGTCCAAGCGGTTGCGCAGGTCGGCGAGTTTGCCGGCCGTGGTGTGGATGTCCGGGGTACCGGCATCGTCACGTGAAGCTGTGGTCATGAACACCGATGCTAGCGATCGCTCGGTATGGTCCGCCAACCGGCCCAATATGAAGCCAACCTCATATTTGCTGTGACACTCGCTACCCCGGCGTCTACCTGCGACGTAGGTTCAGATCGACGTAGGCTCATAGCTATGACCGACGGAACTGCCGCCCAACTGAAGTCCCAACTCGCCGACCGGATGCGGGGCAGTCGGTGGTCGTCTATCGAGGTGGTCGACACGATCGGATCGACCAACGCGGATCTGGTGTCGCGCGCGGGCGGAGATCCGGCGGCGGTGTCTGGCGATGTACTGATTGCGCTGGAACAGACCGCGGGACGCGGACGGCACACCCGGACGTGGGAGACACCCGCGGGGGCGCAGTTGGCGATGTCGGTCGCCGTGCCGGTGGCCAAGCCGTCGGATTCGTTGGGCTGGTTGTCGTTGCTGACCGGCATCGCAGTTGCGGCGGGAGTCGAGCAGACCTGCCCGACGCTGGCGCAAACGCCGGGGCAGGTGAATCTGAAATGGCCAAACGACGTGCTGATCGACGGCAAGAAGGTCGCTGGCATCCTGGCCGAGTTTGTACAGGCCGGTGCTGGGGAGAACGTTGGCCTCGCGGGCGGAACGGCGATCATCGGGATTGGCATCAACACGTCAATGACGGCCGAGCAGTTCCCGGTACCCACCGCGACGTCGTTGAGCGTGGAGACGGGCTCCGACGTCGATCACGCCGACCTTGCCTATGCCGTGTTGACCAACCTCGATGACCTACTGAGCCTGTGGCCAGACCGTCTGCCCGAGATCGCTACCCGCTACCGCGCGCAAAGTGGGACGCTCGGCAAACACGTGCGACTCATCCTGCCCGGAGACAAGGAAATCGTCGGTACCGCCGAAGAGATCGACGCGGCAGGGCGGATCGTCGTGAACGTCGATGGCGAGCGTGTCGTCGCCGCGGCCGGTGATGTCACGCATTTGCGCTAGTTACTGGTAGCTCTTGCGCCCAACGGTTGGGATCAGCGTCAGAATTGGCAGCCCGATGACCAGGTGGATGATCGCGGTCGCGATGCTCGGGGCCCAGCCCTGGGTTACCAGCAGCGGAATGATGACCGCCGCGGCCACCAGCAGTCCGACGGTCCAGCTGTAAAACTGATCCGGCGAAGGCGTGATGACTCGCAGGACGTACCACAGTGCGGCGGCAGCGAGTGCGCAGACGAATGCGGCGACGGCGAACCAGTATTCGTCGCGTGCCAGCGGATTCCAGACGCCCAACTTGCCGGTCTGATTGATCTTTTCGAAGATTGTGCGCAGGATCCAGGCGCCAAGCCAGGCAGCGATGGCGGTGACGACGCCGGTCATCACCGCGCCACCGGCGAACAGTGCCGGATTGACGCGTGGCGCGTTGGGTGCGAGCGGTCGACGGGCCGGCCGGACCTGTTCGGTCTGGTACGCGGGTTCCGCCGCGCTGTACGCCTGTGACGGTGGGTAATTCTCGTAGCGTGCGGTCTCGGCCCGATAAGGCTCGCGACCGTGCGGATCACGACCATAAGCATCCTGCCCGTACTGGTCACGACCATAGGGGTCGCGACCGTGCGGATCGTTCGGGTACCGGCTTGTCATCGCAGTGTCTCCTCGGGCGTGGTGCCTGGGCTGGCCGTCGAGTTATTTATCGCGTTGGCGCTGTCGATCCCTCAGTGTAGTCCCCTCGACGCCCACGCCGACCGACTCCAATTGCCTATGCTGATCCTATGGCTTACCCACGTGAAAACCTTGCGCCCGACGAGCGCGTGGTGCTGCACCGGCATCCACATTGGAAATCCCTGCTGGGGCCTTTCCTACTGTTTCTGATCGTGACGGCGATCGTGGGAGTCCTTGGCGGCATGATTAGCGGCGCGTCGTTGAGTTCGACGGCCCGGATGTGGCTGTGGATCGTCATCGGTGTGGTGTGGGCCGTGACGTTCCTCTGGTACTTCGTTCGGCCACTCGTGCGTTGGCAGACAACACATTTCGTACTCACCGACCGTCGGGTCATCTATCGGCACGGCATTCTGACCCGGTCGGGCATCGACATTCCAATCCGTCGAATCAACACCGTCGAATTCCGCCACGGCGTGATCGACCGAATCCTCCGCACTGGAACCCTTGTCATCGAGTCCGCCTCCGACGAGCCGCTGTCCTTCGACGCGATTCCGCAGGTTGAGCGCGTCCACGCACTGCTCTATCACGAGGTCCTCGACACTTCCGACGATGAGGACGCACCGATTTCCGGTGGGCGTCGCGAATCTGACGAGGATGGTCGATGACCGCCGTTCTCCTAGCGGAGGACGACGCGGCGATCGCCGAGCCATTGGCCCGTGCGCTTACCCGTGAAGGCTATGGCTGCGAGGTGGTCACCACCGGCGCCGATGCGCTCGACGGTGCCCTAAACGGCGGGTTTGAGCTCCTCGTTCTCGACCTCGGGCTGCCCGAGATGGACGGACTTGAAGTGTGTCGTCGCGTTCGGGCGGAGAAACCCGACCTCGCGGTGCTGATGTTGACCGCCCGCACCGACGAAGTGGACTTCGTCGTTGGGCTTGATGCCGGAGCCGATGATTATGTGGGCAAGCCGTTCCGCCTCGCTGAGCTGTTGGCCCGCGTTCGCGCCCTGCTTCGTCGCCACCCAAGCACCGACGAGGTCGTGCTCGACGGTGGCGACATCTCGATGGATACCCGCGCTCGGCGCGTCCTGGTCGACGGCGAAGACGTGGTGCTCGCCAATCGCGAGTTTGACCTGCTGCGGTTCCTGATGGAACGTCCCGGCGAAGTGGTGAGTCGCGAGGAGATCGTCCGCGAGGTATGGGGATCGGTGGACCTGCGCTCGTCGAAGACCCTCGACATGCACATCTCCTGGGTCCGACGAAAGATCGGCGACGACGTCGGGGACCGGCCACGGCACATCGTGACGGTGCGCGGAGTCGGCTTCCGCTTCGACGCTTAGGGCCGGGTTAGCGACATGCGGCAACGCATTCTGACTTCGATGATCGGCGTGGTGGCGAGCGTCGGATTGTTGCTTGGCGGCCCGCTGATGGTCATCGCGTGGTGGTGGGTGGCCGACCACGCGCATCAAGATTTGGAGTCGCGCCTCAAACGGATGTCGGTGCTGCTGATCCAAGACGAGAACGTCGGGACCGATATCGCGGGTACCGACGTCGCCGCCGTCGGCCGCAGGACCCCCGCGTTCCGACTGCTCGTCCCCGAGGACGGGGTGCTGGTGATCAGCCACGGCCAGCGCGGACAGGTGCCCGCACACCGCAACGAACTGATTGTCGGCACGCCGATTGACGGACAGGCGTTCTCCGACAGCATCGACCTCGGCGACATCGGAATGCTGACCTTGTCGATTCCGCGCGACTCGGTGCGCGACGATCAATGGGCCGCCATCGGCATCGTCGCTGCGATGGTTGCCGCATCGGTGGCGTTAACGACGGTCGTGGCGGCCTTCACCGCCAGTCGACTGGCCGACCCGGTCATCGACCTGGCCACGCGTGCCGGCGCCATGGCCAAGGGCGACTTCCGGTCCGAATGGCGAACCTATGGAATTGTCGAGCTTGACCGTTTGTCGTCCGCTCTAGGCGATGCCAACGGTGAGATCGCGGATCGATGGGAACGCGAGGGCGAAATCGTCGGTGAGGTGTCACACCAACTGCGCAGTCGGCTTACCGCGATCCAGCTCCGACTCGACGAGTTGTCGATGCACGACGACCCGAGTGTCGTCGCCGAAGCGGAAGCGGCCGCCGCCCAGGTTGACCGACTGTCGTCGGACCTCGACGAGATGATCGCCGCCTCACGTGAGTCACCCGATGCACCCGCGATACCGATCGACGTACGACAAATGGTTTCGACGCTCGCCGCCGACTTCGCGGCCGCGTTCAAGGCAGACAATCGGGTGATCGACGTTCGGGTACCCGCCCATTCGTCGGCGTGGAGTTCGCAACCATCCCGGTTACGGGAAGCTATCTCGGTGCTACTCGACAACGCGCTTCAACACGGCAAAGGCACCACAACCATTTCCGCGGTCGGATTGGTTTCGGCGCCGTCTATGCTGCGGATCACCGTGCGCGACGAGGGGCCGGGCGTTCCCGACGAATTGGTGACGCAGATATTTCGACGCGGCTTCACCGGCGGCCGAGGCAGTGGTGTGGGGTTGGCGTTGGCGCGCGCCCTCGTCGAAGCTGACGGTGGTCGACTCGATTTGGTGTCACGCCATCCGACGGTGTTCGCCGCCGTGGTGCCTGCCGCGCCGCGCGAAGCGGGCGGCATCAAGCGTGACCGAGCTCCTCATCGGTGAGCTCGTCGACGCTGGCGTTAAGGTCGGTCGATCCGGCATCGCCACCGCGGAGCTGCTCCTCGGGGAAGGCGAATTTGCGTAGCGCCCAGAAGCGGAACGCCATCTGCAACAGATTGCCGATGATGTAATTCAGGCCGAAATCGATGACCAGCAGTTCAACGCCCGAGATGTTCTCGCGCATCATAAACACGTTGTTGGCAAGCCACAGCGGAGCGGCCGACAGAATCACGCCGATGCCGCTAATCGCGAAGAACAGCAGCGCTTCGTGATGGCGTTCGCGGCCGCCGCGGTTCTTGAACGCCCATTCTCGGTTGAGGATGTAGCTCAAGATGGTGGCGACGACGCCCGAGATGATCTTGGCGATCACTGGCTTCGATTCGAGGATCGAAAACGTCAGGGCGTAGTAGATCGCCATGTCAACGATAAAAGTCGTGCCACCAACGAGGGCGAACTTGATGAGTTCGTGATGCCGCATGGCGAGCCGACGAATCGGCTCGGGGCAGGCGGCGATTACGTCGTCGATCAACGGCACAAGTTCTAAGTCTACGAAATGGAACTGAGAAGTAACTTGGCCGGGCAGAAAAGAGACCAGCGTCGCACTGCGCCGACGCCGCCGCGTGCATCGCGTGACAAAATAGGCCGGTGAGTGGAAATCTGCCGACCGTAACGATGATCGGTGGTGGTCAGCTAGCGCGAATGACGCATCAGGCGGCCATCGCTCTGGGCCAATGCCTGCGGGTTCTGGCTGCCAACGTCGACGACCCGGCCGCGAAGGTCAGCGCCGACGTTGTCATTGGTTCGCACGACGACCTTGCCGACCTGCGTCGCGCAGCGGACGGGGCAGTCGCGGTGACCTTCGATCACGAGGGTGTACCGCTGGCCCATTTGCGGGCGTTGGAGGCCGAGGGCATCAAGGTATTGCCGCCATCGTCGGCGCTGCATTTCGCACAGGACAAGATGGCGATGCGTGAACGACTGTCCGACCTGGGGCTACCCGTACCCGACTTTGTCGATCTCTCGGGGGACGCGACCGCTGCGCGGGAGCGATTCGTCGAGTTTGGTGACCGGCACGAGTGGGCAATCGTGCTCAAGGCGGTCCGCGGCGGCTACGACGGTCGTGGAGTGTGGTTGATTGACTCGCGCGAGGACGGCTTGGCGGCATACGACGCGGCAGCCGCGGATTCGTCGACGATCCTTATGGCAGAGCAGAAAGTATCGATGCGTCGGGAACTGTCCGCGATGATCGCACGCTCACCGTTTGGGCAGGGCGCGGTATGGCCGGTCGTGGAGACGGTGCAGCGCAATGGTCAATGTGCGGTGGTGTTGGCGCCGGCGCCGGAGTTGCCTGTCGAAACGGCGGAGCGGGCGCAGCAACTGGCGCTCTCGTTGGCCGACGAGCTTGGCGTCGTGGGCGTGATGGCGATGGAACTGTTCGAGACCGTCGACGGCGAACTAGTAGTTAACGAGTTGGCGATGCGGCCCCACAACAGTGGGCATTGGACAATGGACGGCGCCGTGACTTCGCAGTTTGAACAACATCTGCGCGCCGTTCTCGATTATCCGCTCGGCGACACGGCCGCCCGATCCGACGTCGTTGTGATGGCGAATATCCTTGGTGCACAAGAGACTCCGGCCATGACGATGGATGAACGGCTGCATCACCTGATGGCCCGCATGCCCGACGCGAAGGTGCATTTGTACGGAAAGGGTGAGCGCCCCGACCGTAAGATTGGGCACATCAACATCGTGGGCGTCGCGGGGGAGTCCGTCGACGTCGTGCGGGAACGAGCCGAACGGGCGGCACAGTGGATGTCGACCGCGCAATGGACCGACAACTGGGATGAGCACAGTGGCTGACACAGATCCGAAACTCGAAAACGACCCTGCCGCAGGACAACTGACCGGCAACGACGAAACCACCGCGGCCGTCGCGCTGCCGCGCGTCGGACTGATCATGGGCAGTGACTCGGATTGGCCGACGATGAAAGCCGCAGCGGAAGCTCTGGCCGAGTTCGGGGTGCCATTCGAAGTCGGCGTCGTGTCTGCTCACCGCACTCCGCAGCGCATGCTCGACTACGCGAATGGTGCTGCGGCACGGGGTATTTCGGTCATCATTGCCGGTGCCGGTGGTGCGGCGCACCTCCCCGGTATGGTCGCCTCGGCGACACCGCTTCCGGTGATCGGCGTTCCGGTGCCGCTCAAATACCTCGACGGCATGGATTCGCTGCTGTCGATCGTGCAGATGCCGGCCGGTGTTCCGGTCGCGACAGTGTCCATCGGAGGTGCGCGGAACGCCGGACTACTGGCCGTGCGCATTCTCGCCGTCGCCGACGTGAACCTCCAGGTTCGCATGACCGACTTCCAGCGAAACCTAGAGTCGATGGTGCTCGATAAGGACGAAACCCTGCGTCGGAAGTTGCTAGAGGACTGATTCGTCGGCTACGGAGAGAACCTCCAGCAGCACCTCGCTGCGTAACGTGAAACCCATTGCGTCATAGAGCTTACGGGCAGGGTTGTCGGCGGTGGTGTGGAGAAAGAAGTCGTCGCCACGCGCTCTGATCCCAGCGCCGACGCCGCGGATCAAAGCCGATCCCAGACCGCGGCCGCGTGCCTGCGGGGCGGTACACACCGCGCTGATCTCCGTCCACCCGTCGGGCCGCATCCGCTCGCCGGCCATGGCGATGAGCTGACCGTCGTCGTCGCGAACACCGAGATAAGAACCGAGCTCGATGGTGCGTTTCAGGAATGGTCCTGGTTTGGTCGCCATCACGAGCGCGGTCATGTCCCCGACGTCGTCACCGGTGAGACTGTCGAAAGTATGGACGTCGCTGACGTCGACCTCCTCACCCGAATACTGAATCAGCTCAAAGGTTTCGACCACCGACCATCCAGTGGGCAGCGGTTGCTGGCGGTCTCGAACGGATACCGTCGAGCCGTGGGAGAGCGCCGCGAGATTGGTCCAATCGGCGTCGGATAGCTGGCGCGGGTGGGCGTAAAACACCGAGACATCGGGGTGGAAGCGCGCGACCGAACCGCGGACGTCGGCGAACGAGCGTTGCCTGCCGAAGAGCGAGCTGGTGATGGGGTCGTCGAGTGGGTGGGGTGACGCGGCGCTCAGGACACGACCTCCAGTTTCTGCGCGAAGAAGTCCAAGACCTGTAGCAGAGTGTCGTGTGTTGGTTGTCCCGGCTCGTCGATCAGATGCTCGGTCAGCACCGAATGTGGTGACAACGTGGCGTCGGGATTGGCTGTACTGTCTGGCAATTCGATGCCAATGAAGGCGTCGCCGAGTTGTTCGCGGAGAAAGTCGAAGCGTCCGCCGCGGCACAGTTTGTCGCCTTCGAAACGCAGGCCCATGACTTGCAGCCCCGCCGCGCAGCGCGTCTTTACCGTTTCGAGGTCGCGCGGGCTGATGTCGATGTTGCGCACGTTGCCGACCGGACGGAACGGAAGCGACGGCTGAGAGAGAACCGGCGCGAGCATTCGGTCGTCGACAGACATCGCCAACGCGAACCCGCCGGTGAAACACATGCCGACCGCACCGACGCCGGGACCGCCACATTTCTCGTGATATTCGGCGGCCAAAGCGCGCAGCCATACGACGACAGGCGACGACTTTCCGGTTGCCAGCCGAGTGAATTCCCTACTGACACAGAGTGTTCCGGCCATCTTGCCGAGCGACTTCGCAATGTCGGGAAGGTCGCGGGCCGACGTCGAGTTTGGATCGGCACCGTCCTCACCGAACAGCGACGGCATGATCACCGTCATGCCGCGGTCGGCGACTCGACGCGCGAAGTCGGCGACCTTCGGAGTAATACCGGGGATCTCGGCGATCACGATCACCGCGGGTCCGGACCCCTTCGTGTAAATCCGGTGTGTTACACCGTCATTGGTGAAACTACCGCGGGCAAAGTCGGTGAGCGGATCAATCATTGCCTAGCCCTTCACAATCGTTCCGAGAAGGACCGAGTCGAATACCTTCGCCGGGATCTTCGCGCCCTTAACAATGTCGGGGGAGTCCGACGGCACCACACGTGGCCCAACAATCTTGAGATGCTTGCCTTTTCGGATGATCGAGAAGGTGCCCGCGGCTTTGACGTTGCGGATCCAGTCGGTCTCGCGACCGTAGGTGAGGACGATCGACAGTCGATCATCGTCGACGAAGGCGAGTACGGGCGTGGAATACCTGGTGCCCGACTTGCGTCCGACGTGTTCGACGACGGCCCACGGCGCGAGCCGAGGTGCCCAGACACCCTGAATAGGGTTGGTGACGTACTTGTTGATTCGACCGACAACTTTGGGAATCTTCATGGCTCAACGATACTGGTAAGTATGTCGAGCGCAGCGGACTCGGCGAGTGTCGGTCCAGACGACTTTCGCCTCCAGGTGATGTCCGAGGCGATTCGTCTGTTTGAGGCGAATGGCTACGAGTCGACGACAGTGGATCAAGTGGCCAGCACCGTCGGGATTTCGCGGCGCACTTTTTTCCGACAGTTCGGTTCCAAAGAAGACGTCATCTTCGCCGACCACGAGTCGCTGTTACGGCGGGTGTCCGCGTATTTCGATAGTTACGTTGGTGATCCGTGGTCGGCGCCGGTGCACGCCGCGGAAATCGTCTTCCGACACTTCTTCGACGCTCGGCCGCTGGCGGTTCGACGCTTCGCCGTCGTTCAGGCGGTGCCAGTTCTACGCGATCGTGAGCTGGTGACCACCTATCGCTACCAGCGTCTTTTCGAGGAGTACCTACGATCGGCGCTACCGAACGAATCGCCGGCACATCTCGCTGGCTATGCCGCCGCGGTCACCGGCGCCCACAACTATGTGCTTCGAGCGATGATCCGCGGCGACGACGCGGCGTCGCTGGACCTGCTGCGCGCCGAGCTAAACCGGATCGAAGAGTCGTTGCCGTCGTCGACTACGGGGAGTGCGGAGGTCACCGTCGTGAGTTACCCGCCGGGAACCGATCCCGATGACGTTGCGCGCAGAGTCGCTGAACAACTCCACGCGCACCGCCGCTAATCAGCGACAATAAGACTGTTGCGATGATTGACATGGCACGCAGTGCCGTGATGAACTGGCGAGAATGCAAAAATCTGGCACGCAGTGCCGTGAAGGAGTAGACATGGGCTTCGGGAATTCCGACTTCGACCTGTTCCAGCTGCCGGAAGAGCACGTCGCGTTGCGCGAGGCGATCCGCGATCTGTCGGAGAAGCAGATCGAACCGCACGCCGCGGCCGTCGACGAAGAGGCCCGTTTTCCGCAGGAAGCCCTCGATGCGCTCATCGCGTCGGGCTTTAACGCGATCCATGTCCCCGAGGCCTACGACGGTCAGGGCGCGGACTCGGTCGCCGCGTGCATCGTCATCGAAGAGGTCGCGCGAGTCTGTGCGTCGTCGTCGCTGATTCCGGCGGTGAATAAGTTGGGCACCATGGGTCTGATCCTCAACGGATCCGACGAGTTGAAGAAGCAGGTTCTGCCCGACCTCGCGTCGGGTGCTGCGATGGCGTCGTACGCACTGTCGGAGCGCGAGGCAGGCTCCGACGCGGCGTCGATGAAGACCCGTGCGAAGGCCGAAGGCGACAACTGGGTCCTGAATGGCACAAAGTGTTGGATCACCAACGGCGGCAAGTCAACCTGGTACACCGTCATGGCCGTGACCGACCCGGAGAAGGGTGCCAACGGCATCTCCGCGTTCATGGTCCACAAAGACGATCCCGGCTTCACCGTCGGACCGTTGGAGAAGAAGCTCGGCATCAAGGGCAGCCCAACCGCCGAACTCTATTTCGAGAACTGCACCATCCCCGGTGACCGCATCATCGGCGAGCCAGGAACCGGCTTCAAGACCGCGTTGGCGACGCTGGACCACACCCGACCGACAATTGGCGCGCAGGCTGTTGGCATCGCGCAGGGCGCGCTCGACAAGGCCATCGCCTACGTCAAGGATCGCAAGCAGTTCGGTAAGTCGATCAGCTCGTTCCAGGGTGTCGAGTTCATGATCGCCGACATGGCGATGAAGGTCGAGGCCGCACGCCTGATGGTGTACACCTCGGCTGCTCGCGCTGAGCGTGGCGAGTCGAACCTCGGATTCATCAGCTCAGCGTCGAAGTGCTTTGCCTCCGACGTCGCGATGGAGGTCACCACCGACGCGGTCCAGTTGTTCGGTGGCGCTGGCTACACCCGTGACTTCCCGGTCGAGCGCATGATGCGTGATGCCAAGATCACCCAGATCTACGAGGGCACCAACCAGATCCAGCGCGTCGTGATGAGTCGCGCGCTGCTGCGCTGACGGGCCCGCTTTCCGCAAACCCGACTTGAAGGCCCAGACCCGACACCGCCGCGGCGTTGGGTCTGGGCCTTTGTGTCGGGTTTGCGGGTGGGGGGAGCCGGACGGTGAGCTGCCGCGTCTAGAAAGGTATGGAATTTCCTATCGACGCCGATGGCTTCATTCGACGGGACGCGGCGATGTCCGTCGGATTTGATCGTCGGGCGCTGCTGCGCGCGGCCACGAAGGGTGAATTGGTTCGCGTTGCGCCAGGTATCTATGTACCCGCCGCGGATCGAAGCCCCGAAGCTCGCCACCGGATGGAGGTGCTTGCGGCCACCACAACCCCCGACGTTGCGGTGTCACACGGTTCAGCTGCGGTAATCCATGGTCTGCCGATGCTTAGCCCTGATTTCCGCCAGCTCAATCTAACGTCCGCGACGTCGGATCGTGGGTACAAGCGCGCTTATCGCCACATCCATCCGGGGCCGCTCGCACCCTGCGACGTCGAGGAACGTGACGGCATATGGGTTACGACGCTCGAGCGCACCGCCGTCGACGTCGCGCGGACGTCGCCCAGGGGGTTCGCGGGTGCGCTCGCCGTCATTGATGCCGCGCTTGCGCTTGGGGCCGACCGCGCGACGATGTCGTCGTGCTGCGGAAGGCCTCGCACAGGTGTCGGTGTCGCGAGATGCGCACTGAGACATGCTAATTCACTGTCGGACAATCCGGGCGAGTCCTGGGGGCGAGCGCAAATCATCGAAGCCGGGCTACCGGTACCGCGTATTCAGCATGATGTCGTCGACGCACGTGGTCGGTTCGTCGCGCGGCCAGATTACGACTGGGTCGACGAGACGGGCCGCGTGCGGATCGTCGGTGAGTTCGACGGTCTTGGCAAATACCTCAAGTATTTGCGACCGGGGGAGGAGCCAGTGGACGTCATTCGACGCGAGAAGGAGCGCGAGGGTCGTCTGCAGGACCTGGGGATTGTCGTGGTGCGGTGGGTCTACGCGGATTTGGTTGCTGATCGCGTTGTGCCGAGGCTGCTAGCGCAGATGAGGGCGACTGGGATTCTGCACCTAACCTCCGCAAACCCGACTTGAAGGCCCAGACCCGACACCGCGGCGGTGTCGGGTTTGGGACCCGGAGTCGGGTTTGCGCTGCAGCGGGGCCCGCTAGCTCGACCCGGCGATCGAACCGTCGGACGCGGGACCGCCATTGGTGTAGCCGGAAATCACGCCGGAGATTGGGATCGACCCGCGGACCGCCGAGCGGAAGTCGATCATGGCGCGCTTGAGGTGGTTGGGGCTCGTGACGACGACTGCGCCGGTCGCTCTACCCGCGGCGAGCATGCGCGCAGTGTACCGAGCGTTCTCAACGGTCGACCGTGAACGATTCTCGGTGGCCAGGCGCCACGACCAGACACCGTTGGCGATCAGCCATTTCCGCATGGCCTGCGCTTCGGTGTGGCCACCCTTGGGAAGGCCGCCGGTGGTGATGATGCCAGCCGTCGGATACGACCGAGCCAGCGAGAGAGCCGCCTTGAGCCGGCTGATCAACACCGGCTTCATCGTGCCGTTCCGGTTGAGTCCGGCACCCAATACGACGATGCGTGTTCCAACCGGGTTGAGCTTCAACGCCAGCGGAGTCTCCGGCGTCAGTGCCTCCGCGCGGGTGCAGAATTTGATGAGATCGAGGTTTGGCGTTTGGCAACCGCCAACGGTAGATAGCACGCCGTTGAACACCGTGGTGGGGGATGCGGTGGCGTTGCCCACGCCCATAGGGGCACCGAAGGCGACGGTGCAAGCGGCCAGAATTCCGACAACTTTCACTTTAATACCCATGGGTCACAACATAGAAATGCTAAGGATCTGTTGTAAACCGGAAAGTCCGGAAAGTGACGTTTCCGTGTCCGACACGCGGGCGACACGCCCGAGACCGTCGGCTCAGGTCAGTACAACGGAGGCACGCTCCGACGTCGCGCGGGCCGACAAATCGCCGGCATATCCGCGAACAACCACGAGCGACGCTCCCGAGACCAGCGCGGGTAGCAGGTTCGCCACGATTCCCGCAGCGTCGTCGAAGGGGCGACCGGTGAGAACCCTCGTCCCGGCAACAATGCCGTCCGATGCGGCCTGTGCTCGCGCCGCCTCGACGACGTCGGTGACCGTCGAACTATCGAGGGCCAGCCGGGGGATCACCCCGACATCGGTGTACTGGTCGCCATGCACGCGTACCGCGCTGCCGAAGTCCGCGACTCCGATCGGCAGGTCGGCGATTGGTAGCGCGAATGGGTCGAGGGACGCGACGATAATCTCGTCCGCGTCGTAGCGGTCGACGTCGTCGATCCGGACGAATGCGGCCCGCGGATGGACGGCGTCATCGGTGGTCCGAACATGTGCGCCAGCCCACCAGGCGCCCAGCAAGATCGACGCCGTCTGCCAGTGGGTGGGTAGGTCAACGATCACCTCGTCGTCGGGTTCGACACCGACCTCGTCGCGCAGGTAGTTGGCGGTCTTCGCCGCCCAGTTGCCGAGCGTCGCGCCCGACAGTTCGGTGCGCTCACCCGAGCCGTCGTCGTAGAACGTGAGCAACGGCTGGGAATGATCGGCGACGGCGTCGAAGATCGCACCGGTGATGGTTCTCGGCGCCATTAGTTCACGCAGACCGGGCCGTCGGTTCCCGCGGTGATCGCCGCGGGCCGCTTGGCCTTTTGGGTGGCGTTCGCGGCCTGTCCGGCCTGCGACGCCGGGCCGGTGTCGGAAATCGAACCGGGTCCTTCAAATGTATTGGTCAACACAACCTTCAAGCGATCGTCGGGTAGCGACGTGTCCTCCCGGACTGGGAGGCCGCCGAGATCTCGGGCAAGCGTCGACGCGGCGTCGCTCTTGCTGTGGGCGTACACGACGCTGTTGCGGTCGTTGGCTGTTGACGTTTCCGTCTTTCCGCCCTGAAAACCCTTGCTGGTCAAGATGTTTGCCACGTTACTTGCAAGTCCGTCGATCGTGCCGGCGTTCACCACGTCGACCGTGAAATCGCCGCGGTCAAACTCGTGGCTACCACCCGACGACCGATCGAGGAGCTTCTGTGTGAAGGTCTTCACCTGTGCCGCATCGACCTGCACGACGCTTTGCGTGCCATCCTCGCTCCAGCCCTCCTCGGTGACGACCGGAATGGTCGAGAACTTGACGGAGCCGCCGGTCAGGTCCTTGAGCTGGTCGGCAAAGTTCAGCACGTCCCAATTGTCATCGATAATGATCGACCGTTCGATCGCATTCTGCAGTTTGCCGAGCTGACCGGAGTTGGTCAACGTATGCGTTGACAGGATCTTCTGTGCCAGCGACGCCATGAAGACCTGCTGGCGGGTGATCCGATCGAGGTCGCCGCGGGGCAGATCGTGACGTTGCCGAACGAAGCTCAATGCTTTTCCGCCGGTGAGGGTTTGGCGGCCGGCACGGAAGTTGGCCCCCGACATCGGCTCTTTGACCGGCGCCTTAAGGCACACGTCGACGCCGCCGACAGCGTCGGTGAGTAGCGCGAACCCGAGAAGCCCGATCTCCGCGTAGTGGTCGACCTGCACACCCGTCAGATCCGCGACAGTCTGCACGAGCGCCTTGCGTCCCGCCTGCACGCCGTCGGTCTCGGCCTGCGTTGGATTCTTGCCCGCCTCGACCTCGGTTCGACGCACGTGCTCGCGCGTTGCACCGTACGCGGCATTGATCTTGCTCATACCGATGCCCGGCACATCTACGTAGGCGTCGCGCGGAATGGACACGGCCGTCGCCGACGATCCGTTGTTCGGGATGCGCACGAGGATAATGGTGTCGGTGTTGGTGGCAACGTCGTCACCCGAGCGCAACCACCGAAGTTCCTTAGCCGACAACGGGTTTCCCTTGGCATCGGTGCGCGAGTCGGTGCCGACCATCAGAATATCGACGGCGCCGTCGTCACCACCGCCAAGGCCCAGCCCGGCCAGTTGGGTGACGCCACCTTCAAACCCGCGTACACCGCTCCAGGCGTACGCCGACACCATCAGCACCACCGCCGATAGCAGAGCGGCGGCGATGCGGCCGATGAGATTGCCGCGGCGTCGTGGCGGCGGAGAGGCCAGCGGTGCGGACGCGGGCTCCGGTGGTCGTCGACGCGGCGGCGCCTGCTTCGGCGCAGGCGCGGGTTTGGTTCGTTGGGCCGGACCGGCCGCGCGTGGCTGACGTCCGTCGGGTCGCGGCTTGGCGCCCGACGTCGGTGGCTTCGGCGGCCGCTTGGGGCTGCGGACCTTCGGGGTCCCAACCTTCTGTGTGCCAACCTTCTGGCGGCCGGCCTGATCGGGCCCGGCCTGATCAGGAGTACCGGCGCGCTGCCGCGGGCGCGTGTGGATCTCGCCCGACGACCGTCGGGTCTCGCCGTTACCCGGGATGCGCTGGGGGCGTCGATGATCCTCGCCGGGCCGAGGACGTCGAGTCTTGCGCGCTGGATCAGCGGCACGCGGCGCGTCGTCGGACCGGCGAGGCTGACCACCGTCGGCGGACCTTGGCGGCTTGGAGCGCGGATCAGCAGAACGCGAATCACCAGAACGCGGATCAGCAGAACGCGGATCAGCAGAACGCGGCGTCGAGGTCCGGGGGGAACGTGGCTCCACCGTGGGGTCGCTCCCTCCGACTAAGAGCGGCGTTGCAACCGCTGGGATTGGTGATGTAGAAGTTTCTGGTGTTACTGCAACAGGTTAATGGTGCGATGAGCCAAAGTCGGGGAGCGCAACGCCGGGCGTCGACCTGAAATTCACCGCACGACGGCAACCAGGCAGGATGAACCCATGACTGAAGGTGTGGTGTTACTCACCGGCGCGGGCGGCCAACTGGGGCGTGCCCTTCTCGCGACCGCGGCGTCGGATACCACGATCGTTCCGCTCAGCTCGGCGGACCTTGACATCACCGACGCGGCGGCGGTTGACGCCCGGCTGGCAGAGCTCGGCCCGCACGACGTCGTGATCAATTGCGCGGCCTACACCAAGGTCGACGACGCCGAGACAGATCGCGATGGCGCGACAGCGGTCAATGTCGTTGGCCCGACTAACCTCGCCGCGGCATGCGCTCGAACCGGTGCATGGTTGATCCACATTTCTACCGACTACGTGTTCGGCGGCCCCACTGCCGGGGAGGCGACGTCGGAGCCGATCCGGACTGAGCCGTATGAGCCCGACGAACTGATCGCGAACACGCCACCAACGGTCTACGGCGCGACGAAACTGGCCGGTGAGCGAGCCGCGCAGCACGTAAATGAGCAGGTCACGGTCGTGCGCACGGCGTGGGTCTACACCGGACGTGCTGACTCGGCCGACTTCATTGGCACCATGCGCCGACTCTCCGCGCAGCATGAAACCCTGCGGGTCGTCGACGATCAGCGCGGTTCGCCGACCTACGCGTTCGACCTTGCCCGCGGCCTGTGGGAACTCGCCGGTTCGCGTGACACCGAGCGTCGGGGCGTAGTACTGCATGCGACCAATGGTGGGTCGGCGAGTTGGTTTGAGTTGACGCGCGAACTATTCGTCGGCCTTGGTTTGGACCCCAAGCGCGTTGAGCCGACAACCACCGCTGATTTTCCGCGGCCGGCACCACGCCCAGCATTCTCGGTGTTGTCGCAGCGGTCGTGGGTCGACCTGGGGCTCACACCGCTACCAGACTGGCGCGTGGGGTTAGCTGAAGCCATCGCCGCGAGCGGCACCGAACCCAGTACCGATGCCTAGAGGATTTCAGGCCAGCCTGTCGGGTTGGTTACCCTGACTCGGTGACTGATCAGTTAGCCGTGGTGACGGTGACGTACTCGTCGGGCGACTATCTGACGACGTTTCTCGACACTCTTGAGAAGGCGACCACCAAACCGCATCGCGTCATCATTGCCGACAACGGCTCCGACGACGGTGCACCCGAGCGTGCGGCCCAGACCCGCGACAACGTCACGCTGGTGTCGACCGGCGGCAACATCGGGTACGGCGGTGGCATGAATCGGGGAGTGGCCGAGGTCGACCCCGACGTTGAGTTCATAGTTATCGCCAACCCCGACGTCGCGTGGGAACCCGGGTCGCTCGACCTGCTCATCGAAGCTGCTGGGCGCTGGCCGCGTGCGGGCTCGCTTGGACCGCTGGTCCGCGAACCGGATGGCAGCGTGTATCCGTCGGCGCGACGCGTTCCGGACCTGATCTCCGGTACTGGCCACGCACTGTTGGGTGCGGTCTGGAAGTCGAATCCGTGGAGTGCCGAGTACCGCGACGAGGACGCGGCCATCGAGGAACGTCCGGTCGGCTGGCTGTCCGGATCGTGTCTGTTGCTTCGGCGGTCGGCGTTTGACGCGATCGACGGCTTTGACTCGCGCTATTTCATGTACATGGAGGACGTCGATCTCGGCGATCGCCTCGGCAAAGCCGGTTGGCTCAACATCTACGTCCCGGACGCGCACATCGTGCACACCAAGGGTCATGCGGCTGGACGACATCCGGAGAAGATGCTTCCCGCGCACCACCGCAGCGCATACCGTTTTCAGGCGGATCGCAATCCAGGCGTGCTGCGCGCGCCGCTGCGACTCGCACTACGCATCGGGCTCGCGGTGCGGTCCAAAGTGGCCGTCGCCTCGGCGCGACGTGCGTTAGACAAGGCCGACGCCGCGGCAGCGGGCGTCGACAACCAGGAAGGAACGTCGAATGTCGGCTGAACAGGCTCAGGCCCCGATTCGTCCGGGTGTGCAGGCAGTCGTACTCGTCGGAGGTAAAGGTACGCGGCTGCGACCGCTCACGTTGTCGGCGCCTAAACCGATGCTGCCCACAGCGGGTCTTCCGTTCCTCACCCACCTGCTGTCGCGCATTCGAGCCGCCGGCATCGACGACGTGGTGCTCGGAACGTCGTTCAAGGCAGAAGTTTTCTCCGAGTACTACGGTGATGGCTCCAAGCTGGGTATGCGGTTGCGATACGTAACCGAGACCGAGCCGCTGGGCACCGGCGGCGGTATCCGCAATGTGCTCAGTGAACTCACCGCCGACACGATCCTTGTCTTCAACGGCGACGTCCTCGGCGGCACCGACGTCGGTGACGTGCTTGATACGCACGAGTCGTCGGGGGCGGAAGTCACGATGCACCTCGTGCGCGTTGGCGATCCGCGCGCATTTGGTTGTGTCCCCACCGACGAGTCGGGGCGGGTCACCGCGTTCTTGGAAAAGACCCAGGATCCGCCAACCGACCAGATTAATGCCGGTACCTACGTGTTCCGCCGCTCGGTCATCGAGGAGATCCCGGCCGGTCGACCGGTGTCGGTGGAACGTGAAGTATTCCCGGGTCTGCTCGCCGCTGGTCGTCACGTGCAAGGGCACGTCGATCACGCCTACTGGCGAGACATGGGTACACCCGAAGACTTTGTTCGCGGCTCGGCCGACCTAGTGCGGGGGATCGCGCCGTCGCCCGCGCTGGGTGATCGGCACAGTGAGTTCCTCGTCCACGAGGGTGCCGGCGTTGCACCGGGGGCCGTCCTGATTGGCGGAACCGTCGTCGGGCGCGGCGCGGAGATCGGGCCGGGAGCTCGACTCGACGGTGCGGTCATCTTCGACGGTGCGATCATCGAGGCCGGTGCGGTCGTCGAACGCAGCATCATCGGTTATGGCGCGCGGCTTGGTCCGCGAGCGCTGGTGCGCGACACCGTGATTGGCGACGGCGCCGACATCGGTGCGCGGTGCGAACTGCTCCGCGGCGCACGCGTGTGGCCGGGAGTGCAGATCCCCGACAACGGGGTGCGGTTCTCCACCGACGTCTAGCGGGCTTTTGCCGCAGCCAACACGCCACTGTCGCCCAGCGGGATTACCACTGGCAGCAGATCGTCGTTGTCGGCGATGATCAGTGCTGCTTCCCGCGCGGCGTTGGTGATCGGGTCATTGGCGTCCCGATCGGGGACTCGACCGTCGGCGGTCGCGTTGTGAACCACGACGATTCCGCCCGGCCGCAGGATGCGGATCGCCTCGGTGACGAACAGTGGGTGATTGATAACCGGGCCGTCGATGAAGACGAGGTCGTAGGACGCGTCGGCGAGTCGGGGAAGGACGTCGGTCGGGGATCCATTGATCAGTCGGGTCCGCGCCGCCGGGATTTCCGCGTCGGAGAACGATTCTCGTGCCGCCTGATGGTGTTCACTCTCGGGGTCGATAGTGGTCAGCACCCCGCTCTCGGACATGCCGTTGAGCAGCCACAATCCGCTGACTCCGGCACCCGTGCCGATCTCGACGACGGCGCTCGCGTTCGCGACTCGCGCCAGCAGAGCGAGTAAGGCGCCGACCGACGGGGCAACCGCGGGCGCGCCCAATTCCTCGGCTCGCTCCCGGGCGGCATGAAGCGCGTCGTCTTCCACGATTGCCGATTCGGCGTAGGCGAGAGTTGCGGCAATCGTGGACTGCGACGATGCGCTCGGGTCGGTCACCCCCTGAGCTTAGGTGATCGGGCCGATTGAACGTGCGACCCACATCCTCAGGCAACGCTCAGGCGGTTCATACGACTGCCACACGCCGATAGGACAAGGTCTATATCAACCAGCGGAATATCACTGAGATAGACGATGTTGCGCATAGTGCAGGAGGCGCATCTCGCGTCTGCGGGAAGGGACTGGTCACACACGATGACTTCACCTGGCGAATCGACGCAGGGAACGGCCGGGTTCGACGCGACCGGTGATTCGACGCTGATGCCTTCGTGGGATGACCTGGTACGCGAACACGCCGACCGCGTCTATCGATTGGCGTACCGACTCTCGGGCAACCAACACGACGCCGAGGATCTGACCCAGGAGACGTTCATCCGGGTGTTCCGGTCGTTGCAGAATTACCGTCCGGGCACGTTTGAGGGCTGGCTACACCGCATCACCACCAACCTGTTCTTGGACATGGTCCGACGCCGCAACAAGATCCGGATGGAAGCGCTGCCCGAAGAGTACGACCGCGTGCCGGGTAATACGCCTGATCCCGAACAGATCTACGTCGACGCCAATTTGGATCCTGACCTGCAGCATGCGCTGGACCAACTGACGCCGGAGTTCCGTGCCGCCGTCGTCCTGTGTGACATCGAAGGTTTGTCGTACGAAGAGATCGCCACAACGCTCGGGGTGAAGATGGGAACCGTGCGTAGCCGCATTCACCGCGGCCGGCAGACCATCCGCGATTATCTGACCGCCCAGGGCCACACCGGCGCGCAGTCGGTGCTCATCGGTCGCTAGTTAGCGTCGCGTAGGTCACGCCGCAGACTTCTCGGGAACCTGTCGATTCTCCGGTTCGTTGAGATTCTCGGATAGTCTGAAAACAGGTCGACTGCTCGCCCGCGGTCGGTTCCATTATCGGTTCATGATCGAAAGGGGTCCCTCGCGTGCACGATCGAACTGCTGGCGCTGGGTTCTCGGGAGATCCGAATTTCGGATTCAGCGAGACTAACGACATGCGCCGCCGACGCCGTTCACCCTGGAATCCGGCTACGTGGACCCCCGCGACGACGTCGTTTTCCACCAATCCGCAGTACCGCGCACCGGGGACACCCGGCGGCCGTCGGTTTGCGGCCACCGAGCATCTCGCACCCGAGGCCGTTGCCGCCTACGTTGACGGTGAGCTGACCGTCAACGCGCATCTGCGCGCGGGTAGCCACTTGGAACTGTGTGGCGAATGCCGCAATGCCGTCGACGCCCAGTTGGCCGCGCGGTCAATGCTGCGCTCGTCGTCGGGTCCGCTGGCAGTTCCACCGTCGCTGCTGGGCACCCTGTCTGCGATCCCGACCCAGGAGATTGACGTCTCCCGCCCCGGTCCGCAGTCGGATCGGCGGGGCCGATAGCGTTGACAGGCGTGAAACCACCGACCGAAGCCAACGTGTTCGGGCGGCCGGACGGTGTGACTGGCTCCTTTGATTCGACGCCGACGTCGTCGAACTCGAACCCACAGCCAACCGTCGCGGCACCCGACCCGGTGCTCGCGGAAGCGTTCGGCCGCCCCGATGCCGCGGCTGACTCGTTGCAGCGCGATCCCGACGCCCGCTTTGGCGAGGTGGAAGAGCAGCCAATGCCCGCCGATCCGTGGCGTGATCCGGACAGCGCTGCGGCCTTGTCGGCTCCGGCGGTCGCTACCGCGTCGACACCCCAGGTGACCGGCCCGGGTCCC
>QIRE01000100.1_pt1 | contig 21291 bp, 20 predicted proteins | sample 2940141 | NCBI WGS metagenome assembly QIRE01 (sample SAMN09273532, study PRJNA473421) | Gut metagenome, whole genome shotgun sequencing project. | isolation source: gut tissue | host: Folsomia candida VU population | place: Netherlands: Amsterdam | collected 2016-03-06
CGGCTCCGCCGACTTCTTCGCCGCGACAACCGAAGTGCTCGCGGCGCAGGGGTTTGATGTTGTGGCGCTTCCTGATTCGTCGCCCACCCCCCTGGTTTCCTACGCAACGAGGGCATTGGGTGCCGTCGCCGGAATCCAGATCACGGCGTCGCACAACCCTGCCGCGGACAACGGCTACAAGCTCTACGGGAGCGGTGGGCGTCAGATCGTCGGACCCGACGATGCGCAGATCGAGCAACTCATCTCCGCCGCACCGGACGCGAATGCGATTGCCCGACAATCGGTCTCACCCGACGATCGCGCTCGTCGGGCACGATCCGATTACCTCGCGCGGGTGGCATCGTTGGCAACCCCCAGCTCCGTTCCGCTGCGAATCGCATTGACGCCGATGCACGGCGTTGGTGGAGCTATTGCGGTTGAGGCGTTGGCAGCAGCGGGATTCGACGACGTTCATATCGTCAACGAGCAGTTCGCTCCCGACCCGCAGTTTCCGACTGTCACATTCCCCAACCCTGAAGAACCAGGGGCTACCGATCTGCTGATCGCACGCGCCATCGAGGTCTACGCCGACATCGCGATTGCCCTTGATCCCGACGCTGACCGGATGGCCGTCGGCGTGCCGACGTCGGACGACCCCACAGGTTGGCGGATGCTCTCCGGCGATGAGACCGGGGCGCTACTGGCCGCCTACCTGCTGGGACGGGATAGCGCGGCGTCGAAAACCGTTGCCAGCAGCATTGTTTCGGGGACATTCGCCGAGCAGATTGCCATCGACGCCGGCGCGCGATCGAGTCGAACACTGACCGGATTCAAATGGCTGTCCCGCGCCGACGACGATACCGGTGACTCTCCCTTGACCTACGCCTACGAGGAGGCCATCGGTCATTGCGTCGACCCCGATGCGGTGCGCGACAAAGACGGAATCAGCGCGGGCGTCGTCCTGAGTTCGCTTGCGCGAGAATTGAAGGCAACCGGACAGACGCTGCTCGATAGGCTCGACTACCTGGAACGCCAGCATGGGGTACATGTCACGACGGCCGGTTCGCGTCGGCTACCGACGCAGACAGAGCTCGATGCGGTGATGGCCACCCTTCGCGCCGATCCGCCGCGTTCGATTGCCGGCATTGCGGTTGGGTACAGCGATTTCGCGACCCGGACCGACGGCTTGCGCACCGACGCCGTCGAGTTGAACGGAGTCTCAGAGGCGGGCCTGAGTTTGCGAATCATGGTCCGGCCGTCGGGAACCGAGCCGAAGATCAAGTACTACGTTGAAACGACGCTCCCCGCCGACCGCTACGGTGATACAAATTCACTCGTCGCGTCACGGCAGGCCGCGCGCGACGTTGCGAACGCCGCAGTGGTCGCGTTGACCGAAGGAGGGCCATCATGACGAATCAGGACCCGTACCAACAGCACGACCCCTACCAGCAGGGGCAGTACCCGACGAATCCGTTTCCGGAGCCTGCTGCGCGCAGCGCCTGGTCATCGCCAATCGTGCTGGTGTCGGTTGCCGCGGGCGTGCTGCTGGTGATCGCCGGAATCCTCGCGGCCGTCATTCTGATCCCGAAGTCCGAGTCCACACCGGTGGCGTCGTCGAGTGTCTCAACGACCGTGCAGCCCAACGGATCCACTGTGACAACGACGGTGACCGCTGCCCCACCCCCTGCCGTCAGTTCAACTCCGTACACACCGCCGCCGATCCATCCGAATCCCACCATCTCGGGTGTCGACTGGCAGGGCTTTACCGACGGCCCGCGATGCAACGCGGCGAATGACGCGGCTGTAGTCATTGGCCGGACCGCACGTTCCCGGGTCGTGATCTGCCGTGTCGGCCGCGACGGTGGCTTGTATTACAAGGGCCTAGCGAACGGCAACGGCATCGAGGTTCAGTTCCCCAGACAGTCAGGCAATACATTTTCCGCGGTCAACAACGGAACCACCTATGTTGTCGGTCCGGGCGGCCTGAGCATCATCGGCGCCGACGGCACCCGGTATCCCACTGAACCAATGATCGAATATTGGGCGCAGTGACCCTCCTTCTCGACGCGGTCGACGTTGATGTCGTCCGTTCCAAGCGCTATCTACTTCGCGATGTCAGCATCGCTGTCGCAGCTGGTGAGCATTGGGCGCTGTTGGGTCCCAACGGTGCTGGCAAGTCGACGTTGATGGCAATTCTTGGCGCGCGATCGCACCCGACGGCCGGGCACGTCGAGGTGCTCGGGAACCGGCTCGGCAAGGTCGACATGCGCGAGCTGCGCACCCACATCGGTCACGTCGATCCTCGATGGCAAATCGATGTGCCGATCACCGCGCATGATGTAGTACTCACCGGATTGACGAACACGCCCGAGCTTGATCGTCGGCACCACTACACAGATGCCGAGCACGCCCACGCGGAGGATCTCTTGGACCTACTCGGGATGTCCGCGCGCCGCGATGCGCTGTGGCCGGTGATGAGCCAGGGCGAGCGGGGGCGAACGCTGATCGCACGAGCGTTGATGCCACAACCGAAGCTGTTGCTGCTCGACGAGCCGGCGACCGGTCTCGACCTTGCCGCCCGCGAACGATTGCTCGCCAGCATCGATGTTCTGCGAAAGCAACAGTCGGGGTTGGCGACCGTTCTCGTGACCCATCACCTTGAGGACCTTCCTGCCTCGACTACTCACGCGCTCCTCCTTGCCGACGGCCAGACCGTCGCGTCGGGTCCAGTCGATGACGCCCTGACTACCGAGACGATCAGTCGGTGCTTTGCCCATCCGGTTCGGGTGCGCCGGGTAGATGGACGTTGGTCGGCGGTCACCGCGGCCTGAAGAACCCCTGGAAGTTCTGGTTGAGATTGGTGGTCCGTAGCGGCGACACTTGGACCGGATCGCCCGCCTCCACGAGCTGATTCTGACCGACATACATCGCCACGTGGCCATCCCAGACGGCCAGATCGCCCGGCTGCAATTGCGCTTGACTGACCTGGAATCCAGCGGTGTCCTGGTCTTGCGCCAGCCGCGGGATATCCAGTCCCGCTTGCTTATAGGCCCACTGGGTGAAGCCGCTGCAATCGAACCCCTGCGGCGTAGTGCCACCCCACACGTAGGGCACGCCCCGCTGACTCAGAGCCGCACGCACCGCCTTGGCGGCACGCTCGTTCGGCGCATACGACGTACTGCCGTCAGGCAGTTTGATCGCGATCCCCTTCCCCGACGCCGGTGCGTCGTCGTGCCCGACCTTCGCTTTGGCTGGTGCTTCATGCTTGACGCCGTTGAGCAGCGCCGCCGTATCCGACTTCAGCGCGACGCGGGCGCGGGTCACGACGGCCGCTCCCCTGCTGACGTGATCAAGCGCTACCGGCATGATCGCGGACAATCCCGCAACCGTGAACAGCGACGGTCCCATGGCCGAGGCGATCCGACCGAACGAATCAATGAGCCCATCCACATCGTCGGCCGCTTGTTTCACCTTGCCGCTAGCCGACTGGATCGTGGTCGCTATGGCCCGCGAATCACCGCCAACCGCCGTCGCTGTCTGGCGCGTCGTCGTCGACGCCGCTTGCGCCGCAGTAGAGCCATTGCCTTTCCACTGGGTCGCAACGGTTTTCGCGGCAGCGGCCGCTTGCGCCGACGCATCGTCGACGACTGTTGCCGCGGACTGCAGCTTTGACACCGGCCCACCGGCCGGCAGGACTCCGGTTCCCAGCGTCGTCGCCAACATCTTGAGCGGCATGATCAGCACGTCTGCACTCAACATCAGACCGCCACCCCCAACGACTGGGCGGCAACGGAGTCGGTATTCCCATAGCGGCGAGCAGCGTCGTGTGCCGAGTCTCCCAACGACGCGTGCTGTGCGGACGACGCGTCGTAGCGACGAGCATGGTTGTCGACGACCAGAACGACAGCGGCGAGAAACTCGGCGCCAATCAGGCCGAACGTCGGCACCAGTGGCGCAACGTCGGAGCGGACGCCGACCGCCGCAGCGGCAACGCGTGCCGCCGCGGCTAGTTGTCCGCGAGCGAATTCGGTGACGGCGGTGGTCTCGGTGTTAAGGGCCATGGAAATTGGACGCGCCAGACGGCGGTTCGGTTCCGTCGTGTTTACGCGTCGGTGCCGACATACTGTTCGTATGCAGATCACCACCGTCGACCATCCGCTGGCGTTGAGCCGGCTCACGACTCTGCGCGACAAGCACACCGACAATGCCGCATTTCGCGGCGCGCTCGACGACCTCACCCAGATGCTCATCTACGAAGCGTTGCGGGAGTGGCCGACCGAAGACCGCGCCATCGAAACACCAATCGCCGCCCACACCGGAGTGTGCCTCGATAAGCCGCCGCTCCTAGTCCCGGTGCTGCGGGCAGGACTCGGCATGGTCGACCAGGCACACGCCATGGTCCCCGAGGCGCTGGTTGGGTTCGTCGGAGTTGCCCGCGATGAGGCCACCGCACAGCCGGTGCCCTACCTGGCGTCCTTACCCGACGATCTGTCGTCGCAGCCTGTTTTCGTCCTCGACCCCATGCTCGCGACCGGCGGTTCGATGCTCTACACGCTGCGACTGCTCGTCGAACGGGGCGCAACCGACATCACCGCCGTCTGCGTTGTCGGGGCGCCTCCTGGAGTTGCTGCGCTAGAAGCCTCGGGCCTGCCGGTCCGGCTCGTCATCGCCACCATCGACGCCGGCCTGAACGAGGACAACTACATTGTCCCGGGGCTGGGCGATGCAGGCGATCGACAGTTTGGCCCGCGGTAGGGAGTCATCCAAAGGTGAAGGTGTACAACGAGATTCCTGGGCTGTAGCTGATATTCAGCACTCGCGCCGCCGACGGACCGTCGACGAGCGTGTACAGACGAGGCGTCCCCGATACCTCAATCACCCTGTCCGGCAATCCATCTGCCCGCACAGTGAGCGAGCCAGTTCCCGACATCACGCTAAACACTGAGGAACCGCGGGTAGATACCTGGACGCGGGCGTCGGATCGCGACGTGATGAATTCATCGGAAACGTCAAACTGCCCGCCAAGGCCGAATGAGTCGAGCGGTTGACTTGGCTTGAGTGTGAACATCTTTCCGGAGCCAACTCTCAACTCTCCACTGCCCTGATACGACGTCTGTCCCCGCTTCGCGCCCAAATACATTTCTGGTGACGTCGGACCCGACGACATCTTGTCGGCTCCACCGGTTACCGCTGGCGGCAGTGTTGCCGACGGATTGACGTCGCGAAGGAGGGTCCGAATGTTCGCTTCGGTATTTGCGTAATTGCCCTCACCGAAGGCGGTGGATCGCACCTGGCCCGTCGCGTCGATCAGGTACTTCGCGGGCCAATAGAGATTGCGGTAGGCATTCCACACTCCAAAGTTGTTGTCCTGCACGACCGGATAACGGATTCCCTCGTTTCGAATCGCATCGCCGACGTTGTCGGGATCGTGCTCAAAGGCGAACTCGGGCGTGTGGACGCCGACGACGACGAGCCCCGCGCCGCGATAGGCGTCGTACCATTTCTTCACGTAGGGCGCGTCGCGCTGACAATTGATGCACGAGTACGTCCAGAAATCGACGAGCACCACTTTTCCGCGCAGCTGCGCTATCGTCAGTGGCTTGCCGTCGGTGTTGAACCACCGACCGGTCTCCCGAAATTCCGGTGCCACACCACAATTCATGAGAGCCCCTTGCTGGGCGGCGCATCCGTCGAGACCGAGCGATTCGTCGGACGCGGGACGCAGCGCCTTGGTCACAGCGTCCTGGCGGGCAATTGCCTGATCGACACCACCGGTGTAACTGGGCAGCGCTCGTTGCGCGATCGCAGGCAGATTTGCCGCGATAGCGACGGCCATCGCCACCAACACAACGCCGCCGGCGATACGAAAGCCACGCTGATGAGACCGATAAGCGTTGAGACGCTTCGTCATCGTCGCCCCGGCGAGCGCGAAGAACGCCAACGGCAGCGCGGCACCAATCGCGAAGGAAATCGTCAACACAACTGTCTGCCAACCGATCTCGGCGGTGGCGCCGGCAACCGAGATAGCGGCAAGTACCGGGCCCGCGCACGGTACATACAACGTCCCGAGCCCCACACCGAGGAACAACGGACCAAGGACACCGTCCGACGAGCGAGGTGTCCAGGACGGAAGCTTCGCGAAGGGCTTCTCAACCAGGTGCGCCACCCACGGAACGATCATGCTGACCCCGACCAGGGCAAGCAACCCGATGCCGAGCCAACGCAGCAAACCCGTCGGCAATCCCAGCGCCGAGAGGGCCAACGTACCGAGCAGGGCGATCGAACCAAAGCTTGCGACAATCCCCGCGATGATCAGCAGCGGTCGTCTGACTGCGGCCCACCGTGTTGGGGCGGGTCCGTCCTCACCACCACTAGCCGTGACGAACACTATGGGAATCATCGGCAACACACATGGCGAGACGCCCGTTATCAATCCGCTGATGAAGCCAAGCAATGCCAACGTGATCATGAACCAAGACCTCCGGTCGCGCGCGCCTGCCCGGTCGGCTAAAACGCTTCACCAATGGTTCGTCGCCGGAACCTCTCTGGATTGGTCACCCACGGGTCACCTAATTGCGAAGTCGACCACCATCGCCGACGTCGGCTCCGACGACCCGCGCGCCGGTTCCACCGAAAGTCCCACGTTGGTTGGCCGATCCATGTCGGTCATGACCACCGTCGACGTCCCCGCGCTTCCACCCGGAACCATCCCGGCGCTCTTGTGGTTGCCTCCGACGGTGATCCAGATCTGGTACATCATGTTTGGCGCGATCGGTGGAAGATCATTGGTTGCGACCACCGTCGCCCGCTGCGACGGCGCATACATCGCGGCGACGCTGCCTCGCTCGACCGAGCCGGTCGCCTTCGTCATGTCGGGCGCCGACATCACCGAGGCAACCGCGGCCTGCTGCGCGACGGGGGTCGACGGTTCCTGATTGGTGGTACGCCACGTGATCGTCGCAATGGAGATCGCAACTACTAACGCACAGGCAGCGGCTAGCCACAGCAGTGGCTGTTTGGATGATGGCCGCTGGCGTCGACGGCGCGACGAAAAGTCATTGTCGACGGCAGTCAGCACTCGCTCACGAAGCCCATCCGGCAGCTTGGCCTGCGACGCTGCCAGGGTTGCCACCGTCTGTTGCGTTTGTCGGAGGTCCTCAGCGCAGATCGCACATTTGGCCAGGTGCGCCTCGAACGCCGTCCGCTCGTCGTCCGGAAGAGCGTCGAGCGCGTATAACTCCACCACGTCGGCGAACTTCTCGTGGCCGTTAGTCATCATGGCCTCCTAGGCAGGTACGCAGCCGACGCAAACCATCTCTGATCCGCGTTTTGATCGTCGCGGGGTTGACATCCAATGACTCGGCGACCTCGACATATGTGTGTCCGCCGTAATAGGCGAGATCGATCGCCTCGCGTTGCAGATCCGTCAGACCGTCGAGGCAGCGTTGAACCTGACGCGACTCGTCCGCTTCAACGACCGCCTCGCTGACGCGGTCGTAGTCGGGCGTCCGCGTCGCGTGATAGACGGCATCTCGGTTCGACGCCGACTGGTCGTGGCGGACCACGTCGATGGCCCGTCGTCGGGTCAGGGTGAGGATCCAACCGACCGCACTGCCCAACGCAGGGTCGTACCGATCGGCTGTCCGCCAGACCTGTAGCCAGGTTTCCTGAACCACTTCTTCGGCTCGCGCTCCACTGCGCACTACGCGGACGGCAAGCCCATACGTCTGTGGAGCGAGTGCGTCAAACAACCGCTCGAACGCCGCTCGGTCCCCGGTTCCGACGGCTTGCAGCAATGCAGCCTGATCCGTCGCTGGTTCTGTCATCACCCTCACAGTAGGTAATTCGACGCGAACGCGGGTTTGGATTGGCCTCCCAGCAAATTCAGACCAATCCGTCCGCGCCGCTGCACCGAATAGCTATCGGGACGCATATCCAGCGCCCTGATCTCACCCGTATCACCACTAGGAGTAATCATGACGAGCTTTCGTTCCGGAACCACGATGACCGTAGGTGTCGCAGGCATTGCCGCTGCCGCAGCGCTTCTACTCAGCGGATGCGACAACACAAAACCGGCGTCGAATCCGAGCATGACCGCACCGATGTCGACCGCACCGATGTCGACCGCGCCGATGTCCACCGCGCCGATGATGAGCTCGCCCATGTCGACGCCACCGATGAGCGGCGAAATGGCACCGTCAATGATGGCGCCGCCGTCGGGCGACCGCATGGCTCCCTGAGCCTGGTCAGGGAGGCAGAGCCCGCACCGCATCGACGATGGTGGGGGCCATGCGGCACGCGAGCGCACGAATCGTTAGGCTTTGCCCATGGCAGGAGACATTGTCCCCATCGAGCTCGGACTCACCAACGGAAACTCATTCACCCTCTGGGCCCCCCGCTGGCGTGAGGGCGACGACGAGTGGGAGGCCTTCCTAGGACTCGACGAGGACCTGTACACCTTCCCCGGCGTCGCCGAACTTGTCGCATTCATTCGCTCAGGTAAGGAGAACGACCTCGATGAGCATCCTGCGTGGTCGACCGTCGCCGAGCTACAGGCCGACGAACTCGTCCCCGACGCCCGTCACACCTATGACCTGATCGGTGTGCCGGAGCTCGCTGCCGAAGATCCAACGCCCACGGTCGTTGCTGAGCTGGAGGATGCGCTCGAAATCGTTCGCATCCTCGGCGAGGTGTGCGAATTGTCGCCCATCACCAAGTTCTTCAACGGCAACCCGATCCTTGGCGCGGTCACCACCGGTACTCACAACTTCGACGGCCGTGAGGGCCTCGACCTCTGGGTTCGCATCGGACGCCTGATCGCGAAGCACTGGGACGACGTCATTGACGCACTCGACGACGTCACGTCGACACCTGACGTACCCACCGACATCGTCGGCATCGCTGCCGCTGAGTTGGAAGCCGCCACCCCCGCTGAAGATGAGGATGAGCCGGCCGACGACATCGCGGACGATCTCGAAGACCGCGACGATGATGACGAGGTCGACGACGACGATGCCGATGAGATCGATGAAGACGATTTCTGGGCCAATGTCGGGATCGACCCGATCCGCATCGTTACCAGCGATGGCGAATACCTGTCGCTGCGCTGCTACCTGGGCGACGAGCCCGTGTTCCTCGGCAAGGCCGGCGAAATCTACGTCTTTAACAACGAACGTTCACTAAGCCGCTATATCGCCAACGCCGACACACACGACCTCGCAAAAGTGTCGACATTCGACGAGGTGAAGGTCGCTGCGACCGACGGCTCGTTGGAGATCGACGTCACCGATGACAACGTCTACGTTCTGCCGGGCCTCGCGGAAGACATCACCGACGGTCCGCGCCGCATCGACTCCGGACAGCTGGAACTGGCCGTCGAATTGCTTACCGACGCAGGCGATTACGCCGGCGACGACGCGGTTGCCGAAGCATTCGCCTCGACCAACCCGCTCGGTTGGTTCGTCGACTACGCGATCAATCCCGATCCCAAGCGGCTCGCGCCGTCGGGTCCATTCGACAACGAGGCCGAGGCTTTCCGAGCCCTCGTCCACGAGTTTGAGGACCGTCTGTCCAAGAAGGGCTGAGCAGCCAACAGGGGCATTCGGCGCCAGCCGTTCACCTAGGTGAGTGGCCCTCAACCGTGGGCCTGGCGTAGTGGGACCGGCGGGTGGGGCTAAGCTGAATACGTAGCAGCCGTCATGGCTGCTCAGTGCCCCGTCAAAAGGGCACCCACGGTCACTGGGATTCTCTCGGGCCGTCGTGCGCAGGCCAGGCCGCGCCACAGTTGCCCCACACTTTCGATCTCCGCTTTTCGAACTTGGCTTTTCGAACTCCGTGTGGCAGCGCCTATTCAAGGAATGTCACTATGTCCGTTCTTACACTTGGAGTCGTCGCCAAGTCCAGCAAACCCGACGAGCAACGCCTCCCGATACACCCGATGCATTTTGACCGCATCGATGCCGAACTCCGGTCGGCCATCTACGTCGAGCATGGGTATGGTGAACCGTTCGGCGTCAGCGACGCGAAATTGGCGCAGTCGATCGCGGGACTGCGGACCCGTACCGAATTGATCGACACCTGCGACGTCATGCTGCTGCCTAAGCCGCAGGCACAGGATCTCAAAGACCTCCGCGACCACCAGGTGCTGTGGGGCTGGCCGCACTGCGTGCAAGACAGCGAACTTACCCAAATCGCGATCGATCGAAAACTCACCCTCATCGCCTTTGAAGCGATGAACTTCTGGACCTCGGAAGGCTCGTTCAACCTGCACGTGTTCCACAAGAACAACGAACTAGCAGGCTACTGCTCGGTGCTGGATGCCTTGCACCACAACGGTTCTACCGGTGTCTATGGAAAGCGTCTGCGGGCAGTGGTGATCGGATTCGGCGCCACAGCTCGCGGGGCCGTGACTGCTCTCAACGCCCAAGGCATCCACGACGTCCACGTGGTTACCCAGCGCGGCGTCACCGCCGTCGGCTCACCAATCCACTCCGCGGTTATTGTGCAGTTCGACCAGGATGAGACCGGCGAACGAGGTACCCGGGTCACCGTCGGCAACGGCACCGTACCCCTGAACGCCTTCCTTTCCGAGTTCGACGTCATCGTCAATTGCGTACTTCAAGACACCAACGCGCCCTTGGTTTTTCTGCAGGAAGCGGACCTTGAACTGCTTGCTCCGGGCACCCTGATCGTTGACGTGTCCTGCGATGCGGGCATGGGGTTCAGCTGGGCGCGACCAACGAGCTTTGCCGAGCCAACGTTCATGGTGGGCAAGCAGGTGCGGTACTACGCCGTCGACCACAGTCCGTCGTATCTGTGGAACTCGGCGACCTGGGAGATCAGCGAAGCGCTCCTGCCGTACCTACCTGCGGTTATGGGCGGCCCCGACCGGTGGAAAGCCGACGAAACGCTGCGCCGGGCCATCGAAATTAGCGACGGTGTGATCGAGAATCCAAACATCCTCGCCTTCCAGCACCGGTCAGAGCAGTACCCTCACCTTCCGGTGCGGTAGCTGGTGCGTCCTACCCCGCCAACACCGCATATCCCGGCTTGATCACGTCGTCGATCAATTCCAACCGCTCGTCGAAGGGGATGAACGCCGACTTCATGGCGTTGACGGTGAAGCGCTGTAAATCAACCCAGCCGTAGCCGAATTGCGTTGCCAGGCGGTCGAATTCATTGCTCATCGACGTGTTCGACATCAGTCGGTTGTCGGTATTGACCGTCACCCGAAAACGAAGCCGCGCGAGAATGTTGAATGGATGCGACGCTAGGTCGGCGACCGCACCGGTTTGCACGTTGGAACTTGGGCACAGTTCGAGTGGAATTCGCTTGTCCCGCACGTAGTTTGCGATATCACCTAGGACCGCGCCGTCGAACGACTCATCGTCGGGGCGAGCACCGTCGGGCAACGTGATGTCGTCGATGACTCGGACGCCGTGACCGAGGCGGTCGGCTCCACAAAAGCCGATCGCCTCGTGAATCGACGGTAGGCCGAAGGCCTCGCCAGCGTGAATTGTGAAGCGAGCGTTGTGTGCTCGCATGTAGTCGAAGGCGTCGAGGTGACGCGACGGCGGGTAGCCCGCCTCGGCGCCCGCGATGTCGAACCCCACGACACCGGACCGTCGAAACCGCACCGCCAGCTCTGCGATCTCACGTGAACGCGCCGCGTGCCGCATAGCGGTGACCAGGCAGCGCACGATGATCGGCCGCCCCCGACGACGCGCGTCCTGCTCGCCGTCGGCAAACCCGGCCAGTACCGCCTCGACTACCTCGTCGAGTGACAACCCCTGCTCAAGGTGCAACTCCGGCGCATATCGCACCTCCGCGTACACCACCCCGTCGGCCGCCAGATCTTCGACGCATTCGCGCGCGATTCGACGAAGTGCGGTCGCCGTCTGCATCACCGCGACCGTGTGGGCGAACGTTTCGAGGTACGTCTCCAACGATCCGCTGTTCGCGGCCCGCGCGAACCATCGCCCAAGCTCATCGACGTCCGTGCTCGGCAGCTTGTCGTAGCCGGATTCGGCGGCAAGGTCGACGATGGTTTGCGGGCGCAGACCGCCGTCGAGATGGTCATGCAGAACGACCTTCGGCGCGAGAACCAGGTTCGTCGGATCGGTGACATTCGCAGTCATACCTACAGCGTTCCAGATCCGAATTACCTCCTGAAATCAGCACGCTGCGTCGCAGGGATGGCACCAGGGCATCGATGTCGTTGTCGGGGCTGCATTCAGACAACTACCTGTAGGTGTCGCCGCGGCTGGCCGTCACCCGCCCGAGCACCAGGTCCCGCTTCCCCACGTCGCCGTCCCCGACCTCTGCCGCCCCATCCAAGGCAGCTCGAGCGGCGTCGAACTTCTCTGGCGTTTGGGTATGCAACGTGAACATCGGTTGCCCCCGACGCACCCGCTCCCCGACGCTCGCGTGCCATTGAACGCCAGCTTCGGCCTGCACCGACTGACCGGGCGACGCGCGCCCGGCACCCAACAGCCACGCCGCGCGCCCGACGGCCATCGCGTCGAGACGATTGACAATGCCTTCGCTGGACGCCGTGATGACCTCGGTATGCGTCGACATCGGGAGCGCCGCGTCGGGATCGCCTCCCTGACCTGCGATCATCGCCCGCCACGCGTCCATCGCCCGACCATTCGCCAGATTCGACGCGGGGTCAACGTCGGGAAGACCAGCGAGCGCCAGCATTTCGCGGGCGAGCGCCAGGGTGAGGTCGACGACGTCGCCCGGTCCGCCACCCGCCAAGACCTCCAGTGATTCGGCAACTTCCAGCGCGTTTCCCGCGGTGTAGCCAAGGGGCGTATTCATGTCGGTGAGCAGGGCGGTCGTCGCGACGCCAGCGTCGGAGCCGAGGTCGACCATGGTCTGCGCCAACGACTGCGCGTCGTCGAACGACTTCATGAACGCACCCGATCCGACCTTGACGTCGAGGACGAGCGCTTGCGTTCCCTCGGCGACTTTCTTGCTCATGATGGAACTGGCGATGAGAGGTATGGATTCGACGGTGCCGGTTACGTCACGCAACGCGTAGATCAGCCGATCTGCCGGAGCAAGGTCGGCGCCGGCGGCGCACACCACGGCCCCGACGTCGGTGAGCAGGGCGGTCATCGCCTCGACCGTCAGATCAGCACGCCAGCCCGAAATCGACTCCAATTTGTCAAGCGTTCCGCCGGTATGTCCGAGTCCACGGCCCGAAAGTTGTGGCACCGCAACGCCATACGACGCGACGAGTGGGCCGAGTGGCAGCGTGATCTTGTCTCCGACGCCGCCGGTCGAATGCTTATCGACGGTTGGTAGCACCCGACCGTCGCGGCGCAAGTCGGAGAAATCCATCCGAGTTCCGGTGCCGATCATCGCATCGGTCCAGCGCACGATCTCGCGACGAGTCATGCCGCGCAGCACAATTGCCATCAGCAGCGCCGACATCTGTTCGGCCGCGACGTCGCCGGACGTGAACGACTCAACGACCCAGTCGATCTGACCGTCGGTGAGTTCTTCACCGTCGCGCTTCGCCGCGATGACCGACACTGCGTCGAGATCGGCACTCACGATTCGACGACCGCGTTCAGGTCGTCGGGACCGAATGCGTCCGGTAGCAAATCGGCGAGGCGTCGCGGATCACCAGACGTACCAACGAGTAGCTCGCTTCCACCGTGTTCCAGCAAGACCTGTCGGCATCGCCCACACGGCATCAGCGACCGACCATCGACGTCGCTTATCGCCACCGCAATCAATCGTTGAGAACCGGCGATCGCCATCGCGCCAACGAGTGTCACCTCCGCGCACACACCCAAACCGTATGAGACATTCTCCACATTGCAACCGGTGACAATTTGTCCGTCATCGGTTAGTGCGGCAGCCCCCACAGGGAACTTCGAATAGGGCGCGTAAGCCTTTGCCGTCGCGTCTATTGCGCGTTCTTGCAGCGCTTTCCAATCAATCTGCATCGTCGTGCACATCCCTTACGGTCCTCGCGCCGACAGTGCGGACCGTCGGCTTATAGCAACAAAACCTTGGTAAGGCAAACCTTAGTAACAATCGGAGGGGGTCTAGATGTGTTCAGTCAGTTATCAACGCCACTCATCTTAGGTTTAGAGTCTGATGATGGGTCTGGTGATCGACCCAGTACAAGAAACAGCGGAGGCCAATTTTCGCCATGAGCACCCCCACCGAAGTTGCACCTGCACCGGTGCGTAAACGATCGCTTTACCGCGGTGATCCAGGAATGTGGTCCTGGGTGCTGCACCGCATCACCGGCGTGACGATCTTTTTCTTCCTCTTCGTGCACGTGCTGGATACCGCGGTCATCCGCATCGATCCGAACAAATACTCCGAGATCATTGAGACTTACAAGACTCCGATCATCGGCCTCATGGAGATCGCACTCGTGTTCTGCGTGCTCTACCACGCATTGAACGGCCTGCGCATCATCCTCATCGACTTCTGGTCAAAAGGCCCCCGCTACCAGCGTCAGATGCTGTGGGCCGTGCTGGGCGTCTTCGTCATTGTCTTCGGTGCGGCAGCCATCCGGTTGCTGCAAATCCTGATCCAACACTCGTTCTAGGAGGAACCAGATGACTGCATCGCAAGCCACACCGGGTTCCTCGACCGAGGCCCCAATCGTGATCAAGGAATACGACCGACCCGCCAGCCTCGACAACCCGCGTTCGCCGCGAAAGCCCAAGGGCGGCAACTTCGAGAAGAACGCATGGCTGTTCATGCGTTTCTCCGGCCTCGCTCTGATCATCCTGACCATCGGCCACATGTTCATCATGCTGGCGTGGGACAACGGTGTTCATCGCATCGACGCTTCGTTTGTCGCAGCGCGCTGGAAAGAACCGTTCTGGCAGGTCTGGGACCTCACCATGCTGTGGCTCGCCCAGCTGCACGGTGGCAACGGCGTGCGCACCGTGATCGCGGACTACTCGCGCAAGGATTCGACACGCTTCTGGCTGAACGTTCTGCTCGGCCTGTCGATGATCCTCGTGCTGTTGCTCGGCACCTACGCACTCCTCACCTTCGACACCAGCAGCGTCGGCCGCTAACCGGCCTTAGGAGACTCAGGGAAACATGCAGGAACATCGTTACGACGTCGTCATCGTCGGTGCCGGCGGTGCCGGTATGCGCGCGGCCATCGAGTCCGCGCCCCGCGCCCGCACCGCGGTGCTGACCAAGCTCTACCCGACGCGCAGCCACACCGGTGCCGCACAGGGAGGCATGTGTGCCGCCCTCGCAAATGTCGAGGAAGACAACTGGGAATGGCACACCTTCGACACCGTCAAGGGTGGCGACTACCTCGCCGACCAAGACGCCGTCGAGATCATGGCCAAGGAAGCCATCGACGCGGTGCTTGACCTCGAGAAGATGGGGTTGCCGTTCAACCGGACCCCCGAGGGCAAGATCGACCAGCGACGCTTCGGTGGCCACACTCGCGACCACGGCAAGGCTCCCGTTCGACGCGCGTGCTACGCCGCAGACCGTACCGGCCACATGATCCTGCAGACGCTGTACCAAAACTGTGTCAAGCACGACGTCGAGTTCTACAACGAGTTCTACGCGCTCGACATCGCTCTCACCGAGAACGAAAAGGGCGAACAGGTCGCAACCGGCGTCATCGCCTACGAGCTGTCGACCGGCGAGATCCACGTCTTCCACGCCAAGTCGATTGTGTTCGCGACCGGCGGTTCGGGCCGCATGTACAAGACCACCTCCAACGCGCACACCCTGACCGGTGACGGCATGGGCATCGTGTTCCGCAAGGGACTTCCCTTGGAGGACATGGAGTTCCACCAATTCCATCCGACCGGTCTGGCCGGCCTCGGCATCCTCATTTCGGAAGCAGTCCGAGGCGAGGGTGGCATTCTGCGTAACGCCGACGGCGAGCGTTTCATGGAGCGCTACGCCCCGACTATTAAGGACCTCGCGCCGCGCGACATCGTCGCCCGTTCGATGGTCCTCGAGGTTCTCGAAGGCCGCGGCGCCGGACCGAACAAGGATTACGTCTACATCGACGTCACCCACCTCGGTGAGGATGTTCTCAACGAGAAGCTCCCCGACATCACCGAATTCGCACGCACCTACCTCGGCGTTGACCCGGTAACCGAGTACGTGCCGGTGTACCCGACGTGTCACTACGTTATGGGCGGCATCCCGACCAACATCGAGGGTCAAGTTCTCGCTAACAACGACACCGTCGTGCACGGTCTGTATGCGGCTGGCGAGTGTGCCTGCGTGTCGGTGCACGGCGCCAACCGCCTCGGCACCAACTCGCTACTCGACATCAACGTCTTTGGTCGTCGCGCTGGCATCGCCGCAGCGGACTACGCCAACTCGGTCGGATTCACCGAGATGCCCGAAGCGCCGACCGCGATGGTCGACGAATGGCTCGATCAAGTTCTGTCGGAGCACGGCAACGAGCGCGTCGCCGACATCCGCACCACTCTGCAGCGCGTCATGGACGACAACGCATCGGTGTTCCGCACCGAGGACACCTTGACCACCGCCCTCAACGAGGTTCGCGAACTCAAGAAGCGCTACAACCACATCCGAGTTCACGACAAGGGCAAGCGCTTCAACTCCGACCTTCTCGAAGCAATTGAGCTCGGCTTCCTGCTGGAGATGGCCGAGGTCACCGTCGTCGGAGCGCTGAACCGCAAGGAGTCGCGCGGCGGACACGCTCGCGAGGACTACCCCGACCGCGACGACGCCAACTACATGCAGCACACCATGGCCTACAAGCGCGGCGATGGTCTGCTTGCCGACATCGAATTGGACTACAAGCCCGTGGTCCAGACCCGCTACGAGCCGATGGAGCGTAAGTACTGATGACCGTTACCGTCGAGAACGACACGACAACCGAAGAGCCACCACTCCCCCCGGTTCCCGCCGAGGCGACGATGGTCACGCTCAAGATCTTCCGCTTCAACCCGGAGAATCCCGACGCGACCGGTTTCGAGAGCTTCCGCGTTCCCGCACTGCCGACCGACCGGCTGCTCAACCTGCTGCTGTACGTGAAGGGTTACCTCGACGGCACGCTGACGTTCCGTCGTAGTTGTGCGCACGGTGTCTGCGGCTCCGATGCCATGCGCGTCAACGGCGTGAACCGCCTCGCGTGCAAGTTGCTGATGAAGGACCTGCTGCCCAAGGGCGGCAAGGACGTCACCATCACCATCGAGCCGATCAAGGGTCTTCCGGTGGAGAAGGACCTGATCGTCGACATGGAGCCGTTCTTCGACGCCTACCGTGCGATCAAGCCGTTCCTCGTCACCACCGGCAATGAGCCAACCAAGGAACGCATCCAGTCGCAGAAGGATCGCGCTCGCTTCGATGACACAACCAAGTGCATCCTGTGTGCGTGCTGCACCACGAGTTGCCCGGTGTTCTGGAACGAGGGCAGCTACTTTGGTCCGGCCGCGATCGTCAATGCGCACCGGTTCATCTTCGACAGCCGCGACGAAGGCGCCGTCGAGCGACTCGACATCCTCAATGACGCCGACGGTGTGTGGCGCTGCCGCACCACCTTCAACTGCACCGACGCATGCCCCCGCGGCATTCAGGTGACGCAGGCGATCCAAGAGGTCAAGCGCGCACTGATGTTCTCCCGCTAGCAACTTCCCCCAAAACCGCCCGTGAGCGCGGCCTAATCCACCCATTGGATTTTGGCCGCGCTCACGGGCGGTTTTGGGGTGGCGGGTTTTGGGGTGGGGGCAGCGGGTGGAGTGGGTCGATGGAACCGGCTCGACGCTCGCTGCGTCCTTATTGCATGAAACGCATCGGACTCGCTCTGCTCGCCGTGTTCCTCGGTGGCACACTGTTGGCCACCTGCTCCCCGACGGCCCCTGCCTCGCCCCCGACGGGCGCGCGCGTCGCCATCACCCTCACCTCCGACGCTCAGGTTAATCTGGCCGCCGGATGGGTAGATTCCGCCAATCGTCCGCGCGTACAACCCCGCCCGGTGCTCCCTACCTTCGACGCTAAGGCGCACACCTGGACGTCGACCCTGACCTACACCAGTACCCGCCCGCTGAACGACGTGATCGCCTACCTGCAGACGTCGGGGACGCTGGCCGGATGCGCGATCACGGTCAACGGGAAGGTCGTGTCGCACCAGCGCACCCAAGCGGCCCGTGGACTGGCCGTCTGCCGTTAGACTGTGCGGCGATGATAGCCCGCATCCGCCTCTTCGTCGCCACCATGCTGGTCCTGTCGTGCGCGGCTGTTGGAGCACCGATCCTCGACGCCCCGCTCGCCGCCGCAGACCCCTGCCCGCACCGACAGAACACGCCACCCGCGGTTGACGAATCGGAAGTTCCCAAGCCGGGTGAGCCGACGCCGACTCCGTTGGCCGTGCAGTCCCCGACCGTTGGCGGAGACCGACTCGCCGACTGCGGGATCGTTACCGCGTCGCCGGCACCGCAGCTTGCGACGATGGCACCGGCCGGCTGGCTCATCGCCGACCTTGACTCCGGCAAGATTCTCGCCGCCAAAGACCCGCACGGTCGGTATCGACCGGCGTCGACGATCAAGGTGCTGCTGGCCCTGGTCGCGCTGAAGGAACTGGACCTCGACAAGACGGTGTCGGTGACCGCCGAGGACTACGGAATTGAAGGCGACTCATGCGGTACCGGACCGGGCGGTCGTTACACGATCCGAGAGATGCTCATCGGCGTGGCCCTGGTGTCAGGCAACGACTGCGCCAACGTCCTGGCTCGTGAACTCGGTGGTGTCGACGCCGCGTTGACGAAGATGAACGACACCGCAAAGTCGTTGCATGCCTTCGATACTCGCGCCGCGTCACCGTCGGGCCTCGATGCGCCCGGGATGTCGTCGTCCCCGTACGATCTCGCACTGATCTTCCGCGCGGCGATGGCCAACCCGACGTTCCGCGAATTGATTTCGATGCGGACCTATCAGTTCCCCGGCCACCCAAAGGATCCCACCGTCCCCGACGACAAGGACCATCCGTCGTACCTGATGCAAACCTCGTGTGCACTACTCCTCGACGGCTATCCGGGCATGATCGGCGGCAAGACCGGATTTACCGATGACGCCCGTAAGACATTCGTCGGAGCGGCGGAGTCGGGCGGACGCAAGGTTGTCATCGTCCAGATGTTTGGCCTGAACACTAAGTCCCCGTCCGACTATTGGGACCAGGCGAAACTAATGTTCGACTATGGCTACACCGCCCCGACGAATGCGGCGATCGGCCAACTCGTCGGTACCTCGACCACGGACAGCTCGACTACGACGTCCGAGCCGATCCCGACCACCACCGGCGCCGCGACGTCCAACGCCGCCCCGCAGCACGCCGCGTCGAGCAACAGCGACGGTGGCGGCTGGGGCAAACGAATTCTCGCCGGTTTAATCGCCGCGCTGGTCGCGGTCCTGCTCGCGGCAGCGGCGTTGAGTATCAACAAACGCTAACGTCGACGCCCCCGCGCCAGATATCCGACGATCGCACCGATCCCGATACCCGTGAGCACCGACTTGGGTGATGGCGACGGATCGTAGACGGGCGAAAGCACAACCGGCGGAAGCGGTTCCTCGGCGGGCACCTGAAAGTCTTCGTTCTGAGATGATGTCGCGCACCACGCGCTCGCATAGAGAAGGATGCGGGCCATGAGGTACGCAAGCACCATGAGGCCCAGGATCGGACCGAATGCGACTCCGGCCGGGCTGCTGACGATCTTTGTGAAGTAGAGGCCACCAACAATCTTCAGCGCCTCGAAGATGAGGGCGGTGACGAATCCTGCGCCGAGGCCACGTCGAAAAGGCAAGTTCACCAACGGAACTCGCGATAACACGAACGTGAAGAGCAGTGTGCCCGCGAGGACCGACACGACCGTCGCGCCGAGGCTGACAAGTGCCGACACCACATTGCCGTCGGGTATGCCGATCCACTCGAGTACATGCGCAAGCAATCGAGTGTTGCCGATCGCGGTGACCACAGCCGTCAGCAGGAACGTCAGGCCGAGGAGTGCGAACGTCCCCAAGTCGTGGACCTTCGACAGCACCGGGTTGCGATCGACCCGACCACCCCACATCTGCGTCAGCGCCTCGCGCATCGCCGACATCCATCCAATGCCGGTGAACGCGGCGGCGGCCAGACCTAATAGGCCAACTGTCGTACGCGATCCGACCGCCGACGAAATGATCGACGCGAGTTGTGTGCCCAACTCACCGGGCACCGCCCGCACAATCGCGTCCTGCATCGAAATGATCAGATCGGGCCGCGACGCCAACACAAAACCGGCGATCGCGAACGCGACCATGATGACCGGTACCAATGCCAGAACCGAGCGATAGGTAAGCCCGGCGGCAAACGCATTGCCCTGCTGTTGGCCATAGCGTTCGAATGTCTTGATCGCGTGATCAAGCAGACCGAACCGTTGCCGGGTCCGCGTGAGAAGTGCCATCGCGGCATCGACGATGCGCATCACCCACTGCTTGATCCGGTCAAACATCGCTACCCCTTGGGCGCTAGGAAACCGACCTTGTCGTATACGGACGCGAGCGTTTTACCTGCGACCTCGCGTGCGCGCGACGCGCCGTCGGCGAGGATCTTGTCTATCTGGTCCGGCTCGGCAAGGTATCCGTCGACCGCGCCTTTGAGGGGCGTCACGAAGTCCGAGAGCACGTTGGCCGTGTCGACTTTGAGGTCGCCATAGCCCTTCCCCTCGTACGACGTTACCAATTCTTCGATCGATGTTCCGGTCAGCGCGGACTGGATGCTCAGCAGGTTGGAGACACCCGGCTTGTTCTCCCGATCGAACGCGATGATCCGGTCATTGTCGGTCACGGCCGAACGGATCTTCTTCGCCGACCGCTTCGGGTCGTCCAGCAGATTAATCAACCCGGCGTCGGAGTCAGACGACTTACTCATCTTGGCCGTCGGATTCTGGAGGTCGTAAATCTTGGCGACGTCGGAGACGATGTAGGCGTCGGGTACGCGCAGCGTCTTGCCGAAGCGAGAGTTGAAGCGCTGCGCCAGGTTTCGCGTCAGCTCCAGGTGTTGGCGCTGGTCCTCACCGACCGGCACTTGGTCCACCTGAAACGCGAGGATGTCGGCGGCCATCAGTATCGGATAGGTGAACAATCCGACACCGGCGGCGTCGGCGCCTTGTTTGGCCGACTTGTCTTTGAACTGCGTCATGCGGCTCGCTTCACCAAACCCGGTGATACAGGAGAGAATCCAGGTCAACTGGGAGATCTCCGGAACATGCGACTGGACGTAGATCGTCGCGCGCGCCGGATCAACTCCGACGGCGAGCAGTTGCGCGACGCTGCGTCGGGTGCGCT
>QIRE01000101.1_pt1 | contig 21272 bp, 20 predicted proteins | sample 2940141 | NCBI WGS metagenome assembly QIRE01 (sample SAMN09273532, study PRJNA473421) | Gut metagenome, whole genome shotgun sequencing project. | isolation source: gut tissue | host: Folsomia candida VU population | place: Netherlands: Amsterdam | collected 2016-03-06
CGATCTATGTTCCGAGTATCGCGGTGTCAGGACGTTGAGATTCTCGACGAACCTGCCGATCGTGCCGACGGCGTCGACCTAGAGGCGATCTGGGAGGAGAGTCGACGCTCGTTCCGGGAACGTTTCGAGTTCATCGAAGTGGTGGTCGACGTTGACGCGAGCACGCTGCCCGCAGTGAGTCACGTAGCGAAAGTGCTCAGTTCGGAACCGGCCGAGCGTGGCGACACCAGACTGACTCTGAAGTTCTCCGATCGGCGGCACGCGCTAAATGTGTTGTGGCGCTTTGCCGATGGGGTCGTCGTCGTCGAGCCCGACGACGTTCGGCTAGAGGTTGCCGATCGGGTTCGGGCGATGGTCACGAGACTTGAGCTGCATCCATGAGCTGCAGAGCGTTGCTGATGCCAGCGGTCAGAAGCTCGTCAGAGCGTGCCGGGTCGGAGACGGCGCGGGCGAGCTGAAGGGTGGCGACGAGGATGGTGAACAAGCCCAGTGCGGTGGTCCGCGCCCCGACGGGGTCCGCGGGGGACAGCAGCGCGGCGATCGCGTCGACGATGCTTTGCACGCCGTCGGTGTAGGTCTCGCGCACCGCATCATCGCAGCGTCCAACCTCGTCGAGCAGAGCGGCGTTCGGGCAGCCCGATTCGGGGTGGTCGCGGTGGTAGGGCGATAGGTATCCGCGCACAAATTCTTCGATCGCGGCTCGTCCGGGCGGTAGCGCGCTCAGAGTCTCGTACTGGCCGCGCAGCTGATCGGCCAACATGTTGGCCACCAGGTCGCTCTTCGAACTGAAGTGTGCGTAGAACGCGCCGTTGGTGAGACCCGCATCCGACATCAGCGTCGCAACGCCCGAAGCGTCGATCCCGTCTTGTTTGAAGCGCGCACTGGCGGTGTCGAGAATCCGGCGGCGGGTCGCGGCCTTGTGGTGCGCGTCGTATCTCGGCATTGCCGACCTCCAGATCGCCGTCGAACTGCTGCTACTTGCCAAACCTACCATCTTGACTTACGGTCATAATATTACGATCATCAGATAAAGAATTTGGAGAACACCAGCATGAGCACCGTCGACGACCCTGTTATCACCTCGTATGCAAATGCTCCCGCGAAGAGTGTCACCGTCGCCGGCGACACCTTCGCCTACCGCGAACTGGGCCCGCAGGAGCAGGTGCCCGTAATCTTCTTTGTGCATCTGGCCGCGACGCTGGACAACTGGGACCCGCGAATCGTGGATGCGATCGCGCAGAACCGCCGCGTGATCGCGTTCGACCAACTCGGCGTCGGTGCCTCAAGCGGTCGCGTCCCCGCAACCATCGAGCGGGCCGCCGACGACGCCTATGCCTTCATCACCAAGGGACTCGGCTACGACAAGATCGACGTCTTCTCGTTCTCCATGGGCGCCATGATCGCCCAGGATCTGGCCGTCAGACATCCAGATCTGATCCGCAAGCTCGTCCTCACCGGCACCGGGCCGCGCGGCGGTAAGAACATCGACAAGGTCGTCGGCGTTACCTACTGGGACATTCTCCGTGCGACCCTGACCCGATCGGACCCGAAGGAATTCCTGTTCTTCAACCGCGACGAGGCTGGCAAAAGGGCCGGGAAGGCGTTTGTCGAACGTCTCAAGGAGCGCACGGCCGGTCGCGACAAGACGATCAGCATCAGGGCATTTCGCACCCAGTTGAAGGCCATCCAGCGGTATGGCCGGTCCGCGGCGTCGGATCTGTCGGTCATCACGCAGCCCACCCTGATCGCAAACGGCGACAACGACCGCATGGTCCCGTCCGTCCTATCCGAGGATCTGCATCGACGCATCTCGGGATCCGAGCTGGTCATCTACCCGAACTCAGGTCACGGCGGCATCTTCCAGTACTGGGAGACGTTTGCCCCGGTGGCGGCGAGGTTCCTGGCGCAGTGATGGCTCTTTCAACTGTCATGATGTACCCATGACCCTCGATGCGCCTTCCGGCGGTAGGGCAGCCGAGCCGACGCTGTCCGTCTACGACGCGATCCGCATTCGACGAGATGTTCGCGCCGAGTATTCAGGCGAGGTTATTAGCAACGAGGTGCTGACCCGCATCCTGGACGCCGCGCACCGGGCGCCCAGCGTCGGAAATACGCAGCCGTGGGATTTTGTCGTCGTGCAGGATCGGCCGCGGTTGGATGAATTCGCCGCCCATGTCGCGAGCAAGCGTCGCGAGTTCGCGGACAGTCTTCCGGCCGACCGCGCGGCCACCTTCGATCCGATCAAGATCGATGGCGTCTGTGAGAGCGGCACCGGTGTGGTGGTGACCTACAACCACGAGCGCGGTGGTACGCACGTCCTTGGTCGAGCAACGATTCCGGAGACCGGTGTGTTCTCGGCTGCGTTGGCCATCGAGAACATTTGGTTGGCCGCTGCCGCAGAGGGAATCGGCGTTGGGTGGGTGTCGTTCTACGATCGCGAGTTTCTGGCGGAATTCATCGGCGCGCCAACGGGAGTCGTGCCCATCGCATGGTTGTGTATTGGTCCGGTCGACGAGTTCCAGACCGACCCCGACCTTGAGCGCTTTGGCTGGAGAACGAGACGACCGCTCGCCGACGCCATTCATCACGACGTGTACGGCGAGCGGTCGGGAACTTAACTCTCGAAGCCGACCAGCGACTTCACTTCGAGGAACTCGTTGAACGCGTAATCGCTCCACTCACGGCCGTTGCCGCTGCGCTTGTAGCCGCCGAACGGGGCCGTCGGGTCGATGGCCGCGGAGTTCATCGTGATGGTGCCCGCACGCAGCTTCGAGCCAATTCGGCGCACCTCGTCGAGGTCTTCGCCCGAAACGTAACCGGCCAGTCCGTACTCGGTGTCGTTGCCGATTGCGATGGCCTCATCGACCGAGTCGTAGCCGATGACCACGAGTACCGGTCCAAACACCTCGGTCCGGGCGATCTCCATGTCGTTGGTGACATTGGTGAAGACGGTTGGCTGCACGTAGTAGCCGGTTTCGAGTCCTTCCGGGCGGCCAGCGCCGCCGACGACGGGAGTGGCACCGTCGGCGATGGCGCGCTCGATGAGTCCTTGGATCTTCTCGAATTGCGGTTCGGAAACTACCGGGCCGAGGCGGACGTCGGTGTTCGGGTCCCCGACGGTCAGCGGCGCGACTGCCGTGCGCACCGCCTCGACAACCTCGTCAATCCGGGCCGACGGCACCAGCATTCGGCTCGGTGCGTTACAGGACTGGCCGGAGTTCAGCATCATCGACGCCACGCCGGCGGCGACGTTGGCGCCCAGCGACGCGTCGTCGAGCAGGATGTTGGGGCTCTTGCCGCCAAGTTCCTGGGCGACGCGCTTGACCGTTGGTGCGGCGCTCTTGGCGACCTCGATGCCTGCCCGAGTTGAGCCGGTGAACGAGATCAGGTCGATGTCCGGGTGACCCGACAATGCGCTGCCGACACCCGGGCCGTCACCGTTGACGAGGTTGAAGACACCCGCCGGGACTCCGGCGGCGTCGAAGATCTCCGCCACAATGGCTGCCGAGAACGGCGCGACCTCCGACGGCTTGAGCACCATGGTGCAGCCGGTGGCGAGCGCGGGCGCAACTTTGCACATCACCTGGTTGAGCGGCCAGTTCCACGGGGTGATGAACCCGCAAACGCCGATGGGTTCCTTGACGATGCGTGAGGTACCGCGTTCCTCCGAGAACGAGAAGGTCTTCAGCGACTCTGCCGCGGTTGCCAGGTGCGCGAGGCCGATCGGGACCTGCGCGGCCGCGGCGAGCCCCGCCGGGGCGCCCATCTCTTCGGTCACCGCGGCGGCAAGGTCACCAGCACGCTTCTGGTATTCGCCGATAATAGCGCCGATGAGTCCGATCCGATCCTCGACCGAGGACTGCGACCAGGTGTCGAAGGCGCGTCGAGCGGCCGCGACCGCGGCGTCGACGTCGGCGGCGGTGCCGAGCGCAACCTGGCCGGCGGCCTTTTCGGTTGCCGGATTAATAACGTCGAGGAGGTTCAATTCGCCGACCGGGTCGACCCATTGGCCGTCGATGTAGAACTGAGTGATGTCAGGCATGGTTTAGCTTCCCGTCGTTGTTGCGTGGATCTCTATAACTCTACTTATAGCGGACTTGTACCTCGCGCCGCCAGCAATAGCGTCATTTGTCCCGCGTCGTCACCATGATCGTCGCAACGCCGACACTTCAGCTGCCTGCCGTGCGGACTTCTCGTCGTCGAGCTGCTTCTGGAGCGTGGCGAGTTGAGCCGTGACGTCGTCGTTCCCCTTCGCGGGCTCCGGCGCGGGTTTCGCGGCATCTTCGAGCGCTTTCAGTCGCGCCCGTAGATCCTTGTTTGCGCCCGTTCGGCGTCGAGGGCTTTCTTGCCACCGTCGCCGAGCTGTTCGCCAACATCGGTTGGCGCCGGCTGTGCGCCCGCGGTTGCAGTTCCACCTTCAGAGCCACCATCGGCAGGTTCGGTGATGAACCGCAGTCGCTGCGGCAGGGTACGTCGGTACATTTGTGCTCCACCGCGGGCGGGAAGTTTGGGTATAGAAAAACCCCGCAACCATCGGTTACGGGGTCGTAGGTTAGGAGGCTTGGGATTTAGGCGGTGGCCGTTCGAACCTGGCTACGGCTTCTGGCTCGGGCGATCATCTCTTGGGCACGCCGGTCACGCTCCTTACGCTCAGCGTCCGTGAGCTTGACCTTGCGAAACTGAGGTGGTGTCTCCATCGATCTCATTACGCCTCCACGATTCCGAATAGTCTCCACCGCTGCAGGCTCTCATCGAAGCGTGCACCTACAACATAGATCGATGCGCCGTCGATGACAATCATCTCGTCTTCCAACGGGAACTCTGCCAGTTCGCGAACCCCACGAGCTGGCACGTCTGGTCCGATAAGGAGTTCAAGGACCACTGAGTTTGGGTCGCGTAGTTGCGGACTAGGTGGTCGTTGTTTCCCAGAGACAGACAGGAAGGCAGATTCGACAAGCTCGGTTCCGACCAAATCGGTTGGGCTATCGACGTCGAGGCTGCCCAGGGGAACCGCGCGAGTTGCGCGAAACTCTGCACCTGTCGGCTTCATCGCCGATCTGATCGCCTCTGCCTGCAGCCGAAGGCTGGACGACATTTCCACCGTGCCGCGAAGGGCAGCATTGAGTCGGTCGGCGCTGAGTGCATACATCTCCAACGCTGTTCGCTGGACGTCCGTCAGGTCGCCCAAAGGTTGCGTCGAGTCATCGCAACGGCGATTTCCTTATCGCTCGTCGCTCCGGAGTCGCGGGCCGGCCGCGATCAACTGCGACTACAACTTCACCTGGTCGATGTACGGAATGGATTGCCGACAATCACAACTGGCTAACATTGCCGCTTTCGATTAGGTCTGACCTGTTCTCCCAGCTAGCCTAAGAATGTTACTGGTGTGATTAAAGTGAGAAAAGGTGCTGGTGTGACTCGACAGACGCGACGAATGGCAATGGCTGCATCGTCGGTGATTGCTGTGGCGGCGATCCTGTCGACGGTGTCGCTTGCCTCGGCCGACCCCGACGTTTCGCCGACGACATCCCCAACCACGACATCCCCAACCACGACATCGCCAACCACGACGTCCCCAACCACAACGTCGCCGTCAACTTCGCCGAGCCCTGCCGCCGCCACCAAGGCGTCTAAGATCCAGTCGGTGGTGGCCACCACAAAGCAGCAGGTCACCGCGTTGGTCTACTCGGGGTCGATGGACAAGGTCATCCCGGTCACCGTGCTCAAGGCGGCTGATCAGAGTAAGCCCGCTCCGACGCTCTACCTACTCAACGGCGCCGGCGGTGGCGAGGACACCGCGACGTGGGGCGCCAAGACGGACTACGTCAATTACTTCGCCGACAAGCAGGTCAACGTCGTGACGCCGATTGGTGGCGCGTTCTCGTATTACACGGATTGGCGCCGCGACGATCCGGTCCTCGGGCGCAACAAGTGGCAGACGTTCCTCACCAAGGAATTGCCGCCGCTCGTCGACAAGCAGTTCAACACCACCAAGGTCAATGCCATTGCGGGCATCTCGATGGCCGGAACGTCGGTGATGAACCTGGCCGTCGCAGCACCGAAGCTCTACCGCGCGGTCGCCGCCTTCAGTGGCTGCGCTCGGACCAGCGATGCGCTCGGCCAGGCTTACATTCGGATGGTCGTCGCCGACCGCGGTCGGGGTGACATTAACAACATGTGGGGTCCGCCGGGATCGGCCGACTGGGTGGCAAACGATCCGTTCCTCAATGCCGGTCGGCTGCGCGGCATGAAGGTCTATATGACTGCCGGTTCAGGTTTGCCGGGACCGAATGACACGCTCGCCGCACCGCTCGTCGGTGGCGATGCGCTGACACTTGCCAATCAGGTGCTGCTTGGTGGTGGCATCGAGTTCGCGGTCAATATGTGCACCCGTGAGATCACGCAGAAGTTCAAGTCCGTCGGCGTGCCCGCCAAGGTGACGTTCCGTCCGACCGGAACTCACTCATGGGCTTACTGGGAAACCGATCTGCACAACACCTGGCCGCAGCTGGAAGCAGACCTCGCCGGTCGGTAACGATTACTTCTGGCGGCCGTCGAGCAGGAGGCGGATCGTCAGTTCGAGGCGATTGGTGACGTCGGTGGCCGACGCGCGTCGAGTCAGCCACTGGACCAGATTCGACATCCACACGTCCGAGATCACGCGTGCGACTGCGAGGTCATTATCGGTCGGCTCGGCATCGCGGTCGACCATGGCGCCCGCGAAGAGTCGGTCGATGATGTTGGCGACCTTCTCCACTTCGGCACCGGCGGATGCGTCGGCGAACATGAACGCTCGCGTCATCGCTTCGGTGAGCAGCGGGTCGCGCTGCATTGCGAAAGTGATCATGTCGAGGACGTGGCGTAGGCGCTCGATGGCCGTGTTGCCGGGTAGTTGAGCGCGATCAACACGCGTTTCGACCCGCTCAAGCTCTCTGGCCAGCGCGGTCACCAGGAGGTGAACCTTCGAAGGGAAGTAGCGGTACAGCGTGCCGACAGCGACGTCGGCCTTCTCTGCGACGGTGCGCATCTGCACGGCGTCGTAGCCGCCTTTGGAAGCGAGGGCGAGCGTAGCGTCGAGAATTCGACGGCGTCGCTCACGTTGGGCGCTGGACCCGACTTCGGTCGCCGGCGTCGAATCCGCGGCGGAGGCCGGTGCCTCGTCGACGTCGCTCGCGGCTGCGGAACGTGCCATGGTCGCTTCGTCCTAACGTCGGGGTCGGGTGGATCAGCGGTTGGAGAGTTTAATCTGCCGCTAGGTATTGTCGCACTCTCATGTCATATTAGAACAGGTTCTAGTTAGCACTCACAAGACGACATGCAGAGGAATAGCGTGACAATCGCCACGTCAGCAGAACAAATCGCGGTTTGCGAGGCCATCGCGGCATGGGCTGCGCGTGTCGGCACCGCAGTGAATGTGCGAGCTGACATCGACAAACCTAGCGATTCGTGGCAGCAATTGTGGCCACAACTCGCCGAGCTGGGCGTATTTGGTGCGGCCGTCGACGAGGAGCGAGGCGGATTCGGTGCGGGATTCGTCGACACCGCGGCGATGGTCGAGGAATGCGGCCGTCGGATCGTGCCGGGTCCAATTGCGCCGACGGTCGCGGCCGGGTTGGCGTTGAGCCGAGTCGACGACGAGCGGGCCGCCGACCTTGCGGCTCAGGTCATCGCCGGCGAGCTGCCGGTTGTCGCCCCGGCCGACCACTACGGTGATCGCGACCCCAAACCGATCAATCTCGCGGGGGAGGCTGCGCTTGGACCTGTGCCCGGCTACGTCGACGACGCCGCGTTGCTGATCAACATCGTCCTGCCCGGTAAGGGACTTCGGTGGTACCTATTGCCCGCTGGCGTCGGACGTCGGGACGTACGTGCGCTCGATCCGCTCGACGGCACAACCTCGATTTCGTCGGTTACGCTGTCCGGTCTCACCGATGCTGACCTCATCGAACTGCCACGATCCGCTCGCGCCGGAGCGGCACTGTCGGCGGCGTTCACCGCCTACTACAGCGGCGTTGCGCGCTGGTGCCTCGACACTGCCGTCGACTACGCGAAGGTTCGCACGCAGTTCGGTGCGCCGATCGGATCGTTCCAGGCCATCAAGCACATCTGTGCCGACATGCTCTGTCGCAGCGAACAGCTCTCGGCCGCAGCGTGGGATCAAGCCAACGCCGTCGACGACCTACTTGTCGCGGCCGACGCTGACGTCGAGGTCGGAGTTCAGAGTGGCTTGGCCACGCTCGCCGCGAAGGTACTTACTGCTGACCTTCCACTGGCCAACGCCAAGGACTGCATTCAGGTGCTGGGCGGCATCGGATTCACCTTCGAGCACGACGCTCACCTGTACCTGCGTACCGCGCTGGCGGCCCGTGCCGCGCTGAACGGCGCCGGCGACGCCCGCGTTGAGCTTGGCCGGTCGGCGCTCGCCGGAGAACGACGTCGCTTCGAGATTGACCTGTCGTCGGTCGAGTCGCAGCGCGACGACGTACGTGCGACGGCGGCGGCCATCGCCGCGATCGACGACCCCGCGGCGCGTCGCAAGGAGTTGGCAACCACCGGTTACCTCACTCCGCACTGGTCGGCGCCCTACGGGCTCGGCGCGGACCCCGCACTTCAATTGCTCATCGACGCCGAGTTAGAGCGCGCGGGAGTTACCCGCCCGGATCTGGTGATCGGCGCATGGGCCATCCCGACGATCCTCGAACATGGCACCGACGCTCAGCGTGAGCGATTCGTCGCCGACACGCTGGCCGGAGACATCGTGTGGTGCCAGCTGTTCTCGGAGCCAGAAGCCGGCTCCGACCTTGCTTCGCTGCGTACCAAGGCTGTTCGCGGTGAGGGCCCCGACGGTGAACCCGGCTGGAACTTGACCGGGCAGAAGATCTGGACGTCGGCGGCGCACACCGCTGACTGGGCCGTCTGCCTTGCCCGCACCGACCCCGCGACATCCGATGGAAAGTCGAAGCACAAGGGGATTACTTACTTCCTCGTCGACATGACGTCGGCTGGACTCGACATCCGGCCGCTACGCGAGCTGACTGGCCGCGCGCTATTCAACGAGGTCTTTCTCGACGACGTCTTTGTCCCCGACGATTGCGTCGTAGGGGATGTCAACGGCGGATGGCGTCTTGCGCGCACGACGCTCGCTAACGAGCGCGTCGCAATGGGCGGATCGGGTCTCGGCAAGGAAATGGACGCTTTGCTGCGCCAAGTTGCCGGGGCAGGCGGGCTGCCGTCGGAGACTGACCTCGCCAAGATCGGCACGCTTGTCGCCGACGCCCATAACGGTCGAGCGCTCGATGCCCGCGCGGTAACGCAGCGTCTGGCGGGCCACGACCCCGGCGCGCTGTCGAGCGTGCGCAAGCTCATCGGCGTCACGCACCGACAGTCAGTCCCCGACGTCGCGTTGTCGTTGCTGGGGATCGCCGGTGTGTCCGCGACGGACGCGTCGGACGCATTCCTGCTGAACCGCTGCCTGTCGATCGCGGGCGGTACAACGCAGATTCTGAAGACAGCCGCAGCAGAACGCATCCTGGGCTTACCGCGCGGCTGACGCTTCAACTTTGGTATAACTAGAACAGGTTCTAATTCCGATTGGAGGCAGGGTGGACTTTGCCCTGAATGCGACGGCTGCTGCGGTAGCCGAAGTCGCAGATGAAGTCTTCGGCCGACTCGAGACGGACTGGTCGGACAAGTTTGTCGACGCACCAGGATTCGACGCCGCCGCGTGGACCGCACTTGGCGATTCGGGTGTGCTCGCGTTGGCGTTGCCCGGCTCACACGGTGGCGATGACGTCGACATCGACGGTATGTTGCCGCTGCTCCGGCGCATGGGTCGCAGCGCAGCGGTCACGCCAGCGCTCGGCACTATCGCAGCGCAGCTTGTATTGCAGCGCGCCGACGCTGGCGTTGCCGAACACTGGCAACGCACACTCGTCGATGGGTGGGGTTCGATCGCGCTCACGTCGAGTACCTCGCTGACCGACGGCAAGCTGACTGGCTCTGCGTCAGGACTCCTGCACGCCGAAGGTGCCGCGGTCATCCTCGCCAGCTTCGGAGATTCGGTAGTCGCCGTCGACCCGACCGCATCGGGAGTTTCGTTGGCACGCACGTTCACCTCGTCGGGCTGGAGTGAGTACACGGCGACGTTCGACGGCGCCGACGCTGTCGCACTCGACGTTGCCGCCGACGTTCTGCGCGATCTGTACCAAATTGTCCTCGGTGGCTACGCCGACGGCCTGGTCGCCGGTGCTACGCGATTGACCGCCGATCACGTCAGTCAGCGCAACCAGTTTGGCAAGCCGATCGCGCTGTTCCAGGCGGTCGGTCAGCAACTCGCCGATATCTACGTCATTGGCCGTTCGATGGAACTGGCCACGACAGCGGGTGCATGGCGACTGTCGCAGCGATTGCCGGCTCGCGTCGACGTCGCGATCGGCGCGTATTGGTTGGCCGCGGAGATCCCGGCGACGCTGCGCACGATGACGCACCTGCATGGTGGCGTCGGCGTGGACATCACCTACCCGCTGCACCGCTACTACTCAATCGCAAAGGATTTGGCGCGTCTGGTTGGCGGCTCGGTTGCCACGCTCGACGCGTTGGCCGATGCGTTCGCGGCTGCGCGATCGGCGAATCTGGAGTCGGCAAACCATCCGGGCGGAAGTGAGACGTCACAGTTCATTGACCTCACCGATGACCAGCGTGCCCTCAAGGCTCAGGTCCGCGAGTACTTCGCCGATCTGATCAGTCCCGAGGATGCCGAGGAAATGCTCGTCACCCGCCACGGCGAGACCTACCGCAAGGTCATCGCTCAGATGGGTCGCGACGGCTGGCTCGGCGTGGGTTGGCCGAAGGAGTTCGGCGGCAAGGGATTTGGTGACATCGAACAGCAGATCTTCACTAACGAGGCGGTCCGCGCCGACGTTCCGCTGCCATCGGTGACGCTGCAGACCGTCGGGCCGACGCTGCAGGTACACGGGTCCGAGGAGCAGAAGCAGAAGTTCCTGCCGGACATTCTCGCCGGTCAGGTTCACTTCGCGATCGGCTACACCGAACCCGAAGCTGGCACCGACCTTGCGTCGTTGACCACCACCGCCGTCCTCGACGGCGATCACTACGTGGTCAACGGGCAGAAGATCTTCACCACCGGCGGCCACGACGCCGACTACATCTGGCTTGCGGTGCGCACTGACAAAAACGCCCCGAAGCACAAGGGGATTTCGATCCTCATCGTCGACACCACCGATCCAGGCTTCAGTTGGACGCCGATCATCACCGCCGACGGTGCGCATCATGTCAACGCCACGTACTACAACGACGTCAAGGTGCCGGTCGGTATGCGCGTCGGTGAAGAGGGCGACGGATGGAAGCTCATCACCACCCAGCTCAACCACGAGCGCGTGATGTTGGGACCCGCCGGCCGCGTTGAAGGCATCGCCCGCCGCGTCGAAGAGTGGGCGTCGGGGCCCGGACCCGACGGTTCGCCGATCGCCGAGCACCCCGATGTTCGTCGGGTGTTCGCGCAGATCGAGGCATACGGCCGCATTAACGAGCTGCTCAACTGGCAGGTCGCGTCGACCGGTGAAGCCATCTCGATGGCCGACGCCGCAGCGACGAAAGTCTTTGCGACCGAACGCATTCAGGTGATCGGCCGGTTGATTGACGAGATCGTCGGACGGTTCGGCGACTACACCGACCCGAAGACCGCGGAGTTGGCGCGCTGGCTCGACGCTCAGCAGAAGCGCAACGTCGTGATCACGTTTGGCGGCGGCGTCAACGAAGTGATGCGAGACATGATCGCGACGGCCGGACTCGGCCTGCCGCGTGCGAAACGGCAAGGGTAACCGCGCATGAGCATGACGAACGACGAGATCCTCGCTGCGTCGGAGCGGATCAAAACCGCTGGCATGAGCAAGCCGGTCGCCGGCCGCGACCCGATCAACACGCCGATGATTAACAACTGGGTCGAGGCGATGGGGGACACCAACCCCATCTACGTCGACGACGCCGCAGCTCGTGCCGCCGGACATGACGGCATCGTCGCGCCCCCAGCGATGGCACAGGTCTGGACGATGCGCGGGCTCAATGGCGAGCGCACCACCGACGATCCGCTCGGGCAGGCATCACAGCTCTTCGACGATGCGGGTTTCACGTCAGTGGTTGCCACGAATTGCGACTCGACCTACCACCGCTACACCAGTCCGGGCGAGCAGGTGGCGCTGTCCGCCGAGTTGTTGGAGGTTGTCGGACCGAAGCAGACCGCGCTGGGCGAAGGCTGGTTCTTCACCACCCGCAACGTGTGGACCGTCGGCGACGAGGTGGTTGCCGAGATGCGGTTCCGCATCCTGAAGTTCCGCCCGGCGTCCAAAGACGCGGGTCAGGCGGCGTCACCGGCCGTCGACTATGTCGGGATCGATCCGACGAACCTGATCCGTCCGATGGCGTCGCGCGACACCGCGTTCTTCTGGGACGGCATCGCAGCGCACGAGCTACGTATCCAGAAACTGCCCGACGGGCGGCTACAACATCCACCAATTCCAGCGACGTGGACCGCGCGCGGCGACGACGGTGAGTTCGGTGCCACCGACTACGTCACGTCGACCGGTCGCGGCACCGTGTTCAGTTTCGTCGTACACCATGCGCCGCGGGTGCCCGGGCGTGAACTGCCGTTCGTGGTCGCACTCGTCGAGCTCGACGAAGGTGTCCGAATGCTTGGCCAACTGCGCGGCGTCGACCCGGCGTCGGTGCGGATCGGGGACCCGGTGCAGGTCGAGTTCCTCGACTTTGCCGGTGATGACGAGTCCGGTGGCGATCCCTGGACGCTGTACGCCTGGCGTCCAGCTGCGGACGGAGAGTAGACGCAATGACTTCCGCTCAACGCATTTCGGTCGGCACAACGCTGCCCCCGCTGACGATTGAGGCAACGCCGACGTTTGTTGTGTCGACCGCGATCGCTACGCGTGACTTTCAGGACGTTCATCACGACCGCGACCTCGCGCAGCAGAAGGGGTCGAAGGACATCTTCGTCAACATCCTCACCGACACCGGGCTGGTGGAGCGCTTCGTCACCGACTGGGCCGGAGCGTCGGCGCGGATCGGATCGATCGCACTCAAGCTCGGTGTGCCCTGGTACGCCTACGACACGTTGACGCTCACCGGTGAGGTGACACAGGTCGACGGTACGGACGTCACGGTCGCCGTCACCGGCACCAACAGCCTCGGCAAGCACGTGATTTCGACCGTCACATTCATCCAGGGAGCCAGCAAATGAGCGACCTCACGCTGTCTGGAAAGGCAGCAATCGCCGGCATCGGTGCGACTGAGTTCTCCAAGAATTCGGGTCGCAGCGAACTGCGTCTCGCTGCGGAGGCGGTCAACGCCGCTCTTGCCGATGCGGGTCTTACCGCAGCCGACGTCGACGGCTTGGTCACTTTCACCATGGACACCAACATGGAGATCGCGGTCGCGCGAGCGGTCGGAATTCCCGAGTTGAAGTACTTCTCGCGCATTCACTACGGCGGTGGCGCCGCATGTTCGACGGTGCAGCAGGCCGCGATGGCCGTTGCTACCGGAGTCTGCGACGTGGCGGTTGCCTACCGCGCATTCAACGAACGGTCCGGTGTCCGGTTCGGGCAGGTGAACAAAGCCGTTGCCGCGCAGGAGAATTCGTCGGGCACCGACAATGCCTTCTCTTATCCGCACGGGCTGTCGACGCCCGCCGCCTTCGTCGCTATGGTCGCGCAGCGCTACATGCACGAGTATGGCGCGACGAGCGAGGACTTCGGTCAGGTCGCCGTCGTCGACCGCAAACATGCCGCGGTGAACCCGAACGCGTTCTTTTACGGGAAGCCGATCACGCTCGCCGACCACCAGGCGTCGCGCTACATTGCCGAGCCGCTACACCTGCTCGACTGCTGCCAGGAATCCGACGGCGGTGTCGCCATCGTGGTGGTGTCGGCGGAGCGGGCCAAGGATTTGCCGAACGCGCCGGTCGTGATCGCGGGCGCAGCGTCGGGCAGTGGCACCGATCAATACATCATGACCAGCTACTACCGTGACGAGCTCGCGGGTCTGCCGGAGATGGGGCTGGTTGGCCGTCAGCTATGGGATCAGTCGGGCCTGCAACCCAACGACATGGACATGGCGGTCCTGTATGACCACTTCACCCCGTACACGTTGATGCAGCTGGAGGAGCTCGGCTTCTGCGGCGTCGGCGAGGCCAAGGACTTTGTGCGCGAGCCAGGTGCGCTCGAAGTCGGTGGCCGACTCCCGTTGAACACGCATGGCGGGCAGTTGGGCGAGGCGTACATCCACGGCATGAACGGCATTGCCGAGGCCGTCCGACAATTGCGCGGCACCTCGGTCAACCAGGTCGCCGACGCGAGCAAAGTTCTGGTCACCGCGGGAACTGGGGTTCCCACCAGCGGTTTGGTTCTTACCCGGTCCGAATAGGAGACATCCCACAATGAAATTCAATCTTGCCGACGTCTTCGAAACTGTCGCCGACTCGGTCCCGGACCGCGTGGTGCTCAGTTTCGACGGCGAGCAGACCACTTACGCCGAGATGGACAAGCTCGCCAACCAGGTCGCACACCTGTTGGCGGCCAATGGAATTGGCGCCAACGACAACGTCGCGCTGTTCCTCAAGAACTCGACCGAACACGTCATGAGCCTGCTGGGCCTGATCAAGATTCGCGCCGTGCCGGTCAACGTCAACTACCGCTACACCGACCCGGAGTTGCAGTACATCTTCGACAACTCTGACTCGCGCGCGATCATCGTCGAACTGCCCGAACATCAGCGCAGCGTCGCTCGTCTGCTTGAGCAGACCCCGACCGTCCGGACCGTGTTCGTGATCGGCGCCGTCGACCCGGAGCTGACCCAGGCCGCAGCGTCGTTGCCCGACGGCCGCACCGTGTCGGTCGTGTCGTTCGAGGACTACCAGCAACAGAAGTCGGAGCGCGACTTTGAGCCGCGTACCGGTGAAGAGCTCTACCTGCTATACACCGGCGGAACCACCGGATACCCCAAGGGCGTCATGTGGCAGCACGACGACTTCTTCCGCAAGCCGATCTCCGGCGGTAACCCGTACGGCGAGGCCCGCAAGGATCTCGCGGAGATTGCCTCCGCGGTCAAGGACTTCCCGTCGATCGCCTTCCTGCTTGCCGCGCCACTCATGCACGGAGCCGCGTCGTACTCGCTGTTCACCTTCCTGACCCTCGGTGGCCGGCTCATCCTGGAGCGCGACTTCGACGCGGCCAGGATCGTGCAGAACATTGGTCGGGATCAGACTCAGATCATCCTGATCGTCGGCGACGCTATGGGTATGCCGCTGGTGGACGAGATGGAGAAGCAGAAGGACACCGCGGACCTGTCGTCGCTCTTCTCGATCACGTCGGGTGGCGCGATCTGGTCGCAGCATGTTCGCGACCGCATGGTGGCCGTCAAGCCCGAACTGCTGCTGCGCGACAACTTCGGTGCGTCGGAGTCGGGCAACGACGGTGAGATCATGCTCGACGAGAACGGCAACCTGAAGACGCCGCCGACGGACAAGATGATGGTCGTCGACGAGCGGTTCAACCAGATCACCACGCCGAAGGAGCCGGGCATGATCGCCCGCATCGGCAACGTGCCGCTCGGCTACTACAAGGACGAAGAGAAGTCCGCGCGGACTTTCCCGACGTTGCCGGACGGACGTCGGATCTCGGTGCTCGGCGACATGGGATACCTCGAAGAGGACGGCAGCATCGTCTTCCTCGGTCGCGGATCGCAGTGCATCAACACCGGTGGCGAGAAGGTGTACGCCGAAGAGGTCGAGGCCACGCTGCACGCGCACCCCGCCATTGCTGATGCTCTCGTGGTCCCCGTTCCCGACGCCAAGTACGGCCAGCGGGTAGCGGCAGTCATCAAGATCGCCGAAGGCCACGCCGAGCCGACGCTCGAAGATATCCAGGAGCACGCGCGCACCGAGTTGGCACGCTACAAGGTTCCGCGCACGGTGGTTTTCGTCGACGAGGTGAAGCGCACCCCGGCCGGCAAGGCTGACTACAAGTGGGCCAAGGCTGCCGCGGCAGAGACCGCGTAGGTAGTCGTCCGCGATACTCGACCACCCAGGCAACTGGGTGGTCGAGTTGCGTTTGGTGCGTCGGAGTCGGCAAAGATCGCTGTGCGTGATTCCCCACCTAACCGAGAAACCGCGGTCGATGCATGGCAAGGTAGGGCCTAATTATTAAGGCGCACAACGGAATCGGTTAAACATAGTGAATACCCACCATCAGTATCCTGGATCTGACGGCGAGCATGAGCTCCAGCATGAGTACAACACCACTCGACGTGCGCACAAGTTCTACGGCGACCAGATGAGCAGCCACCTCAATGAGGAGATGAAGGAGTTCATCGGCCGGATGGATATGGCGTTCATTGCCACCGCCGACGCCAAGGGGGAGGCCGACGCATCATTTCGTGCCGGCCCGCCCGGTTTTATCCACGTCATCGACGACGCGACGGTTTGCTACCCGGAGTACCGGGGCAATGGGGTCCTCGCGAGCCTCGGCAATATCAGCGAGAATCCCCACATCGGCATCATGTTGATTGACTTCGTGCGCGACCGAATCGGCTTGCATATCAACGGGAACGCCAGCATCGTCGACGACGATGACATGCGCGAACAGGTCGCCGATCTACCCGAAGAACATGTGCGGGGTCGGGTACCGGAGCGGTGGGTTCGCGTCGAAATCCATGAGGCCTACATTCACTGCCGCAAGCACATTCCGGCGATGGTTCCGGCGGACGAGTCGTCGCGGGCATGGGGTACCGACAACGCTGCACGCAAGGGTGGCGACTACTTCGGTGTCACCGCAGCGCGTCGGGCCGAGGATGAGGGTTCCGAACGCTAGGATTTCTAATCCTGACTGCGCTCTAATCCTTAACTTCGGTCACCACGCGCCCGGGCGCGTACCACCCTAGGAATGCCGCTCCGGCAAGGAGGATGGCCGCAAGGATGATGCATGCCGTATTCATCGGTGTGATGAATGCCTGCTGCGCCCCATGGGCGATCTGCTCGCCAAGTGGACCGGGCGCGACCTTGGCAACCTCCATTGCCTCGGCGAGTGACTTGCCGATGTGGCTGGCTGCGGCCTCACCCTTCGCGGGATCAATTGCGCCGATTTGCTGACGTGCCATCTCGGCGGTTGGGCCGATGCGATCGGAATAGCCGACCGCCAACAAGCTCCCAGCGAGCGCGATACCAATCGCGGCGCCGAGTTCACGCGCGGTGTCGTTGACGGCTGACCCGACGCCCTGGTTGTCCAGCGGCGTATTCGACATGATCGCCGTCGTCGACGGCGCGGATGCCAATCCAATCCCAATGGCAGCGACGGTCAGCATCGCGCCGAGCTGCCAATAGTGGTCGTAGTCGATGACTCCCATCGCCCCGATACCCAACCCGACAATCAAGATGCCGCCAGCCAGTACCCAACGGAGGGCGTGGAAGCGAACTGCAAGCCAGTTGCCGAGCAGCGTGAAGATTCCGACGCCGATGATCATCGGGAACAGCGCGAATGCCGACTTCAACGGGGAGTAGCCGAACACCAGTTGCAGGCGTTGCAGTACTAGGTAGAAGACGCCGAATGATGCCAGGAACTGCAGCGCCACCGACAACGATCCCGCACCGAATGCGCGGTTGGTGAACATCCGGACGTCGAGCAGTGGATCGGTACGTCGAAGTTCGATCCAGCAGAAGGCCGCGACGAGCGCGATGCCACCGACCAGACAGACGATGATCAGCGGGTCGCCCCAGCCTCGATGCGGACCCTCCAGGAGACCGAAGACGATCGCTCCGATGGCAATCACCGACGCTATCGATCCGCCGATATCGAACGGACCGGGATCGGCGTCGCGTGACGACCGGATCGTCGCGCACAGGGCCGCGGTCAGCGCAGCTGACGCCGCGAAGGTGATGAAGATCGAATGCCACGAGAAAAACTGCAGTAGAACGCCAGTCACAAAGAACCCGGCAATCGCTCCGACGCCCGCGACGGCGGCCCACACGCTGATCGCGAGGGGGCGCTTGTTCTCCGGCACATTTGACGTGATGAGGGACAACGTCGCGGGCATGATGAACGCGGCGCCCGCGCCCGCCAGGCATCGCGTGGCGATGAGTTGTGTGGGGTTGTCGATCCAGATCGCGAGAAGGGACGCGATCGCGAAGACGACAAGGCCGAAGACCAGCACACCGCGACGTCCGAATCGGTCGCCGAGTGCGCCAGCGGGAAGGAGCAGTGCGGCCAAGACGAGGGTGTAGCCGTCGATGATCCACGTCATCTGACCGAAGTCGGCCCCGACGTCGAGCGAAATGTCGGCGAGGGCGGTATTGAGCGCAGCCATCGCCGCGACAACCATGCTGACCGCGCTACAAACGATAAGTAGCAGCCAGATTGATCGAGCGTCGAGCCGTTCTCGCGATGCCGCGTCACTCTCGACCTCGGTGGTTATCGGTTCGGCCATAGTCGAGCCCCCTCTATTTGTAGTGGGTAGAACACTACGGGTCGGACGCCGCTGGTAGAACGCACTGTCGACTTTGTGCGACACGCCGCGCTCAAACCGGGCAGACCGGATGCAAGGTGTGCCACATTATTCACAGGAGTAACAAACTCCTGCTAAAACAATCCGAAAGTGGGAGATCATGGCTGCTAACCAGGTCACCGAATACTCACCCACACGACTCCACGTTTGGCGTGTGCTGTCGATGCTAGCGGCGCTGGTCGCGATCATCGTCGGTCTGATCGTCATCGTGACCGGCGCCGCCTAGCTCGAGCGTTCCTACGCGTGCTTCTCGACGGCTGCGCCGACTCGCGGAAGCGCGTTGACGACGTAGTTCTTCGCCTTGCCGCGTAACGTGCCGTAGGCCTTCGCGAGTGCCGGCTTTGCGTCCCCGACCTGTGCATCGGTGACCGCCAGTAGAGCTTCGGCTGCTGCGTCGCTATTGGCAGCCAGGTGATCGCCAAAACCAGTTCCGGCGGGCTTGGTGTCCCAGAACGGGGTCAGAGCGGTAACAAACTCCGGCAGTAGCTTGTCGGTCGCACTCTCGACGACACCGGGCTTGACCTTCTGAGCGGTCCCGTAGGCAGCCTTCACGGCCGCGCCCGACAGACCCGACTGATCGGACACCTCGGCGTCGATGACACCGGCAAGTTCGGAAACCGCGGCGGCGCGATTGGTGGTGACCAGGGATTGCAAGCTGCTCATCGTGTGTTTTGCTCCTTGAAAAGTGAACCAGGTTTGGCGTGCGACGCGATATCGCACGCTCACCCTACCGGCGTTGCGTGGCGGCGCCTACGCCCGAGTCACCACGACATTTCCTAGCGCTGGCGAGTTGTCACGTTCGGCGATCGACGCCGTGACGAGCAGTCGCGAACCGTCCGGTGCGTCGGGTTCGTCCCATACGTCGACGATCAGCGTTTCACCGGGGAACACCACGCCCGCGAACGTCGCGGCGTAACCGCCGATTGCGCTGACGTCACCGTCGAAGAGTTCATCGGCTAGTGCGCGGCACACGAGCCCGTACGAGCACAGTCCGTGCAGGATCGGTCGTTCAAAGCCGGCCGCCTTCGCGAACGCGGGGTCTGAATGCAGTGGGTTGCGGTCGCCGCATAAGCGGTAGAGCAGCGCCTGGTTGGGCAGCGTTGGAACGGTAATGCGGTGATCAGCGGCCCGGTCGGGGTAGGCCACCCGCGACGATGTGCCGCGATCGCCGCCGAAACCGCCCTCACCCTTGGCGAAAATCGACGACCGGGTTGTCCATAGTGGACCGTCGGCGTCGGACGTGACGGCTTCCTGAATGACGACGGCTGCCGAGCCCTTGTCCTGCACCTCGACGATCGTCGTGTTGGTTGTCGCCGAACCAGTCGCTGGCAGCGCGCGATGTGCGATGACTTCCTGGCTGCCGTGCACCACCTTGGCGAGGTCGATGTCGATGCCGGGGAACGCGACCTTCGGCGCCTCGGTGGCATGGAAACTGGCCGCGACCGTCGCAAAACTTGGCAGCACCTTGGGAGCCACATCGTCGATGTAGCGCAGCCCCTCAATGTCCATCGGATCCGACGCTGCGCCAACCGCGAGGTTGTATAGCGCGACGTCGGAGGCCGACCAACTGAAACTGACGTCGGGCAACTGCGCTCCGACGGCGACGTTGGGATCGATCGGCATGTCAGGCTCCTGTCTTGGCTTCGGTGCCGGTCGCCTTCGCGACGGACGCGATGTCGAGGGCGGCGAGGTAGCCGAAAACCATTGCGGGCCCGATGGTTGCGCCTGGTCCGGCGTAGGTGTGGCCCATTACCGGTGAACTGGTGTTGCCCGAAGCGTACAAGCCGTCGATGACCGAGCCGTCGGCACGCAATGCCCGACCGGCCGAGTCGGTGTCGATGCCGCCCTTGGTGCCGAGGTCGCCCGGGAAGAACGGAACGGCGTAGAACGGGGCCTTGTCGATCTCGCCGAGGTTGGGGTTCGGCTTATTCGACGGGTCACCGTAGTAGTTGTCGTACTTGCTCGCGCCGCGGCCAAAGTCCTCGTCGACGCCCGCGCGGGCGAACGTGTTGAAGCGGTCGGCGGTGGCGGTCAGCTTGTCGGCCGGAACACCGATCTTCTCCGCGAGCTCGTTGAGCGAACCTGCCTTGACGACAGATCCGGCTTCGAGCCACTTCTTCGGAATCGGTTGGCGCGCATTAACACTCGCGAAGAGGTAGCGGTTGCGGTAGGTCTGATCGAAGATCAGCCACGCGGGGAGGTTCTCGGCTGGGCCGTCGCCCTGGCCGAACTCGCCGCCGTACATGCGGTGCGTTGCCTCGACGTAGGGGAGTGACTCGTTCATGAAGCGCTCGCCGCGCGCGTTGATCATGATCGAGCGCGGCAGCGCGCGCTCCGACAACGCGAACCATGGTCGGGTACCGAGCTTCATCGTCGGACCCCACCAAGCATCTTCCATGAAACTGACCGCTGCGCCGACCTTGATGCCAGCGTTGATGGCGTCGCCGGTGTTCGACGGTGCGCCGGTGGTCCATTCGGTGCCGATCGGCTGGCGCTGGTACTTGGCGCGCATTTCGGCGTTGTGCTCAAAGCCGCCCGCGCCGAGGATGACGCCGTGGCGCGCGCGGATGGTCGAGGTCTTGCCGTCGTGTTCGACAACAACTACCCCGACGACGCGGCCATCTTCGACGACCAGATCGGTAAGTCCGGTGTTCAGTCGCATGGGGACGTCGGCTTGGCGCAGGCCGAGCAAC
>QIRE01000102.1_pt1 | contig 21254 bp, 18 predicted proteins | sample 2940141 | NCBI WGS metagenome assembly QIRE01 (sample SAMN09273532, study PRJNA473421) | Gut metagenome, whole genome shotgun sequencing project. | isolation source: gut tissue | host: Folsomia candida VU population | place: Netherlands: Amsterdam | collected 2016-03-06
GTTCCAGTTCGGTATGAACTGGAGTGAGTACAGCAGGTTTGTTGCCGACGTGTTCGGCGCGCCACTCGCCCTCGAAGGTCTGGTCGCGTTCTTCCTCGAGTCGACGTTCATCGGTCTGTGGATCTTTGGCTGGGACAGGTTGCCCAAACGTGTTCACCTGGCATGCATTTGGCTCGTCGCGATCGGCGTGAACGCCTCCGCGTACTTCATCATCGCGGCCAACTCGTGGATGCAGCATCCGGTCGGCGTCACGTGGGATCCGGTCCGAGATCGGCCCGCGATGAACGATTTCTGGGCCGTCATCACCAACAACACGACCCTGGCCGCGTTCCCGCACGTCGTCGCGGGCGCGCTTCTCACGGCCGCGACATTTGTTGCCGCCATCGGATGCTGGTGGATGGCGCGGAACATGTGGCGCGCAAAGCAATTGGAGACCGCCGGCGCCGACGTTCCGGATTCGGTGTCACCGAGCCACCTCAACGCGACGCCCGAACAGCTCCGCTCCGACGCCGCGACGCTGTGGCGCCCGGTCACTCGATTCGGGTTGTGGCTCACCATCTTTGCCGGTGTCGCCTTGATCATCAGCGGCGACTTTCAAGCGCAGATCATGTTCAAACAGCAGCCGATGAAGATGGCAGCCGCGGAATCGCTCTGTGACAGTGAGACCGGTGCTGGCTTCTCCGTCCTCTCGATCGGGCGGCAGAACAATTGCGACAGCATCGAACACGTGATTGTCGCGCCAAATATGTTGTCGTTCTTGGCTGATCACCGATTCGACACTCGCTTGCAAGGTGTGCGGGAACTCCAGGAGCAGTATGCCCGCGAGTTCAACAAACCCGATCAGAATTTCGCGCCCAACCTGTTTGTCACCTATTGGAGCTTCCGCGCGATGATTACCTGGGCCGCGGGGTCCGCGCTACTGGCCCTTGCCGGCCTGTGGTTCACCCGACGCAAGCGGGTGATCTCGTCACGCAGATTTGGGCTATTTGCCCTCTGGATGATTCCAACGCCGTTCTTGGCCAACAGTTCCGGCTGGATCTTCACCGAAATGGGACGACAGCCCTGGGTGGTCGCGCCCAATTGGGTCGATCGGCTCGACCCACTTCGGATCAGCATGCTCGTCGACGACGGCGTCTCCAATCACACCGCGGGAACCGTCTGGGTTTCGCTCGTCACCCTGACACTCCTGTACGGCATCCTTGGCATCATCTGGTTCGCGCTGCAACGCCGCTACATCATCGAAGGTCCATCGGCGCCGGCAGCCGAAGACTCCGACGGTGATCCGGATTCGGAGCAGTCCCCGCAACTTTCATTCGCGTACTAGGAGTCAGTCATGGGATTACCCGAGTTCTGGTTCATCGTGATCGCCGTTCTGTTCGGTGGATACTTCATCCTTGAAGGCTTCGACTTTGGAGTCGGCATGTTGATGCCGTTCATCGGTCGGAGCGCTCATCGCGGCGACGGTGACACTCGCCGTCGGGTGCTGTTGAACACCATCGGACCGGTGTGGGACGGCAACGAGGTGTGGCTGCTGACCGCGGGCGGCGCGATGTTCGCCGCGTTCGGCGGTTGGTACGCAACGATGTTCAGCGCGTTCTACTTCCCGCTGTTGATCATTCTCGTCGGATTGATTGTCCGTGTCGTCGCCATCGAATGGCGCGGCAAGATCGACAACCCGCGCTGGCGTCTGTGGTGCGACATCGGAATCGGACTCGGATCGTGGCTCCCTGCGCTCCTGTGGGGTGTTGCGTTCGCGAATGTCATCGCGGGTCTACCGATCGACGCCAAACATCAATACACGGGCGGTTTCCTCGACCTCCTCAACCCGTACAGTCTGCTCGGCGGATTGACAACGCTTGCCGCATTCGCGACCCATGGGGCGGTGTTCCTCTCGTTGAAGACAAGCGGCGAAATCCGTGACGAGTCAATGAAATACGCGCTGCGGTTGTCGGTTGCGACGTTGGTTCTCGGTGGCACATTCCTGCTCGGAACGCAGTTGAACTACGGAAAGTCGTGGACCTGGGTGCCGGTGCTACTCGCGGCCGCCGCGGCACTCGTCGCCGTATACGCAACCTGGCGTCGCGCGGAGGGGCTTGCGTTTGGCGCCACCACGCTGATTATCGCGGGAACGGTCGTGACGCTCTTTGGGTCGCTGTACCCCAACGTCCTGCCGTCGACGATCGATCCCGCGTACAACCTGACGATCGCCAATACGTCGTCGTCGCACTACACACTCACCATTATGACCTGGGCGGCGGTCTTCATCACGCCGGTCGTAGTCGGTTACCAGGCCTGGTCGTACTGGGTGTTCCGCCAACGGATTTCGACTGAGCAGATCCCGCCGTCGATCGGGTTGCCGTCGTTGCGCGTGTGAACGAGGTGCGTTCGAGTTCGCGTCGACCTCCCCTCGATCCTCGACTGCTGCGCCAGTCTCGGGTTGCCCGACGTTACGTCGGGGTGACGGTCGGTTTTGCCGTGGCAACAGCGGTGTGCGTCATCGTCGTTGCCATGATGGTGGCGTCGATACTGTCGGAACTCATCGTCGACGAGTCGTCGAGATCCGTTGCTGCCCAACAACAGCACCTCATCGTGCTAGTCATCGCTCTGCTACTGCGGACTGCACTGAGCTTCGGGCGAGAACGCTACTCACGCCGAGCGTCTGATCTGGTCATCGCCGGATTACGCTCCGACGCCCTGGACGCGGTCACCGACGTTCGACGGACGTCGCCGCGCCAACTCGTTGAGGTACGTGGCCACGCAGCGACGGTGCTGCTCACCGGACTCGACGACCTCGGTCCGTACCTCTCGGGTTATGTTCCGGCACTGATACTTTCGATTGTGGTCACCCCGCTGACGGCGATAGCAATCGCGGTTGCCGATCTACCGTCGGCGATCATCGTGGCAGTCACGCTGCCGTTAATTCCGGTCTTCATGGTTCTGATCGGCCTGATGACCGCGGACCGCACCGCGGCCAAACTTGCTGCGACAAGCAGACTCTCCGCGCAGTTGCTCGATCTGGTTGCTGGGATTCCGACGCTGACGGCCCTGCATCGGATCCGCCGCCCAGCCCGGCAGGTTGTCGAACTCGGCGAGCGCTGGCGCCGATCCACCATGGCGACGCTGCGGATCGCATTCCTCTCCGGTGCCGTGTTGGAACTGCTCGCCACACTGTGTGTCGCGTTGGTGGCCGTGGGAATCGGTGTTCGCCTCGTTTACGGCGAAATCTCCTTGTTCGCCGGAGTATTCGCGTTGGTGTTGGCGCCCGAGGTGTACCTGCCATTGCGACAAATTGGCGCTCAGTTTCACAACTCGGCCGATGGTCTAGCGGCGGCCGATGAGGTATTCGCGCTCATCGACGACGCTGATCGCGGGCAGGCAAGCGGTGGCGCGGTCGCCGTGGATGTGCGTGGTGCCGACATCGACTTCACTGGAGTATCGGTTGAGGGTCGCGACGGCCCTGCACCGAACGGTCTCGTCGCGCACATCCCCGGCGGCTCGCTAACCGTGTGGCGCGGCAGCAACGGATCCGGAAAGTCGACGGCGCTGTCGGTGCTACTCGGCCTCTCCGCCCCCGATACGGGTTCCGTATCGGTCGGCGGTACGCCGCTCGACGACATCGACCTTGATGGGCTGCGCAAACAAATTGCCTGGCTCCCACAAAGTCCAGTCATCCTGCCGGGCACCGTCATCGAGAATCTACGGTTGTTCGGTGACGTGTCGCAGGAGGCTGTTGAGAATGCCTGTGTAGCAACCGGATTCGATACCGTGGTGGCGGAACTCGGCAGCGGTCTCGACACCCCGTTGGGGTCCGGTGGCGTCGGAATTTCCGCTGGGCAGCGTCAACGGCTCGGTCTCACACGCGTCCTCGCGTCGCCCGCGCCACTCCTGCTACTCGATGAGCCGACCGCGCATCTAGACGCGGAGTCGGCGGCACACGTCATCGACGCGATCCGACAACGGGTTACGTTGGGCGCGACGGCGATCGTCGTGAGCCATCGCGAAACCTGGTGGGCGGCCGCCGATCACATCGTCGACTTCGGGGTGAACGTCGATGCCTGAGCCGCGGTCTCCCAATCTGCTGATGTACCGACAACTCGGAGTTCGAGCGAAGCCATTGATTGGCGCGCTGCTGCTTGGTTGCGGTGGATCGCTCAGTGCGCTGGGGCTCGCGGCATTGAGCGCGTGGCTCATCACGCGAGCGTGGCAGATGCCGCCCATCCTGTACCTGTCGGTGGCGATCACGGCTGTTCGGGCACTGGGTATTTCGCGCGGACTGTTCCGATACCTGGAGCGGCTGGCCACCCACGATCTGGCGTTGCGTGCGATGTCAGCGGCACGCTCGCGGATCTTTGTCGCGCTTGCGTCCGGACGAGGCGCCTATGCGGTCAGCCTTGGCCGCGGCGACATCTTGAGCCGGACCGGCAACGACATCGACGACGTTGGTAACGCCCTGATCCGCGGTGTACTCCCGGTGGGTATCGCAGCGGTTACCGACATCGCGGCCGTTGGCATCATGGCTTCGGTGTCGTGGTCGGCGGCGCTGGTACTTGCGATAGCGCTCGTCGTGAGTGGTCTTGTGGCGCCGTGGTTTACCGCGCGCGGCGCCCGCCGGATAGTGACGTCGGGGAGCGCGGCCCGCGAGCGGCTTGCCGATACTGTGACGTCCGCTCTGTGGCATGCCGACGAGCTCACGGTGGCACGGCGTCGAACGGCTGTGCTCGACGACGCGAGACGTGCGGATCGGGCGATCGCACGGGCGGCTGATCGGGGCATCCGATGGCAAGCCGCGGGAGCCGCCGTGACTCCTTTTGCCGTTGGAGTGTCAGTTGTCGCCGCGTGCTTGATCGGCATCGACCTCGCGGGCTCCGGAGTCTCTCCGATGACCCTCGGCGTCCTGATTCTGTTGCCGCTGTCGGCATTCGAGTCGACCGTTCCGCTTAGCGAGGCTGGTCTGCAGTTCGAGCAAAGTCGACAAGCGGCGACGCGACTCGTCGCACTCATCGATGACTCTGGCACGTCCGAACTGACCGCCACCGACGTCGAGGAATGGCCGACGCGCGACGATGTGGCCGTCGATCCACGACCCGTCTCACTCGAGTGTCGAGAGCTCCGCTGGGGTTGGACATCGGAGACGACCCGCGGGCCGTTAGATCTGACGCTCGCGCCGGGAAGTCGAATCGCGATCGTCGGGCCAAGCGGGGTTGGCAAGACCGCGTTGCTACTGACTATGTCGGGATTGCTTGCGCCACAGCATGGTTCGGTTGTCGTCGACGGATCCACCCTCGACGAAAGCGTGTGTTTCTTCGCCGACGACGCGCATGTATTCGCGACGTCGGTACTGGAGAACATCCGGGTGGCACGCGGCGATGCCACGGACGTCGACGTCGGGCACGCGCTGGATGCCGCCGGATTGGGCGAGTGGGTAGCGGGACTGCCGGACGGTTTGTCGACGGTGCTCACCGGCGGCGCGGAGTCGTTGAGTGGCGGCCAGCGTCGACGCCTGCTGTTGGCGCGAGCGCTGGTTCACCGAGCGCCGATCGTGCTGCTCGACGAACCGACCGAACACCTCGACGCGAGCGATACGGACGTCATGCTGCGGCAATTGCTCGCATCCGACGGGCAGCTATTCGATGCGTCGAAGACAGTGGTTGTGGTGACCCATCAACTACCGGCGGAGCACGGAGCCGACCGGGTTATCGAGCTGGGGGAGGACCAGTAAATAAATGTGTTGCCGCAATCGGACACCGGGCGTACGTTCGTCGGTACACACGGAAGGAGGTGGTCTGGAATTGATTGACAAACGGACACGTGAGGTGGTCATCCGCTAGAAAGCGGTGTCTGCGGCATTCGTTCTTGCGCGACGCGCTGATAGCGAATTCCAGGTGATCACCCGGCCCTCGCACCACGACCACAGTCCGGTCGTCTCGGCTCCGACACGGGGCAGTGCGGGGGCCGCTCGCCGTTTAGGGCAGTTTGTCCCTAACCCGCGTAGCGCTTCAACTTCGCCGACAGCCGCGGCGTCAGATCGCCATCGGCGTCGACGCGCTCTTCGACGTAGGCGAGGTCGCCGTCGGGGACCAACCCGTAGAGGCGCTTAGCGCCGCCAGCGTGCTGCCCGGTTTCCGACCGAATCACCACGTCGGTGGTCAGATTCCACGAAGTCTGATTGAGCGGCCGACCGTAGAACAATTCGATCCAGCCTTCGGCGTGGGCGAGGAGGAGTTCGATGTTGTCGTCCTCGCCGATGCGCCAGAATCCGCTTTCACGCAGATCGGGGCGGTCGAGGTTGCCGTCACCATCAAGCCGCCAAATGCGCGACTGCCAGTTCAAATAGCTCTCGCCAGCATGACTGACGATAATCTGCTGGCCGAACGGGTAGTCCTTGCCGGTGATGGGGTCGTTGCCCTCACCTTCACCAACCCAAATGCCGACGAGCGGCAGCAGCCCCAGCAAGCCGGGGTGCAGGTCCGCGCCGTGGCGCAGGTTGGCGGTGTCGTGGGGGACCGGAAGGTCACCCCACTCAGGCAGGTTGACGTCACCGGTCATCGCCGCGCGAGCTTCGGCAGCTTCAATCGCCTCGTTGCCCGAGCGAGTATCGCCCGGGTCAGCGCCGTCGGCCGACGTCACGATTCGTCGTTGACCAGCCGGTAAAGCGCGTACAGGCCGAACCAGGTGATGAGAACGGATGCGAGTACAAGCAAGATTTCGAAGAAGAGGACCACGTTGCTGATTCTATCCCCATGCAACCGGCCCCGCCGCACCAGGTGCGACGGGGCCGGGCATCGAGAAAGTAGCGACTACTTCGAGACGACGACGTCGTGCTCGTGGACCCCGGGACCTTCCGGGCTCACGGTGACGTCGCCGTTGCCCACCGACGAGAGCGCGCGAAGCGTCCAGGTGCCGGGGGCGGCAAAGAAGCGGAAGTCGCCGGTCGGACTGGCAACAACCTCGGCGGTGAACTCGCCGGTCGAATCGAGTAGGCGAACGAAGGCGCCGGCAACCGGTGCACCCGAAGCGTCGGTGACCTGTCCGGTCAGCACGGTTTCCTTCTCAACGTCGACTCCCGCGGGCAGCTTCTGTCCCTGCTTGGGTGCAGCACACATGGCTCTTATTCTCCCAACTCGATCGGCGCGCCAACCAGCGAGCCGTACTCGGTCCAGCTGCCGTCGTAGTTCTTGACGTTCTCGTGGCCGAGGATTTCCTGCAGAACGAACCACGTGTGGCTCGAGCGCTCGCCGATGCGGCAGTAGGCGATGGTTTCCTTCTTGCCGTCCAGACCAGCGTCGGCGTACAGGGTGGCCAGTTCGTCGTCGCTGCGGAAGGTGCCGTCCTCGTTGGCGGCCTTGCTCCACGGCACGTTCAGTGCGCCGGGGATGTGGCCCGGACGCTGGCTCTGCTCCTGGGGGAGGTGAGCCGGTGCCAGGATCTTGCCGGAGAACTCGTCAGGGCTACGCACGTCAACCAGGTTCTTGGTGCCGATGGCCGCGATGACCTCGTCACGGAACGCGCGGATGTCGTTGTTCGGCGCCTTGGCGGTGTAGGTGGTTGCGGCGCGCTCGACCGAATCGGTCGACAGCGGGCGGCCGTCGAGCTCCCACTTCTTGCGGCCACCGTCGAGGAGCTTGACGTCCTCGTGGCCATACAGCTTGAAGTACCAGTAGGCGTAGGCGGCGAACCAGTTGTTGTTGCCGCCGTACAGCACAACGGTGTCGTCGTTTGCGATACCGCGGTCGGAGAGCAACTTGCCGAACTGCTCGGCGTTCACGAAGTCACGGTTGACCGGGTCCTGTAGATCCGTCTTCCAGTCAAGCTTGACGGCGCCGGGGATGTGGCCGGTGTCGTAGGCGCTGGTGTCTTCGTCGACCTCGACAAAGACGGTCTTGTCGGCGGTGAGATTCTGCTCAGCCCATTCGGCGCTGACCAGGACGTCGGAACGTGCCATGATGGCTCCTCTTTCAGTGATTTGTTTCTCGAGTGAGGTCTTAAAAGGGCGCGAAGAACGCAGAGAAGTCCACGGACTTTGCAGGGGGATGGGTGATGGTTGGGTTCGGCGTCAGAAAGCCGGAAGGATCATCACGTCAGTCGCGCGTCGGCGACACAGAATTACCGACAGCAACAATTGGCGATGCGACAGAAGTCGATCGCGCGTCGGCGAGTGAGCAGAAGCTCACGGCTGGGTTGCATGGCAACGAGGGTACAACAGATGCGCCGCGGTAGCCGCAATCGGCTCCGCTGTCGCGATCACCGTGATTAAAAGTCGTCGATGCGAACGCGAACGTGCGGGGTCGCGTCGCCGGTAACGAGGACGTCGCTGCCCGCACTATTCGCCGACGTCGGCGTAAAAGCCCAGGGCAGCGCGGGAAGCGGCACGACACGCGTGAATCGAGCGAGCACACCGGCTTTCAGCTCTGGGGGCACAGTCGATTTCGAGTGTTCCTCGGGGCCGGTGTAGAAGCCGGTTGCCTTGATCGCGAGGCTGGATCCGACTACCGACAGATCGACCGTGACACTTACCCGTGCGGTGTCGGCCCCCGACGTCGGGACGGTTCCGGTCAACATCACGCCCGACGTTCGTTCGAGCAGACCGTCGCCGGGACCACCGCCGCCGGCTCGGTCCTCGGGTGCGGGGGTGTTAACCGCGAGGTCGGTGATATCGAGCATGCGGCCAAGATTGACCGAATCAAGTTTTGTGTACGCCTTCGCGCTGCCCAACCGCAGAATCGACGTCGACCCCAGGGCCCAGCCGCCACGCCCGGCATCGACGTCGGTTGCTGAAACACCCAGTTCAGCCCAGCATTGGGTGACTCCACAGGAGGGTGAGGACGACCGTGGCAACGCGACACCGCGCGCGGTGATCGTCAGCGACGTGAACTCGCCGCGATTGGCGTGCCGTACGAATGGAAAGCCGCCGAGGGTGACCTCGGGGTCGAAGGTAACGCGCTTCGACGCCGTGAGTGCGGTGGACAGGCGATACTCCGACCGGGCAGCCAAACCGGTGTCGGCCAGCGCCGCGACGGCCGCGAGAGCGACGATGCTCAGCACGATGACTACGACGTTTCGTCGCGTTTTGCGCGGTGGGATGTCGGGCGTGGAGGGCATCGACGCTATTCTGTCACCTAACGCGCGATGCAAATCCGCGGGAGTCAGCGTCGACTCACCAGACTTGTTGTTGGTGAACTGCTCCTAATGAGGCCCCAATTGAGATTGGAGTGGGCGTGGAACTCGTAGTCTTGACTAGCGAACCAAGCGTTGATGCCGTTCTGCCGTCATTGTCGCTGTTAGGCCACAGTGCCCGAGTCGCCCCTGCCGAAGTGTCGTCCCTGATGGCAACTGGTTCGGCCGAAGCGGTCGTCGTCGATGCGCGTACCGACCTCGCGGCAGCTCGCGGCCTGTGCCGACTCCTTGGCAGTACCGGATCCATCCCGGTGGTCGCGGTACTCACCGAGGGTGGACTGGTCGCGGTCAACGCGGAGTGGGACCTCGACGACTTTCTCCTCGCGACGATCGGTCCGGCTGAACTCGACGCTCGCCTCCGACTCCTTGGCGTCCGGGCTCGCGGCGGTGAATCCGCGGACACAAGTTCGACGATCTCACTCGGTGAGCTTGTCATCGACGAGGACACGTACACGGCGCGGCTGCGCGGCAAGCCAATGGACCTGACCTACAAGGAATTTGAACTCCTCAAGTACCTGGCTCAGAACGCAGGTCGTGTTTTCACTCGCGCGCAGCTCCTCCAAGAAGTTTGGGGCTACGACTTCTTTGGCGGCACTCGCACGGTCGACGTGCACGTACGGCGTTTGCGCGCCAAACTCGGTGGCGAGCACGAGTCCCTGATCGGCACGGTCCGCAACGTCGGATACAAGGCGGTTCGGCCGAGTGCACGTCGTGGCGGTAGTGAATCAACAACGGATACAACGGAATCCGACGACTATGCTGAGGTGGACGAAGCTCTCGCAGGAGTAGATGAATGACGCAGGTGCAGCGCCGTGACGCTCTGACCCCCGACGATCAGCGTCGGGTCGATGCGGTGCTGGCAGCTGCGCGCGAGGCCGATGGGGTTGCCGCACTGTCGGAGCAGGCGGAGTTGGCCGTCGCACGTTCTGCGCCCGACGTCGAGCATTTCCTGGTTGACGTCGATGGTGAAGTCGGAGCGTATGCGAATGTCGCTCCCGGCCGCGACGACGAACCGCCGATGGCGGAGCTGGTGGTCGCGCCGGAGTATCGGCGACGCGGACTTGGTCGCGCCTTGATTGACGCGATCGTCGGGGCCGAGCCGACGATACGACTGTGGGCGCACGGCGATCTGCCCGCAGCGAGGGCGCTGGCCAGTGCTGTTGGTCTGACGTCGCAGCGGGTACTGCTCCAGCTTCGACGCCCCCTTGGCGGTGCCGAGCTGCCCGAGCTGCCCACCCGCGACGACATTGTCCTGCGGACCTACGCGGGCGTCGAGGATGACGCAGAGATTCTGCGCGTCAACAACGCCGCGTTTGAATGGCATCCCGAGCAGGGCGGATGGACCCCCGACGACATGGCCGCGCGAACCGGATCGGACTGGTTTGATCCGGAGGGGCTGTTCCTCGCGTTCGATGCCGCGACGCCGAAGGCGAGCCAGATCGATGCCGTCTCAGCGCAGCGCCGCCTCCTGGGTTTCCACTGGACCAAGATCCATTCGTCGGCGCTCGGGGAGGTCTACATCGTCGGGGTCGATCCAGGGGCGCAAGGACGCGGGCTTGGAAGGGTGCTGACGCTCGCCGGGCTGCATTATCTGAACCCGCGCGTCAGCGAGTGCGAACTGTACGTCGAGGGCGACAACACGGCGGCGATCCACACTTACGAGCGCTTGGGCTTCACCCAGCATGCTATCGACGTCGCGTACGGGATGTAATTACCGACATCAAAGCGCCCAGTCACCAATATCGTCTGCGTGACCTCGGCAATTAACCCTGCGTTCACCAAGTCGAGTCCGGCCGTCCACCGGTAACCAATACCGTTCCGTTCGAGCGACCTCAGCAGTTGAGGTGCAAATCGAAAGGCGTCAACGGTGAATATCAAGCGCAATGGTGTCCGCGTGGGAGCTGCGGTGGCGGGTGTCGCTGCTGTCCTGGCTGTCGCGGCCTGTGGTGGCTCGGGCTCGAACCAGGCCATCACCGGTGAAGGTTCGACGGCACAGCAGAAGGCCATGGAGCACTTCAGCCAGGTTCTCACCGACAACGGCGGCACGGTGCTCGATTACACCGGTAGCGGTTCGGGCGACGGCGTGAAGAAGTTTCTCTCGGGCGACGTCGACTTCGCCGGTTCGGACTCACCGCTAAAGGCCGACGAGGTTGTGAAGGCCAAGGAGCGTTGCGCGGGCAACGATGCATGGCATATCCCGCTCGTCGCAGGGCCGGTTGCCATCGCTTACAACCTGACGGGCGTCGAAAACCTGAAGCTGAACCCGACTGTTCTGGCGGAGATTTTCGACTCGAAGATCACCACCTGGAATGACCCGGCCATCGCAGCCATCAACCCCGGTGTGAAGCTGCCCGACACCAAGATCATTCCGGTTCACCGCAGCGACAGCTCGGGAACCACCGACAACTTCCAGAAGTTCCTGCAGACGGCCGTGCCGCAGGCGTGGCCGTACGAGCACAGCAAGGAATTCAAGGGTCGTGGCGGCTCGGCTGCCGCCAAGTCGACCGGTGTCGGTGACACCGTGAAGAAGACCGCAGGGTCGGTCACCTACGTCGAGTGGGGCTTCGCCACCGAGAACAAGCTCGGCGTGGCTGACATCGACTTCGGTTCGGGCGCAGTGAAACTCAACGCGGAATCGGCGGGCAAGGCACTCGACTCCGTCGAGTTCGAGACCCCAGGTTCCAAAGACCTCGTCGCGGACGCGGACAAGCTGTTCGCCTCGAAGACCCCAGGTGCGTACCCGCTGTTGCTGACTTCTTACGAGATCGTTTGCAGCAAGGGCTACACGAACACTGAGACCGCCGGCGTGCTGAAGTCGGCATTCGACGCGGTCCTCGCCGAGGGGCAGACCGGACTCGCCGAGCTCGGTTACGTGCCGCTGCCCGACGGCTACCGCAAGACGCTGCAGAGCACCGTCGAAGCGTTGAGCTGACCCGATCCCGGAGTTGATTTCGCATCTCGATGACGCCGCCTGGTCGACTGCACGTTTGCGGTCGACCAGGGGCAATTGACACACTTGGGAGAGGTCTCGGAGCGAGATGACCAGAGCCAAAGCCGTAGAAGGACGTATGACCTCACTGAGCAAGGATCAGGGGGACAGCGCCGCCGACGACGTCGCGCCCGCGCAAACGCCGCCGTCGACAGATCCGCAAGGGTCGAGCCTGTCCGGTTCGGCCCGCGGCCGCCTCGGCGACGCGGTCTTCCGACGGTTGTCGGTGGGGTCGGGTCTGCTTGTCTCGATCGTCATCGCGCTTATTGCGCTGTTCCTGATTCTGCAGGCGGCGCCGGCGCTTGCCGATAACCAAGCCAACTTCTTCACTTTCGGTGGCGACTGGGTCGTCGACGGCGGCACGTTGAAATTCGGTATCCCCAAGCTGTTCTACGCGACGCTCGTTGTGTCGTTTATCGCTCTGCTGATCGCCATGCCAATCGCGCTGGGCATCTCAATCTTCCTCACCGAGTACGCGCCGAAGCGGGTCGTCGGGCCAGTGACCTACCTCGTCGATCTGCTCGCCGCGGTGCCGTCGATCGTGTACGGCCTGTGGGGCATTCTGGTTCTCGGGCCTGCCCTGGTTCCGGTCAACAACTGGCTGGTCAACAATCTGTCCTGGTTGCCGTTCTTCCGGACTCCGGAAGCGAATGTGGCCAACATGTCCACCGGTGGCACGTTGCTCACCGCCGGCATCGTGCTGGCGATCATGATTCTGCCGATCATCTCGGCGGTGACTCGCGAGGTGTTCATCCAGACCCCGGTGGCGCACCGCGAGGCGGCACTGGCACTCGGTGGAACGAAATGGGAGGTCGTGCGCCTTGCCGTGCTGCCGTTCGGCTTCTCCGGCTACATCAGTGGCTCGATGCTCGGCCTGGGCCGCGCGCTCGGTGAGACGATGGCCCTCTACCTGATCATCTCCAACACCGGCCTCATCAACTTCAACTTGATGGAGAGCGGCGAAACCTTCGCGACGAAGATCGCCAACAACGCCGCCGAATTTGATTCTCCAACCAAGACCGGTGCGTTCATTTCGGCGGGCCTCACCCTGTTCGTGCTGACATTCATCGTCAACGCCGCGGCCCGCGCCATCGTCGGACGTAAGCAAAGCGCGTAGGAGAAGCTGACATGACAACTCTCGACATCGCGGGCACCGACCCCGTCAAGACCCGGCCGTCGGGCTTCCAGCCGATCAGCGGCCGGCGCAAACTGGTGGACAAGGGCGCGGCCGGACTCGTGATCCTCGCTGTCGTAATCGCGATCATCCCGCTGTTATGGCTGGTGGGAACCCTGATCTACAACGGGATTACCCCGCTTCTCGACCCCGGCTGGTGGCTCAACTCGGAGCGCTACCAAGGTGCGTTGAACGCCATCATCGGCACACTGATGCAGACCGCGCTGGCCGCGGTGATATCGGTGCCGCTGGGCATTTTCGTAGCGATCTACCTCGTCGAATACAGCAACGGGCGGTCGGTGTTGGCGCGCATCACGACGTTCATGGTCGACATCCTGTCCGGTGTGCCATCGATTGTCGCGGCCCTCTTCGTCTACGCGGTCTGGCGCACCACGCTCGGTCTACCCCGTATGGGCTTCCTCGTCGCCATCGCGCTGGTGCTGCTGATGGTTCCGTTGGTGGTTCGCTCCACCGAAGAAATGCTGAAGATTGTTCCGCAGGATCTGCGTGAAGCGTCGTATGCGCTTGGAGTGCCGAAATGGAAGACCATCGTGCACATCGTGCTCCCGACCGCGCTGTCGGGCATCGTGACCGGCGTGATGCTGGCCATCGCCCGCGTGATGGGTGAATCGGCGCCGGTGCTGATCCTCGTCGGATCAACCAAGGCGATGAACTGGAATCCGTTTGAGGGCAACCAGGAATCACTACCGCTGATGATGGTCCAGCAGTACAACAATGGTCCGGGCGCCTTCGAAAAGGTGTGGGGTGCCGCGCTGACGTTGGTCATCCTCGTCGCCATCGTGTACTTCGGGGCCAAATTTGTGGCCCGCTTCTTCGCTCCGCGCACCTCCTAGCTCCCAGATCCGCTCGAAAGACCCCCGCACGAAAGACCAAGGACTCATCTCATGGCCAAGCGCCTCGACATCAAAGACCTCAACGTCTACTACGGCAAGTTCCACGCGGTGAAGGAAGTGACCCTTGAGGTGCCGCCGCGCAACATCACCGCGTTTATCGGACCGTCGGGCTGTGGCAAGTCGACGGTCTTGCGCACCCTTAACCGCATGCACGAGGTAACACCGGGCGCGTACGCAACCGGCAAGGTGCTCCTCGACGGTGAGGACGTGTACGGCAAGGGTGTCGACCCGGTGAGCGTGCGGACCACCATCGGCATGGTGTTCCAGCGACCAAACCCGTTCCCCACCATGTCGATTCGTGACAACGTCGTGGCCGGTCTGAAGCTTCAGGGCGTGCGCAACAAGTCGGCGCTCGACGAGGTTGCCGAACGCAGCCTCCGCGGCGCCAACCTCTGGAATGAGGTGAAGGATCGTCTCGACAAGCCCGGCGGTGGGCTGTCGGGTGGTCAGCAGCAGCGTCTATGCATCGCCCGCGCCATTGCCGTCTCGCCCGACGTCCTGTTGATGGATGAGCCATGTTCGGCGCTCGACCCCATCTCGACCCTCGCCATCGAGGATCTGATGGGTGAGCTGAAGAAGGAGTACACGATCGTCATCGTGACTCACAACATGCAGCAGGCCGCCCGCGTGAGCGACCAGACCGCGTTCTTCAACCTCGAGGGCGTCGGACAGCCCGGCCAGCTCGTCGAGATCAACGACACCGAGGTGATGTTCTCGAATCCGCTGAAGAAGGAGACCGAGGACTACATTTCGGGTCGCTTCGGCTAGTCCCCGACCGCCGCCCCCGCCCCCGCACCCCCCAAAACCGCCCCGGAGCGCGGCCTGATCTCGCTGTAGGAGATCAAGGCCCGCTCCGGGGCGGTTTTGGGGTAGGGGGTTAGGGGTAGGGAAGAGGTTTAAGCTTCGACGTCGGTGAGCTGTTCGGGCGTCTTACCGGTCGCCTGGAACACAACCCGACGACCAATCAGCACCGCGTGGTCGGCGAACCGCTCGTAGTAGCGGCCAAGGAGCGTCACGTCGACGGCCGCGGCAACACCGTGCTTCCACTCGCGGTCCATCAAGACGGTGAACAGGTGCTTGTGTAGGTCGTCCATGGCGTCGTCGTCGTCCTGCAGCGTCAACGCATCCTGGGGATCCTGCGAGTTGAGCACCTCGCGCGCGTTGTGCGCCAACTGGACGGCCAAGCGGCCCATCTCAGCAAAGTAGCCGTTGACCTCCTCGGGCAGCGCTTTGGCCGGATGGCGGCGTCGAGCGACCTTGGCAACGTGCAGTGCCAGCGCACCCATCCGATCGATATCGGCGACGATCTGGAAACCGGAGACGATCGAGCGAAGGTCGCCCGCGACAGGTGCCTGCAGCGCGAGCAGCGCAAACGCTTGCTCTTCGGCCCGCGCGGACAGCGTTGTCATCCGGTCATGGTCGGAAATAACTTGTTCGGCGACGGCCAAATCGGCCTGTAGCAATGCTTGGGTGGCACTGGCCATCGTCTGGCCGGCCAGCTCACACATTTCGCCGAGGACGGCGTTGAGAGCAGCCATCTCATCGTGGTACGCAGTTCGCATACCCACTAGCTTACTTTCCCGTGATTAATGTGATGACCGACTCCCGGTGAACGGGCTGTGAACGCAGCCTCAACACGCGCGATTATTCGCAGGTCGTGTCGCTGGCGTTGGTCACCGAGAGGTCGCTGGGAAGGTCAACACTCGACGCTGTCGGGGGGAGCTGATTGGCCGAAATCGACGATCCGGCAGACGGCGTTGACTCCAACGATCCGCTGTAGTCGCTACCGAGAATCACTTCGACGCCCGAGCGCACGGTGCGGTCCGGTTGGATCGATGCTCCCCCGAACATCTTGGCGACGGTCGCGGCCGCATCTTCTTCACCGGCCCCGTAGCGAACAATCGTGCTGCTGCGCTGCTCCGACGCGTCGGCTACACCTCGGACGTCGAAACCCATCGGGGTGAGCTGCTCGGAAACCTCGGTGGCCAGGCCGGTCTTGCCGGTGCCGTTGAGGACGCGGATACCGACGTTGCTTGGCGACATGGCCTTCGCGCTGACCTTGGTCGGCTTGTCGGAGTTTGGCGCTGCGCTGGTGGTCGGAGCCGGGCTGTCATTCGACGCGGCAGGCTTCTTCGTCTTCTTCTCGCCCGGCAGCTTCTGATCATCGATGATCGCGTTGAAAATGTTGTCGATGTCGTCGGTACGTGGAATCTCGTTGTTCTGGCCGTCGGTGCTCGTCCCCGACGTCGGGATAGTCAGGAAGGTGACCCGGCCAGCTTCGATGCCTTGCATCGAGTCGGCGAGGTCGAGCAACGACTGAGTGTCGACGCCGTCGACGTAACTGTTCTGGATGAACGTGTTGACGATCGCGTTGAGTCTGCTCGGATTCGACAGCACATTGCCCGACAGTGTCGACCGCAGCAGCGACGACATGAACAGTTGCTGGCGCTTGATGCGGCCGTAGTCGCCATTGCCTTCGGTCGAGATGGTTCGCGCACGCACGTACCGCAGCGAGGTGCGACCGTTCAGTTTCTGGCGCCCAGCCTTCCGCAGCACGGTGCCAATCTCGTAGTCGTAGAGCGGTGTCGTCGAACAGACTTCGACGCCCCCGACCTGGTCAACGATCTTGCGGAATCCACTGAAGTCCATGCCGATGAAGTGGTTGATGTTTAGACCACTCATCTGGGTAAGCAACTTCACCAAGCACTCCGGTCCACCGACCGCGTAGACCGAATTCAGTTTCACATCGGACTCTTCGGACAGCGTTTCCCCGTACTGGCCGGTCGAATTATTCCAGTCTCGACAGGTGGGGCGGTCGACCTGAAGGTCGCGCGGAAACGACACCGCGACGACGCGACTGCGATTAGCCGGGACGTTGACGAGTATGACGGTGTCCGAGCGGGCACCCTCGACGTCGCTGGTGGTTCCCGCGCCGATTTTGGAGTTCTTGCCGGTCCGCGTGTCGGTGCCGACGATCAGGTAGTTCTCGTCACCACCCTGCGCGTCTTTGTTGCGGATGTTGGCGTCGTCGGGGTTGACCGCGTTAACGGTATTCCAGTTGCCATCCCAGGATCGCTTGTAGTTCCACACATACCCGGTGCCCGCGAGCGCGACCAGGCACGCGACCGCGACCAGAATGCGGCCGGCGATCGTCGCGTCGTGGGTGAAGGCCTCGCGTCGGGTTCGACGCTGGCGCGGAATCGCCCGTGACCCGCGCGTACGGAATGCATCCGCATCGGGCAGGGCGGGGATGCGCTCGATGGGGCGGTGATTTGTTTGGCCGCGCGACTCGGCGATGACACGTTCGGCCGTTGCCGAATCGGAGAGGTCGACTGGTCGGTCGCTGCTGATTGTCGGGATCTTGGTGGTGACGTCGTCGGAGACCGGACCACTGCCGTACGGGGCACGGCCGATCGAAGTGGTGCGAGGCTCGTCGGTGATCCGCGGGAGCTGGCCGGTGGCGTCCATCTGGGCCATCAGCTCGCGAACCGTCACGCGGTTGCGGTTGCGGACGTATCGATCGCGGTTGCGTGGCTCGCGGAGTCGATCCGACGGTGTGGGGGGCGTCCGGTCGGCGAACATCTGCTGGAAGTCGTTCGGATTGTCCGAACCGTCGCTGGCCCGACGTGACCCGGGGCGTCGAGGCTGAGACGGCTGTGCTGGCTCGGATGAGCCGGACGGCGTGTCAGTCAACGTTGCGCTCCTAGTAGTGGTGTGCGCGACGGGGCTGCCGTGACGCGCGCACGCGAAGTTCTGCGGTGCGACCGCAAAGGTCGTCCCATCGTAATCGGTACACCTGAGAACCGATCTCAGCTTGTGGCGTCGACGCGGCCAATTGTGACCTATCCACCGCTGTGCATAACGTCTGCACCGACGGGCACCGTGGCGTCGTCGGGGTCGTCGAGCCACCCGTGCGGAAGCGAAACCTTGCCCGGCGAACCCTGACGACCGCGCGGGCCGGTGGCGTCATCCGGGAAGGGGACGGTTGGGTCGAGCTTAGCGATCAAATCATCGAGTTCAACCAGCGTCGACACCGACGCGAAGGAGCGTCGCAGATCAGATCCGACGGGGAAACCCATCAGGTACCAGGTCATATGTTTGCGCAGGTCACGAAGGCCGCGATCCTCGCCGTGGTGCTCGGCGAGCAGCAGAGCGTGGCGGGCCAAGATGGTTCCGACCTCACCGAGCGTTGGCGGGGTCGGAAGTTCCTCGCCGCGCAGGGCGGCCGATAGTTCACCGAACAGCCATGGCCGGCCAAGGCACCCACGCCCGACGACGACACCATCGCAGCCGGTTTGAGCCATCATCGCGACCGCGTCGGCCGAAGTGAAAATGTCACCATTCCCGAAAACTGGGATGGTCGTCACAGTTTCCTTTAAACGGCCGATAGCGGACCAATCGGCGGTACCCGAATAGCGCTGCGCGGCGGTGCGCGCATGCAATGCGACGGCCGCGGCGCCGTTGTCTTCGGCGATGCGCCCGGTGTCGAGATACGTCAGGTGGTCGTCATCGATGCCGATGCGGAATTTGAATGTCACCGGGACGCCCGCGGGCTCGGCCGCGCCGACCATGGCCTGCACAATCTGCGTGAATAGGCCGCGCTTGTAGGGCAGCGCAGCTCCGCCGCCGAGTCTGGTGACCTTGGGGACCGGGCAGCCGAGGTTGAGGTCGATGTGGTCGGCCAGCCCTTCCCCGACGATGATGCGGACGGCTTCGCCCAGCGTGCGGGGGTCAACGCCGTAGAGCTGCATGGATCGCGGGGACTCGTCGTCGTCGAAGGACATCATGTGGCGCGTTTTCTCGTTGCCCTCGACTAGGGCGCGCGCGGTGATCATTTCGCACACGTAGATTGCGTCCCGACTGCCATATTCGCGGCAGAGGCGCCGGAACGCGCGGTTGGTGACGCCGGCCATCGGGGCGAGCACGACTGGCGGATCGACCGGGTAGGGGCCGATTCGCGGGGCGGGTGCAACGCTGATGTCGGTGGTACTCACTGCAGCCATCATCCCAGAAGTCGTTGGTGATTGACGATTCCGAGCAGACCGTCGCGTGGAACATGTTACAAATCTTCTTACCGAAGAGTCAGTTCACGACATTTCATTTGCACTTCAAGACAGGAGAGTTTCATGTCGGCCGCCGCCTCCACTTTGGCGAAGACCTTGTCCGCACCGCTTCCGCGAGAAATCGCGGAGCTCCCCGCAGAACACCTCGACAAGCTGGACCAGCTGTTAGTAACCGCAATTTCGAACCGCGCGGCATCGATGGACCGGGCGATCAACAACTCGCTCAAGCATGCGCCGCGACTCGCCCGCCCCGCGATCAAGAAGGTCCTCGGCTTGTGAGCGCACCGAGTAGAACATCCCTGACGGTCGCCGACGTGGCTCAGGCGGCGGAAGTCACCAAACTCGCCCGACTACTCGGCGTCGACGAGGATCAGCTCGCATTCCTTGGTGCGATCTCGGCAGATGCGCTGCGCGAATTCCGCGCTGCCGCAACGGATCGACTCTTCGCATCCGATGGTGACAAACTCAAACGAGTAGCGTCGGCCGCCAAATTGGTCCCCGCCCCGATTGCCGCGAAGGCGGCGTCCGCGGCGTTTGGGCCGCTCCTCACCGCGGCCGTCGCGGGAGCGGTCGAGCCGTCGCGAGGCATCGCGATCGCCACGAATCTGCCGGTCAGTTTCCTCGCGAAGACCACCATCGCGATTGATCCGCGGCGAGCGACGGCGATTCTGTCGCAGATCCCACCTAAGCTCGCCGGAAAGGTTGCCGCCGAACTGATTTCGATGGGCGAGCACCTCACCCTTGGGAGGTTCGTCGGGGTTATCACCGACGATGCGCTGATGGAGGCCGCCGCCCATATCGACGACGCAGATCTCCTAAAGGTCGCGTTTCTTCTTGAAGACCGCGGTGAGGTCGATCGGGTGGTTGGCATCCTGTCCGACCGACTGCCCGGGATTCTGCAAGCCGCTGCCGACGACGACCTGTGGGCGCAAGCGTTCGGATTGCTAGATTCGATTGGCGACGCCCACAAGGCGACGATGGGCGACCTGACGGCGGACCTCGACCCCGACTCCCTCGCGTCGCTGGTGGTTGCCGCCCGCGCGTCGTCGGCGTGGGCGACGCTGCTACCGGTCACCCGCGCGATGAGCATCGGCAGCCTCCGAACGTTCGCATCGAATTCCGCTGTGCAGGAACACGATACGGTCGCGGCGGTGATGGATGCCGCGCTCGAACAGGATCTATGGCTTGACCTGCTACCGCTGGCTGGCGAACTCCCGGTTGGGCCGCGAACCTTCCTCGCCGGGCGGATCGCAGCCCTCGACATCGCCACCCTCGACGATCTGCTCATCCAGACCGACGAAGCATCCTCGTGGGAGGCGCTGGTACCGCTGGCTGCGGTCATGACCGGAGCTCAGGTCTCCGACGTCCTGTCCGCGCCGCTCCTGTCAGAGGAAGAGGAGCCGATGGCGAATCTCCTGGCCGCGGCCGACGGCGCCGAGCTCCCCGACGACGTACGCGAGGTGCTCGACGCGCGGCGCTGACTACTGGGCAACCACCACCGCCAGCAGGTCACCCGCTTCAACCTGTGCCACCTTGGTGATCGCCGTCCGCTCGATGACCCCCCCGCGCGAAGCGGTGATGGCGGCTTCCATCTTCATCGCTTCGATGGTTCCGACCGTGGCACCGGCCTCGATGACGTCACCTTCGCCAACGTTCAGCGTCACGACGCCCGCGAACGGGGCGGGAATATGACCGGGGTTGTCTTTGTCGGCCTTTTCGGCGGCCGGGATGTCGGCGGCAATTGACTTGTCGCGCACTGCCATTGGACGAAGTTGTCCGTTCAGGATGCACATCACCGTTCGCATGCCCTGCTCGTCGGCGTCGGAGATCGACTGCAACCCGATCAACAGCGTGACACCCTTCGTCAGCTCGACATGGTGTTCTTCGCCTTGACGGAGACCGTAGAAGAACTGATTCGCCGACAGTCGCGACGTAGATCG
>QIRE01000103.1_pt1 | contig 21150 bp, 18 predicted proteins | sample 2940141 | NCBI WGS metagenome assembly QIRE01 (sample SAMN09273532, study PRJNA473421) | Gut metagenome, whole genome shotgun sequencing project. | isolation source: gut tissue | host: Folsomia candida VU population | place: Netherlands: Amsterdam | collected 2016-03-06
GTTGAATCCGACGAGACCTGTCCCGGATGCTCCTTCGACGATCGGCCTCGAGGTCGACGAACAGGTGTTCCAGCTGAACGTGAGCGCAAATGGCTTGGAGATCGATCGACACGACGGCCGCCCCCTCGATGCAGTCCTGCACGCCGAGCCCATGCACATCCTCGCCATAGCGACAGGGATGCTCAGCCTCGAAGACCTCGATGAGGTCGTCCGAATCGAAGGCGACAAAGCCGCGCTCCGCCAAATCTTCACGCACTAGTGGACTACCGCGCCCCCCCTGTTCGAACAGATGTGTCAGTGGGCAGCGCTAATCTCGCGCCATGGACATCAACAACACACCCGCCGCCCGTACGCTGTCCGTCGACCTCACCGTCGAGCAAGTCGCCGCCGCATGCAGTCACAACCTCACCCTGGTCGGCAAACTCATCACCCACGCCGACGCTCAGCACCACCGCTGGGCCGCCCACGAACGTGACTGTCTGGTCATGGCCTACTTCGACGAAGCCGCCCACGCGGCCGAGCAAGCTCAGACGTGGCTCCTGCTGCGCGCGAAATTCCTTGCCGCACAGTCGTTCTTGCTAGTGCAAACTCGTATTGCGTCGTAACAGCCCGACGCTGTGCACAATGGGCAGATGACCCCTCGCTTTGCTCATCACCTTGATCCAGTTGTGCAAGCGGCCGTCGACGGGCCGGGGACCGGAGAGGGGCGAGTGCCCGGCGTCGTCGCTGGCCTGACGACACCTACTGAAACCGTGTACCTTCGCGCCGCCGGTGACCGCGCACTCGACACCCGCGTACCAATGACTGTCGACACGACGTTCGGCATCTTCTCGACCACCAAGGCAGTAACGGCAACCGTTGCGTTGATGCTCGTCGACGACGGTCAGTTGGACCTCGATGCGCCGGCGTCGACGTACCTTCCCGAGCTCGCGGACCTCACGGTGTTGGAGGGATTCGACGCCGACGGTAAGCAACAGACACGTCCAGCACGCAGTGTCCCGACAACGCGGCAACTCCTCACGCATTCGTCGGGATTCGCGTACGCCTTCTACTCCGACAAGATTCTGCGGCTTCGCAATGAGTTCGACGTCCCCGACATCGCGACGTGTCGGCGAGCGTCGATCGAGACGCCGCTCGTGTTCGATCCAGGGACCGATTGGATGTACGGAACGGGACTCGACTGGGTAGGTCAGATCGTCGAAGTTATTTCCGGGCTCCGACTCGGCGAGGTGATGAACCGACGACTATTCGAACCGCTTGGCATGTCACACACCGCGTTTGGAATCCTCGACGCCGCCGCCGACAATGTCGCAACTCTCCATCACCGACGCGACGACGGAACGCTCAAAGCCAACCATCGATTCGCTCCGCCAGCAGACCCCGAAATACATATGGGCGGGCACGGCCTGTTCTCCACCGTCGACGACTACCTGAGATTCCTGCGGCTATGGCTCAACGACGGGAAAGGTCCGGACGGATCGCCACTCCTGAGCCCCACGCTGGTCGCCGACGCCACTTCCGATCAACTCGCCGGACTTCCGCTACGCGGTTTGACGTCAACCCAGCCGCCGATCTCGAACGACGTGAAGTTCCTTCCCCGACAAACGTGGTCACTACCGTTTGCCCTCGACGTTGCCGATGCCCCGACCGGTCGCTCAGCCGGATCGCTTTCCTGGGCGGGGTTGGCAAACCTCTACTTCTGGATCGATCCGATCAATCGTGTTGCCGGCTATTGGGCTAGTCAACTTTTTCCGTTTGCCGATCGCGTTGCCTTCGGGCACTACCAGGCGTTCGAGTCGGCGGTCTACGAAGCGCTTAGCGAATAGGCACCGACAAATAGCGCGACTAATCGTCGCGTTCCTGTTCGCGCTTCTCTTCGCGGGCGACCCGACGCTGTTCCTCGGCACGGGCACGAATCTTTGCTAGGAATTCCCGATCCGCCTCCGGGTCGGCTGGCGTAAATCGGCCGGGCCGTTCGTATTCCGGAAACTCCGCGGAAGTTGCCGATCGGCGCGGCAGGTCGTCGGCGGTCGGCCGTCCAACCGCGAGCCAGGCGAGCGAACCGACCAGCGGCAGGAAGATCACCACGAATACCCACGCCAGTTTTGGCAGTCCACGGACCCGCGAATCGTCGGTTCCGATGATATCGATGAGCGCCACCACCAGCACGACCAGCAAGATCAACCCCAGAAACGGCATCTCAAACCTCCCAATTGAGCACAAAGCGGCCAAATCGGAGTCTAGCTCTCGCTGCGTCGACGCGAGTCGAAGCACCGTCGACGCTCTAGCGCCTACGTCTAAATGACGCCAAACGCGCATCGCGTCGGCGACGTGGGTAAACCCGAGTCTCACCGCCCCGACGTTGGCACTCCTTCGAAATTAGCCTAGGCTAACTTGATGTCCAATTCTGTGCGTCGACTGACGCGTATTCTTCTGTTGCCGTTTGCCGCTCTGCTCGTGCTAGCTGGCTGCAGTTCGACCAGCAACGACACGTCCACATCGTCGAGCGGCGCCTACTCGCCGGTGACGATCGCTCATCAGTACGGCTCGACAACGATCTCCAAACTCCCGCAGCGCGTCATCAGTGTCGGCGGCGGCTGGACTGACACGTTGGCCGCGCTCGACGTCCCGATCGTCGCCGAGTATCAAACGGCCGCCGACAGCGCCGACACCGGCACTCCCCCGTGGGCCAAGAAGCACGGCGGCGAAACCATCAAGATCACCTCAGCGGCTGACGTCGACATTACGAAGCTCGCCGCATTTCGTCCCGACATCATCGTCGCTGGCTACCTCGGAAACAAGCAGCTTTACGACCAGTTGAGCAGGCTTGCACCGACCATCCCGGTCGTGGCCACCGACGCCGTGATGGACACCTGGGAAACGCTCACCACCACCGCGGGCAAGATCTTTGGCAAGACCGACAAGGCCGAACAGTTGGTCGCTGACGTCAATGGCAAGCTCGCTGACTTCAAGAAGAAGTACCCGGCGTCGCAGAACAAGACCTTCGCGTTCGGTACCACCACCCCGACCGGTCAGATCGGTGTCGTGACGAACCCTAAGGACCCGTCGTCGCTGCTGCTCGAGCAACTCGGCTTCCGTCTGAGCCCGACGGTCGCGTCAATCACCGGAGCCAAGTCGGGTCGCGCGTTCATCTCGCCGGAACGCATGGATGTGCTTGCTTCCGATCTGCTCGTGATGTGGGTTCGCCAAGGTAAGCCTGCCGATCTCGCGGGAGCACTGCCCGGTTGGACAAACCTTCCGTCGGTTCGCAGTGGAGCGGTGACCTACCTCGACAACACGACGCAGGCGGCGTTCGGCTACCCGAGCATCCTCTCGGTTCCCTACGCGATCGGCATGGTCGAACCGTCGGCCGCGAAGTTTAAGTAGGTTACGACCCCGAAGTCGGCAATTCGACGCTGAGCAGGCGGATGAGGAACTCCCCCTGCGCTGGATTGAGTTTGTGACGCGCCGTTGCGAACGTGGCCCACAGCGCCTTGTCGACTTCGGGGAACGCCTGCGTTCGTCCCGATCGTGGCGGCCACTCCATCTCAAAAGTGTTGCTAGAGATGGTCGTTTCGTCGATATCGCCCTCCAGCGCGTAGCCGGTCACGACCTTCCCGCTCTTTAGTGTCACATCGCCCAATTCAATGACCGGGCCGTCGGGCAACGCCAGCCCGATCTCTTCGGTGAACTCGCGGCGCGCCGCATCCAACGGATTTTCGTCGGGCCGATACTCACCCTTCGGAATCGACCATGCGCCCGCATCCTTCTTCGACCACAGCGGACCACCGGGATGGACGATTAGGAACTCTGGCGCGCCAGAACGCAATCGGAACAACAGGATTCCCGCACTGGGCAGACGAGTCTTTGGCACGTGAATATTGTTGCATTCGCAACTGACCTGGGTCACGCGGAGTCGACGAATTCACGGCGGCGTGTTTTGCCCATGACAGACTGGACAGATGACCGAGGTAACCGCTCTCCCGATTTGGCCAGCCCCGACGGTGACCCGACCGGTTGACGCAACCGTCGACCTCCCCGGATCGAAGTCAATTACCAACCGCGCGTTGATACTTGCCGCACTCGCCGACGCGCCGTCAACGCTAACGGGAACTCTGCGCAGCCGCGACACCAACCTCATGCTCGACGCATTGGCCGAACTCGGAATTGGCGTCGCCGATGATCCGACCGACCCCACCCGCGTCACGGTCACGCCCGCACCGATGCATGCGGCACAGATTGATTGCGGCCTCGCCGGAACCATCATGCGATTCCTGCCGCCGCTGGCTGCCCTGGCCACCGGCAGCATCGCCTTCGACGGCGATCCGCAAGCGCGCACCCGACCGCTGAACACCATCCTCGACGCGCTGCGCGGGCTCGGCGTTGGCATCGACGGCGACGGACTACCCTTCACACTCCATGCTGGCGGGCACGTTGCGGGCGGCGAAGTGACCATCGACGCGTCGGCATCGTCGCAGTTCGTTTCGGGACTACTACTGTCGGCCGCTCGCTTTGACGACGGTGTGGTGATCAGACATCGAGGCGCACCCGTGCCGTCGATGCCGCACATCGAGATGACTGTCGACATGCTTGCGGCCGCGGGTGTCACGGTGGACTGCAGCGAAGCCGACACCTGGCGCGTGCCCGCCGGAACGCTGCGCGCCGTCGACTGGGAGATTGAACCCGATCTGTCGAATGCCGGCGCATTTCTCGCGGCTGCCGCCGCCACCGGAGGAACGATCAGCGTGCCGCGCTGGCCGTTGACCACCACGCAGCCGGGCGCTCAGATCGTTGACCTCCTCGTTGAAATGGGTTGCCGCAGTGGCGTCGTCGACGGTTTGTTGACGGTTACCGGACCCGAACACCTCACGCCGCTGGTCGCCGATCTGCGCGCGGTCGGCGAGCTGACACCAACCGTCGCGGCGCTGTGCGCGCTAGCTGACGGCGAGTCGGTGCTGTCAGGGATCGGGCACCTTCGTGGACACGAAACCGATCGGCTCGCCGCGCTGAGTACCGAAATCAACCGGCTCGGCGGCAATTGCACCGAGACCGACGACGGTCTGCGGATTGTCGGGGGCGGCAAGCTGCACGGCGGTACGTGGCAGTCGTACGCCGACCACCGGATGGCAACCGCGGGTGCGTTGATTGGACTGGTTGTCCCCGAGATCGGTGTCTCCGACATTGCGACCACATCGAAAACCCTCCCCGACTTCCCCGGCATGTGGACAGGGATGGTTGGCCAGCAGTGACGAAGGGGCGCGGACGCAACGCAGCAAGCTACGACGAGACCGACGTTCGGGTCCGTCCAGGCAAGGGCAGTCGGCCGCGCACCAAGACACGACCCGCGCACGCCGACGCCGTCGATGGAATGGTCGTGTCCGTTGACCGCGGTCGGTGGGGGTGCGCGCTCGACGGTGATCCCGACCGAATCGTCGTTTCGATGCGGGCCCGAGAATTGGGCCGAACGCCAATTGTGGTGGGCGACAGCGTCTCCATTGTCGGGGACCTATCCGGACTGCCAAATACGCTGTCGCGCATCGTGCGGGTAGCCGATCGCACAACCGAACTTCGCCGCACCGCCGACGATACCGATCCGTATGAACGGATCGTCGTGGCCAACGCCGATCAGCTGTTGATCGTCACCGCGCTTGCCGATCCGCCACCGCGAACCGGTTTTGTCGAGCGCGCCCTGGCCGCCGCGTACGTCGGTGGGCTCATGCCGGTGCTTTGCCTGACCAAGTCGGATCTGGCCGATCCCACTGAATTCGCGAGCGCATTCGCGGGCCTAGAGCTGCCGATCGTCGCAGCGGGCCGCGACGATTCGCTCGATGAAGTGTCAGCGATCCTCGACGGGAAGCTGACCGCATTGGTCGGGCATTCCGGAGTTGGCAAGTCGACGCTCGTGAATCGCCTTGTCCCCCATGCACATCGGGCAACGGGCATCGTGTCGGGCGTCGGCAAGGGGCGGCATACTTCGACGCAGTCGGTAGCGTTGCCGCTGCCCCCAACCGGTTCCGCGCAGGGATGGGTTGTCGACACACCCGGCATCCGCTCGTTCGGGCTCGCACACATCAAGGCCGACGACATCGTCGCCGCATTCGGCGACCTGCGCCACGCAGTCGAGAACTGTCCACGCGGTTGTACGCACCTTGGCCCACCGGCAGATCCCGAGTGTGAACTCGATACCCTCACCGGCAATTCTTACCGTCGGGCGATGGCGGTGCGACGACTCCTCGCCGCGGTCAGCGGCGAAGCGATCGTCGACGACTCTGTTTCGTCTCGCGACGCTGAGCCGCCAACGCCGCAATAGCCGATTTAAGGCCGTGCACCGGCTGCTTGAGCGACGCGAATCGGCGCTCCGATGCGGTTTCGGGCGCGTCGTCGGCGGTGGCGGTGAGGAACCAATCGGGGAGGGCCAGCTTGTTGATGGTGCGCAGCGTCTGCAGGTACTGAACACTCATCGGACCAGTGGTGTACGGAAGGTCGTACTTCTCGCACAGCTCACGGACCCGGACCGCGATTTCAGGTAACCGGCTACTGGGTAGGTCGGGGTAGAGGTGGTGCTCGATCTGGTACGACAGGTTGCCCGAGAGGAATCCGAGCGCAGGCCCGGAGTCGAAGTTCGCGGTGCCGAGCATCTGCCGCAGATACCACTGGCCCGGTGTCTCATTCGCCAACGATTCGGCGGTGAACTTCTCGGCGCCATCGGGGAAGTGCCCGCAGAAGATCACCAGGTAGGCCCACACGTTGCGAATCAGATTCGCGCTCAGATTGGCGGTCAGAGTGTGCTTGAAGTTGGGACCGGTGAGCGCCGGGTAGAGCACGTAGTCCTTGCCGAGTTGGCGACCAGCTTTGCCAAGGAATTCCTTGAGCTGCGGGATGCCCTCTTCCTTCGGCTTGGTGCCGTTGATGATGTCCTTGAGCGAGAGGTCATGTAGAGCGATCCCCCACTCGAAAGTCGCGGCCAGGATCACATTGATGAACGGCTGCATCAGGCAACGCGGTGTCCACGGATCGTCGCGCGTCACACGCAGCGTCTTGTAGCCGACGTCGTGGTCCATGCCGAGCACGTTCGTGTACTTGTGGTGGATGAAGTTGTGCGAGTGCTTCCAATGCGGAGCCGCGCACACCATGTCCCACTCCCACGTCGCGGAATGCACCTCGGGATCGTTCATCCAATCCCACTGGCCATGCATCACGTTGTGGCCGAGTTCCATGTTCTCGATGATCTTCGAGAGTGAGAGCGCAGCCGTGCCCAACAGCCAGAGCGGACGCTTGTGACTGCCGAGAAGCGCTGCGCGACCGAGGATTTCGAGCGATCGATGCGCAAGCACGGTGCGGCGCAAATACCGCACGTCGCGCTCGCCGAGGTCCTCGGTGACCTCGGTGCGCAGAGCATCCAGTTCGGCACCGAACGCCTCGACGTCGGCGTCGGTTAAGTGCGCGTACGCGTTTACATCTGTGATTGCCATTTGTTATCCATTATGCGCCACTTTGCGCGACGCGCCCAACGAGCCGATCAGGCCTCGACTACCGCGCGAGCGGGACGCCCGCAGCGATTCCACTGCTGTCCGCAGTCCGCGACGTCGACCGGTAGCCGGATCAATCGCGGGAACGAGGCGCTCGTTGCCTTCAGTCAAATTGTCAAAGCGACGTTCCGACGCGGTCTCCGGCGCATCGTCGCTGGTCGCGGTCAAGTATTTGTTAGGGAGCGACAGCTTCGCGATCGTGCGCCACGACTTCGCGTATTGCACCGGAAGTGATCCCGTCGTGTAGGGCAGGTCGTACTTCTCACATAGGGCGCGCACGCGCACCGAAATTTCCGACAATCGGTTGCTCGGCAGGTCCGGGAACAGGTGGTGCTCGATTTGGTAGGAGAGATTCCCGCTCATGAACCCCACCACCGGGCCGGCATGGAAGTTGGCGCTGCCGAGCATCTGACGCAGGTACCACTCGCCATGCGTTTCGGCGTCCATGTCCTTCTTGGTGAACTTCTCGGCGCCGTCGGGGAAATGTCCGCAAAAGATGACCGCGTTAGTCCACAGGTTGCGAATGATGTTGGCCATCAGGTTGGCGGTTGCGGCCTTTCGCATGCCCGAGCGTGAGCGTGTCGCGACGCCCACTGCGGCCGGGTAGACCACGTAGTCCTTTGCGATCTGCCGTCCGACCTTCGCGCCAACGTCGGCGAGATTCCGTTTGAAGGCGAGCCGGTCAGCTTCGGTCTTGCGGCGCCGACCAAGCTCCAAATGTTGTGCGGCAACACCGTATTCGAAGAACATCGCGAGCAGCGTGTTGTACACGAGGTTGCCCAGGTAGAACGGGCGCCACCGCTGATCGCGGGTCACTCGCAACAGGCCGTAGCCCACATCGTCGTCCATGCCGAGCACGTTTGTGTACTTGTGATGAATGAAATTGTGGGTGTGCTTCCAGTGCGCCGACGGCCCGGTGTTGTCCCACTCCCAACTGGTCGAGTGCACCTCGGGATCGTTCATCCAATCCCACTGGCCGTGCATCACATTGTGGCCGAGTTCCATATTCTCGACGATCTTGGCGACACCGAGCGTCGATGCGCCGGCCCACCACATCGACTTGCGTCGCGAACCGAAGATCAGGGCCCGACCGGCCAATTCGAGGCCGCGTTGGAAGCGGATGGTATTACGGATATAGCGCGCGTCGCGCTCACCACGATCAGCTTCGATGTCGGCGCGGATTGCATCGAGTTCGGCCCCGAGAGCCGCCACATCATTGCGTGATAAATGGGCATACTCTTCGATGTCGGAAATCGCCACGGCCACTCTCCTACCTACGTTTGCGTAACTTACGCAATCGTAGGTTACTGCGCCGTAGGTGTCTAGCGGCAGCGATCACACGTCTAGTGTGCAGTCTCCCGCGGCTGCGCTCACGCACGTTTGGATGCGCTCACCTTCGACGTGCTCGGTGCCATTGCGCAGGTCGCGCACGCATCCCTTGTCAAGCATGACGACGCAGCTCTGGCAGATTCCCATCCGGCAGCCGAACGGCATCAGGACACCAGCCTGCTCCCCCGCTTCCAGGAGCGTCGTCGCGCCATCAACCTCGGCTGTCTTGCCGCCGCGACCGAATGTCACCGTGCCACCCTGCGCCCCGACGGCTCCGCGCTCCAGCGCGAACCGCTCAATGTGCAGTCGGTTGTCGACGCCACCGGCCCGCCAGATACCCGAAAGCAGCTCGAGGAATCCACTCGGCCCACACGCCCACGTCTGCCGCGTCGCCCAGTCGGGGCACAGCTTCGTCAACGACTCTTCGGTCAGCTTGCCGTCGGTCCGGGTGTATTGAATGTGCAGGCTGATCAGACCGTCGTCGGCGAACTGCTGTAGCTCGTCGGCGAAGAGCAGCGACTGCGGCGTCGGCGTCGAATGAATCAGGACAACATCGGTGCGCTGGCCGCGGTGTCGCATGGTGCGCAGCATCGACATGATCGGCGTGATACCGCTACCCGCGGTAATGAAGGCCACGGTGGTCGGCAACGGATCCGGAAGCACAAACTCGCCCGCGGGCGCGGCAAGACGCACGACGGTACCTGCCGCCACTCCATTGACCAGATGCGACGACAGCCTGCCCTCGGGCATTGCCTTAACGGTGATGGCGATGGTTCGGCCGCTAGTCGCTGGCGACGACGTCAGCGAGTACGAGCGCCACGTCCACCGACCCTGAACACCGATGCCAATGCCGATGTACTGCCCGGGTTGATAGTCAAAGGAGAAGCCCCACCCCGGCTGAATCACCAGCGTTGCGGTGTCCTCCGACTCCCGCGTCACCGAGACAACTTTGCCGCGCAGTTCGCGAGCGGACCACAACGGATTGGCCAGGTGCAAGTAGTCGTCAGGCAGCAGTGGCGTGGTGATCCGCGCGAATGCCGCACGGGCCCAACGTGTTCCGCGGGAGCGCGCGGCAACTCCTTCGACCGGCGCCTCGAACCGTTCGAGCCAACCCATGACGACCACCTTCCGCGTTGCGCTAAGTTACGCTTCCGTAGGTTACAGCAGCTCTAGGAGGAAGGGCAGTTCCTGGGTCGCATACCAGCCGAGATCGTGGTCATCGGCGTCACCGATGGCAAGTTCGGCATCTTCGTCGCCGAGGTCGGCCTCGTCGATGACGTCGGCAGCCGCACGAACAGCAGGCTCGGCGCCCGCGCCGTCGACGTGCACCGACGCGACAGCGGACAACGCAATCGGTCCACTGACCTTCACGACGGCATCGTCAAGATCAGGGCGCAGCTTGACTTCGTCAACATCTGCGGCCACGACGGCGCGTCGGACCGGCAAGTCGGAATCTCCCTCCGCCGCAATCAATCTCAACGACGCCCGGGCCGCCTCGCGGATGGCGACTTCGGCGAGCTCGTCGTCGTCACCTGCGGTGAATGCCTCCCGCAACGCCGGTGTGACGGCAAATCCGGTACCGCCGAGCGGCGCGAACTGACCGCCGGCGGACAGAGTGGACAGCATCGCCAGCGTCGCCGGTAGGTAAATCCTCATAGACTCGCTTCCTTTAGTTCCGCAAATGATTCGTCTACGTATCCAGCCATCGCGGGCAGATCGACAAGCACGCCGCGGTCAGCGAGGAACGCGAACTGCACCCGCTCGGCATAGACCACGATGCTCACCGACAGAGCGCGTCGGGCCATCAGGGTCGGCACCAGGTAAATGTCGGTGACCCGCCAGCCACGCAGAAACCGGCGCGAAATCGGTTGCTCAGCAATGGAAATCGGCAGATTGAAGGATCGCCGGCTGAAGTTGGAGAACATCCGCGAACTCACATCGGCGAACGGCACCATGCCCAACTCTGGCAGGAATGGCTGAGCACCCGATGCCTGTCGCCGCGACGACTGGGCGTAGCGGGTCGCCAGGCCACCGACCTGGGCGAGCCGGACCGCTGGATTGGCTTCGGCGACCGGCAGGTCGGTCACGAACCCGCGCGCATCGTCGGCGAACCAGCTGGGCGACGCGTCGGGCGGAATTGGGTCGCCCGCTTCGCGCGCCGAGCGGGGCAGGACGACGCGAATCGAATCTCCCGGCAACACATCTGACGACGACAGCATCCAGCGTCGCATTACCCCGGTGAGAATCGCGAGGTGGACGTCGTTCGTCGAACATTCGTAACGCTCGGCGATTGCCACGCACTCGGCGGACGGAACACATGCGGCGGTGAAACTGCGCGTCGACGTGGTCGAATTGTTCAACGGGCTTTCCGGTGCGCCGCTGACGATCTGCTGAACAAACCCTCCGACCGAACGCGCGGAATCGTGTGCGAGCGAACGGAAGTCAGCCACGGGTCCGTTGCCGCTGACCATGGCTTCCACCATATCGCCCGGTCGGGCGAGGGCATCGGCGACAGCGCCGATGGTCAGCTCCATGTCACTGGGCACCGCGTTGGGCATCCAGAGATCTTCGGCGAATGCTCGCGGTTGCTCTTCCTGATCGAGCAAGACCTCGCTGATTTCCAATGCATCGGCGCCATTGATCAGGCTGCGATGCGTCTTCGTCAGGATGGCGAGCCGACCGTCAGCTAAACCCTCAATCAGGTAGATCTCCCAGAGCGGTCGTTTTCGGTCGAGCGGGCGCGACATGATCCGACCGACCAGATCGTTGAGCTGCTCGTAGCCACCCGGGCGGGGCAACCCCGCGCGGCGGACATGGAAATTGATGTCAAAGCCGGGATCGTCGACCCACACTGGACGCGCCAAACCGAGGGTGACCGGCTTCACCAGTTGACGGTAATGCGGAACAAATTGCAATCGATTCTCGACCAGTGCAACCAACGTGCTGTATTCCAAGTCGGCGGTAGACGCATCGAGCCGTTCCAGGACCAACAGCGCACCCAGATGCGTCGTCGAGCCAGCCTCGTCGAGGAAGTAGTACATCGCATCACGCGGGGACAGTCGGTTCACCATAATGAGGACTGATCCTAGTCCGCTCAGCCAAATGCGACCGACCGTACCTGCCAGCGCAGTTCCGTTGGCGACCCGCTGTAGCGAGGCATGTTTGTCGGGCGACGACGTTTCACCCGTACCCGTTCGATTCGCCCCGCGAAGGCCAGGACGCGTTGGCCGCGGACGTAGCTGCCAAAGAACTCCGCGGCGTCGGGTGCGCAAACCTGGAGATGGACTCTGCGCACGCTTGCGCCCGCGCCACGCGGCGTGGCGCACAGCGCGTTGATCTGGTCGATCACGTGCGGTGCCACCATCCCGACCAATTGTGCCGACGGGCGTCGACGATCGATCACCTCGAACATCTGGGTCATCACTCCGACGACGACGGCCCGGATCTCACGCGGCGGCGTTACCGGCTGCGGCGGCCCGGGTTCCACGCCGGCGCGGGCTGGCGCGACCGCATGAAACGCGGGCGTCGGGTCAGGTTCGGGTGCGGTAAACCACTGACCCGGATGTTCGTACCGAGGAGCTGGTCGGACCAGCAGATGCGTCGCTTCCATGCAATAACGGACGCACCAGCGGCCCGATCGGTTCCACTTCGCGGCGAATTAGTGGCTAGCGCTTCTTCCGCGACTTCGGCGGCTTCGTGTTAGCGCGCGTGTTACCTCGCGCCGCAGCCCGACGCTCGCGTCGACTCGCCGAAGCAAACTCCGGATCAGCCAGCTCCTGCTCTTCGTTCGACACCTCGGTGCCACCATCCTCCGCCGGACCCGAATAGGTCATCGGAACGTCGGCTGGCTCGCTGACTCCGCGAGCACGCAAAGCTGCGGGGGCTTCGGTCCGGTCACCCGGCCGCACCAACGGTGCGGCTGGCTGCGTCGGGATGCTCAGCGTCGGCTCCGCCGGTGCTTCCACCTCGACCTGGGCGTTGTACAGGAATCCGAGAGTTTCTTCCTTCAGCCCCTCCAGCATTCCGCTGAACATGTCGAAACCTTCACGCTGGTATTCGACGACCGGGTCCTGCTGGGCCATCGACCGCAGGTGAATGCCCTCACGTAGGTAGTCCATCTCGTAGAGGTGATCGCGCCACTTGCGGTCGAGGACGCTGAGCAGAATGGATCGTTCGAGTTGGCGAATCGCACCGTCACCGGCGATCGCCGCGATCTCATCTTCACGCTGGTCGTACGCGGCGTGCGCATCCGCCAACAGCACGTCCTTCAAATCGTCAGCGCTGACATCTTCACGCTCGCCATACTCGTTCTCGCCGACGACCTTTTTGGGGTCGAGGTTGATCGGGTACAGCGATCGCAGCGCGTTCCACAGCTCGTCGAGGTCCCAGTCTTCGGCGTAACCGACTTCGGTTGCGCCGTCAACGTAGGCGCCAACCACATCGTCGATCATCTGCTGCACCTGGTCGCCGTGATCCTCGCCGCTCAAGATCGTGCGGCGCTCGCCGTAGATGATCTTGCGCTGTTCGTTCATGACCTCGTCGTACTTGAGGACGTTTTTACGAACCTCGAAGTTCTGCTGCTCAACCTGCGTTTGCGCGCTGCGGATGGCCTTGGTGACCATCTTCGCCTCGATCGGGACGTCGTCGGGCAGGTTGACGCGGTTCATGATCGATTCGAGGGCGGCACCGTTGAATCGACGCATAAGTTCGTCGCCGAGCGAGAGGTAGAAGCGCGATTCGCCGGGGTCACCCTGACGTCCGGAGCGGCCACGCAGCTGGTTGTCGATGCGACGCGACTCGTGACGTTCGGTGCCAAGCACGTAGAGGCCACCGGCGTCGCGGACCGCTTCCGCTTCGTCGGCCGCGTCCTGACGAGCGACCGCGATCGCTTCATCCCAGGCGCGCTCGTACTCGTCCGGGGTGTGAACCGGGTCGAGACCGGCCTTCCGCAGGCGGGTGTCGGCAATGATGTCCGGGTTACCGCCCAGCACGACGTCGGTGCCACGACCGGCCATGTTGGTGGCAACCGTGACGGCGCCCGTTCGGCCGGCCTCGGCGATAATCTGCGCTTCCTGCTCGTGGAACTTGGCGTTCAACACGGTGTGCGGGATGCCCCGACGCTCCAGCTGCCGCGACAGGTACTCCGACCGTTCGACGCTTGTCGTACCGATGAGGACCGGCTGGCCCTTCTGATGGCGCTCGGTGATGTCGTCGACGACGGCGTCGAACTTGGCTTCCTCAGTTTTGTAGATGAGGTCCGACTGATCCTTGCGGACCATCGGCTTGTTCGTCGGGATCGGGAGCACGCCCAGCTTGTAGATCTGGTCGAACTCGGCGGCCTCGGTCTCGGCGGTACCGGTCATGCCGGCGAGCTTGTCGTAGAGGCGGAAGTAGTTCTGCAGGGTGATCGTGGCGAGAGTCTGATTCTCCGCCTGGATGTCGACGCCTTCCTTCGCTTCGATGGCCTGGTGTAGGCCCTCGTTGAAGCGACGACCGTCGAGCACACGGCCGGTGAACTCGTCGACGATCAGGACTTCACCATTGCGGACGATGTAGTCCTTGTCGCGGTGGAACAGTTCCTTCACCTTGACGGCGTTGTTCAGGTAGCCGACGAGCTGTGAGTTTCCGGTTTCGTACAGATTGTCGATGCCGAGTTGGTCTTCGACCAGCGTGACGCCCGCTTCGTGGATGCCGACGGTCTTCTTCTTGATGTCGACTTCGTAGTGGGTGTCCTTCTTGAGCAGCGGCGCGAGACGCGCAAACTCGGAGTACCACTTGCTCGATCCCTCGGCCGGACCGGAGATGATCAGCGGCGTACGAGCTTCGTCGATCAGGATGGAGTCAACCTCGTCGACGATGCCGAAGTTGTGCCCGCGCTGGACCAACTCTTCGAGCGAATGCGCCATGTTGTCGCGAAGGTAGTCGAAACCGAATTCATTGTTGGTGCCGTAAGTGATGTCGGCGGCGTAGGCGACGCGACGCGCGTCCGGGGTCATACCCGTGAGGATCACCGCGGTTTCCAAGCCGAGGAAGCGGTGGACACGTCCCATCCACTCCGAGTCACGCTTGGCCAGGTAGTCGTTCACGGTGACGACGTGAACGCCATCACCCGACAGTGCGTTGAGGTAGGCCGGGAGCACACAGGTGAGGGTCTTGCCTTCACCGGTCTTCATCTCGGCGATGTTGCCGTAGTGCAGCGCTGCGCCACCCATGATCTGAACATGGAAGTGCTTCTGATCCAGCACCCGCCATGCGGCCTCACGTGCGACGGCGAACGCCTCGGGGAGCAATTCATCCAGCGATGCACCGTCGGCGACGCGCTCTTTGAACTCGTCGGTCTTCGCACGCAGTTCGGCGTCGGTGAGCGCTTCCGTCTCGTCGGACAACGACTCGACATGCGATGCGATCGCATCCAGTCGCTTGACCATTCGACCTTCGCCGACCCGAAGCAGCTTGTTGAGCACTGGCAATCCCTCTAGTTGACTTGCGAGAAAGTTCTACCGCTGCCATTCGCCGATAGGCACGACGAATCGACAGACCCTCTGACATGGTACGGGTCGCGTGACCATTGGGGTTCGGACACCCGGTCGCAGCACGCGAACCACGTCAACCTCAGATGACAAGCCTCAATTGTCAATCTAGGATGACACCATGACCAAGACCGGATTTGATCAGAGCGAACCAGCCGACGATGACCCGGTCACCGCACTGACAAAATTGCGGGCCATTGCCGACCGACGCTCCGAACTCGAACGTGAGGAGTACTTTCTCGTTCTCGGACTTCGCGAACGCAATGTCAGCTGGGAAGCCATCGCGGCGTCACTCGGCGTTAGTCGGCAGGCGGTTCACAAGCGGTTCCGCCGTCGAATGGTCGGCTCGGTTCGCTGACAGTTACGCACGACGGCGTCGGTGACCACTCGCGCGGTCACCGACGCCCCTCGAGTAACTCGATTCGGCCTACGCCAGCCGGATCAGGCCGTAGTCGAAGGCGTGGCGTCGATAGACAACCGACGGCTTGTCGGCTTCCTTGTCGTGGAACAGGAAGAAGTCGTGGCCGACTAGTTCCATTTCATAGAGTGCGTCATCGACCGTCATCGGATTGTGAGGGTGCTCTTTGACTCGCACCACCTGACCCGGACTGTGATCGGCTACGCCGTCGTCCCACTCCTTTGCTATGTCGGGTGACACGCTTCCGTTGGTTGCCGCGAGCTCCGCAGTGGCCTCCGCCACCGACCGTGGCGTGCGGCTTCCGTAGTGCACCTCACGCCGACCCTTGACTCTGCGCAGACGTGAGTCGAGCTTGTCTAACGACGCTTCGAGTGCAGCATAGAAGTTCTCCCCGCACGCCTGGGAACGAACGACTGGCCCCTTGCCGGTCACGGTGACTTCCACCTGTTGCGAAACCTTGGACTGGCGTGGATTGCGTTCATGGAACAGCACAACGTCGAATCGAGAAATCTTGGAGTCGTAGCGCTCAAGTCGCGCGAGCTTGTCGCGGACATGGATTCGATAGTGGTCGGGTATCTCGACGTTGCGGCCATTGAACGTGACCTTGGCTTCGGGTTCTGCGGGCTCGGCCGGTTCGACTACGCCGGGGGGACGCACAAAGGCATTGGCGAGATCTGATTCGGCGGTCCGCGGTTCTGCGACTCGTGATTCGCGCTGACCCTTGCGGTGGATGACTGTCGACATTCACTCTCCTCCTGAAATGGCACGTCCAGGGGTGGTTCTGCGCCTTCTCGCTTCGGTCGCGAGATTTGAAAGTTGTTGCCGTACAAAAACTTTCACGCAAGCGCAGGCCTGGACACGTGGCATGCCAGCCGACGACTGGCAATCATGAGCAGCGGCATCACCTCCCGGCTACAGGGGGTACATCGACGTCTAAACGATGTGTTGTCTTCGACCGTAGCCCGAAGTTTGCGAATCGGCCACGTTTCGACCAGTCCGTGTCTAGATAACGTTCGCTAGGCCGATGATCCCGGGCAATTTCGGTCGCGTCCACAACATCGGATTCGCCGCATTCGACGGTGGATAACGCGCGACGGCGCGGGTTCGTCGCGCAGGTCCGATGCGATGGTGTGCACCGTGGACCTCTTTGACGCCCTCGTCGACCTCGCGGTCGGTGACGAGTGTGGCGGCTGCGGTCGACCAGGCCTCCCGTGGTGTCGTCGATGCGAGCGGCGGATCCACGACGTTCCGGTGCTTGTCCGCCCGCGCGTGAGCGTCGGGGTTCCGGTGTGGGCGCTCGGTCGCTATCGACAGCCGCACGCCCGCGCCATCGTCGAATTGAAGGAACACGGCCGGCGCGACCTTGCCGAGCCGATCGGTCGGGCGCTGGCCGACGGTGTGCGCACGTTGGCCGGGTGGGGCGAGTTGCCCGACGCGGACCGCCTGCACCTCATCCCCGCGCCGACGCGCGCGATCCCAGCTCGACGCCGCGGCGGCGACACCGTGACCGCGTTCGCAGGAGTGGCTGCCGATCGACTTGGCCCGGGCGTCTGCGTCACTCCGATGCTGCGGACGTCGGGGATCACGCGCGATTCGATGGGCCTCGACGCTCGAGCGCGGGCGTCGAATATGGCTGGCTCCATCCGGCTACGACGCCGCGCGGCGATTAGCGACGGCACCAGCATCCTGGTCGACGATGTGATGACCACCGGGGCGACCGCCGCTGAGTCTGTGAAAGTCCTTGCGCGCGTCGGAGTTTCGGTGGCGTGCGTGGTGGTCGTGGCTGGCGTTTAGGACGCGGGCGCACAACCTGTCACCAATTAGCGCTACCAACGACGCATATGCCGCCAGCACCCGAAAACTGACAGGTTGTGCCCCTACCCCGGCAAGAACGGCAGCGCATCCGGCGTCATCGACGACTCGACTTCGGTCCACGAGCGGTCTGGCTGTCCGTTCGTATTGCCTAGCCGCAAAATACCGCGAGCATCCGCGACGTACACCGTCGTCGCGTTGGCCGCGACGGCACGCAACGGCGGCGTCAGATTGCCACTCAGAAGCCCGACCGCGGGCACGCCACTGATGGAAATCTGCACGACCGGTGACTCCGGCGTGTCCCGAACGACCATCAACGTCGTCGGCGTCGCCCACGCGATGCCGGTCGAGTTGGTACCCAAGTTGAATGCCGCGATACGCGGGCTGCCGAGTAAAAGACCGCCGTCCGGTTTGGTGACGATCGACGCGAACAGCACCTGGCCTCCGACGAGCATCGCGGCTCGAGCACCGTCGGGGGACAGTTTGAACTGCACGATCGGCCCCTTCGCGACCGCGGCGACAGCGGACGCGTCTGCGACGGTGACGTGCGTGGCACCGCCGTCGATGACCCATTGGGTCGGCTTGTCGTCGACGACCGCCCACACCGATTTATTGTTCGGACCAAACGTCGGCGATGAAATGGTGGTTCCAGTCGTCACCGATGCGACGTCGCCGCCGTAGGTGCCGACCAACAAGTTGAAACGAGGCGAATCGGCCGCCCGCGCGACGGCAGCTACGCGCGTTCCGTCGGCGGAAATGGCCGCCGTAGCCAACCGGGCATTGGAGGCCCCGAGTGGCCCACCGACCGCGGTTGCCGAGTTCCCACTCACCGCATTCAGCGAGCCGCGCTTGATGACGTTCAGCCCGACGGTCGTGGTGGGCGCGGTATTCGGATTCCACGTTTCGACGTCGGTGGTCCGCCATTCGTCGCCATGCCCGGCAACGAGTGGGGCGCCTCCCGCAGTCAGTTTGTACGGCCCGGTGACCTCAGCGTCGTGCAGTGTCCAGACCACCTGCGCCGCGAGGGCAGTGCGTTTGGCAGCCGAAACGTCACCCAACCCGGCAAAGTCGACGACGACGCCACCACCGCGCTCGACCTTTGCGGGCGCCGTAAGCTTCGCCGATGTCGGGAACGAATTGCTCACTGCCCCTTCGAGTTCCGGCGTCGGACCGGCGACAAGCCGAGTCAGCAAGTCGTTCGGTGTATACCGACCGAGGTAGAACCAACGTGGGTCCGCGGTCAGTCGCCCGCCGTTGGCGTTGGCGTTGGCGTTGGCGTTGGCGTTGGCGTTGGCGTTGGCGAAGTACAGCATCGACAGTCGGTACGACGACTCGAACTGACGGCGATCGAGCATGACACCCGCGGGAAGTGCGCCGTCGATTCGCCAGCCATTCGCTGTCCGCGTCATGGTCATCGTGGTCTCGACCCGACCCGTCGCCGGAAGCAGCTGTCCGTTGACCTTCAGCGTGCCGCTATTGTCGGCGATCAGTCGCATCCGCACGTGAGTGTCCGTGCGCTCGTCGATGAGCAGCGATGCATCGTCAAGGATGACGGTGTCGCCCCGATCATCCCAGGTCCTGCCAGCACCGTCGGTCAGGAATTCGCGCGCAGCGCCGTGCGCGTTCGTTGGATCGGCGGTCGAGCGCAAGAATGCACGCGCCAGAGCGTCGGGGTCCATGTCGCTTTGCGGCGTCGGCAATGAGCTCGTCGGAACCTGCCGATCGAACGGCTGGACCGGCTGCGGAGCCGAATCCGTCGGGATCGACGCACACGAGGTCAGTCCGACGCACAGCGCGGCCATAGCACTCACTAGCACCCCACGACGCTTCATCGCGGACCACCCGACCTGGTATTGCGCACCGCATTCGGCTTCAACGGCAGTGGCGAACCGAGCACCTTGTGTCCGCGCACCAGCGGCAACGTCAGACGGAAATTCGCGCCCTTGCCCGGCTCACCCCATGCTTCCAACCGGCCCTGATGCAGGCGCGCATCTTCGACGCTGATCGCCAAACCAAGACCGGTACCGCCGGATCGTCGGAACCGGGAGGGATCCGACCGCCAGAACCGGTTGAACACCAACTTCTCTTCGCCAGGTCGCAAGCCGATGCCGAGGTCTCGCACAGTCACGGCCACCGCGTCACCGTCGCTGCGCATCATGAGCGTGACAGGTTTGTGTTCGCCGTGGTCGATGGCGTTGGCCAGGAGATTTCGAAGCACTCGCTCGATTCGTCGCGGATCAATTTCGGCGATGACCGGGTCGCGCGGCAAGTCGAGAACCAGCTCGGTGCCGGTCTCGTCGGCGAGGTGCCGAACGGTCGCGACGGCGCCGTCGATCGGAATCGCCATATCCATCCGCTCCGACGCCAGCTCCGCCATGCCGGCATCGTGGCGGGAGATCTCCAACAGCTCGGTCAGCAACGTTTCGAAGCGGTCGAGTTCCTTGTCCATCAGCTCGATCGAGCGTTTACGTACCGGATCCATGTCTTCGCGACCCTCGTAGAGCACGTCGCTGGCCATACGGACAGTCGTGAGCGGCGTGCGAAGTTCATGGCTGACGTCGGAAGTGAACTGACGTTGCAATCCGCCAAACTCCTCCAGATGAGTGATTTGCTTCGACAAGCTTTCAGCCATGTCGTTGAAGGACATGGCCAGTCGAGCCATGTCGTCCTCGCCGCGTACCGGCATCCGCTCTTTGAGTCGACCGTCGGCGAAACGCACCGCAATCCTCGACGCCGATCGCACCGGCAGCACCACCTGTCTCGACACCAGCCACGCAATCGCCGCGAGCAGCCCCAACAGCACAATGCCACCGGTAAGCAACGTCCCCTGAACCAATGCCACCGTGCTGGCCTCGTTGGTCAGTGGATAGACGAGGTACAGCTGGAGTCCGGGCACCGCCGCGTTAGTCGGAGTACCGATGATCAGTGCGGACACCGATCCCCCGCCATCGATTGGCACCGTCGAATATTGATATGCAACCTGACCGCTTTGGACCATGGTGCGCAGGGTGCCCGGAATCTCCGACGTCGGGCCGACCCCGGAATCATTTGATCCGCTGCCCGATCCGGGAACCAGCAGGACGATGTCGAACGCACCGACAGCCCCCGCGGTCTGTCCCGAATCCTTGTCTCGCTCGGTGAGCAACGCGCGCGTCTGCCGAAGGCGCGCCTGGACCGACGTGTTCGCGTCTGACGCAGTCAGATCTCGTTCGACGACGACGCGCGCACGACCGATCTGCTCGGTCGCCGCAGCGAGTTTCGCGTCGAGGAGACGATCGGTTATTTGGGAGATCAGCACAAAACCCAAGATGAGGAGCACGACGAAGGACAGCACCAGCGTCGAAACGACGACGCGCAACTGCAACGATCGCCGCCAAATATGGCCGAAGCCGCGTCCTACCCGGGCGGCCGACCGATACAGGCGACCGAAAGAGGAGTTGACGCGGCGTCGTGGCCCGATGCGGGGGCGATTGATCACGGCGGACCGGCCTTGTAGCCGACCCCCCTCACCGTGAGAACGACTTCCGGGTTC
>QIRE01000104.1_pt1 | contig 20963 bp, 8 predicted proteins | sample 2940141 | NCBI WGS metagenome assembly QIRE01 (sample SAMN09273532, study PRJNA473421) | Gut metagenome, whole genome shotgun sequencing project. | isolation source: gut tissue | host: Folsomia candida VU population | place: Netherlands: Amsterdam | collected 2016-03-06
CATGGTGGCGGCGCGGACCTCATTCCATCTGGACCTGACGGGGCCAAGTATCGGGGTGCAGACGACCTGTTCCAGCTCTCTTGTTGCGATCCATCAGGCAATGGCGGGGCTGTGCGCGGGCGATTGCGATATGGCGCTGGCGGGGGCGGTGGCGGTGAACCAGCCCCGGCCTGCGGGATATACCCATGAAGCGGGCAGCATCGCCGCCCCCGATGGCACCTGCCGCCCGTTTGATGCGACGGCGGCGGGCACGGTCTTTACCAATGGCGCGGCTGTCGTGGTGCTAAAGCGGCTTGCAGATGCGCTGGCCGATGGCGACCGCGTGATGGGCGTGCTGATCGGTTCGGCGGTCAATAATGACGGCGCGGCCAAGGTCGGCCTGAACGCGCCATCCGTGGGCGGGCAGGCGGCGGTGCTGACGGCGGCGCTGACCCGTGCAGGGATCACCGCCGCCGATCTCGATTACGTCGAGGCGCATGGCACCGGCACCGCCATCGGCGACCCGATAGAGCTTGCGGCCCTGAACCGCGCCTATGGTCCCGGCCTGACGGCGGCGGGGCGGCGCTGTCTGCTGGGCGCGGTCAAGGGCAATGTCGGCCATATGGACGCGGCGGCGGGCATGGCCGGTCTGGTCAAGATTTTACTGTCGTTTCAACATGATCATCTGCCGGGAACCGCGCATTTCAGCCAGCCCAATCCGAAATGCGGCTTTGGCGCCTTCGACATGCTGGCCCATGGCCGCGACTGGCCGCGCGATCCGGCGCGCCCGCGCAGGGCCGGTCTGTCCAGCTTTGGCATCGGCGGCACGAATGCCCATCTGATCGTGCAGGAACCGCCCCTGGCCATGCCGGTGGCGGTGGCGCAAGGGGCGCAGGTGCTGCCGATTTCGGCAGCAACCGACAGCGCGCTGGCGGTGATGCGCGACAATCTGGCAGAGGTGCTGGCGGGTGATGTGGCGCTGTCAGATGTGGCGCATACGCTGCAAACGGGGCGGCGGGCGATGGCGCATCGGCAGGTGATCGTCGCCCACAGTCGCGATCAGGCGCTGACCGCGCTGCGGGCGCCCGGGCCCGTGCTGCACCCGATGGCGGGCGCGCCCGCGCCGGTCTTTGTCTTTTCGGGGCAGGGCAGCCAACGCGCGGGTATGGCGCGTGATCTTTACGCTGATCCGGCCTTCCGCGCGGCGCTGGACGATTGCCTTGCGCTGATGTCTGACGCGTTGGACGTGCGCGCGGCGTTGTTGGAACCGGCCAGCGCTCCGGACCGCATAAATCAGACCTGCGTGACGCAACCGGCGCTGTTCGCATTCGAATATGCGCTGGCGCGGATGTGGATGGCGCGCGGGGTGCAGCCGGTGGCGATGCTGGGCCATTCCATCGGCGAATATGTCGCGGCCTGTCTGGCGGGAGTGTTCGATCTGCCCGACGCCATTCGCGCCGTTGTTGCCCGTGGCCGGGCGATGCAGAATTGCCCCCCCGGCGCGATGCTGGCCGTCGCGATGTCCGCGGTCGAGGCCAGCGGCGCCTTGCCCCAAGGCGTTGACATCGCCGCAATCAACGGCCCGCGCAGCGTCACCTTGGCCGGTCCGGTCGGTGCGATTGATACGCTGGCCGCGCAGCTTGACCGCAGCGGCATCGGTGCCCGGCGGCTGGCCACGTCCCACGCCTTTCACAGCGCGATGATGGACCCGGCGCGTGACGAATTTGCCAAGGTTCTGAACGGCATGACCCTGCGCGAGCCACAGATGGCGATGCTGTCGAACGTGACCGGCGACTGGCTGGACGAACGCGCTGCCGACCCCGCCTATTGGCTGGCGCATCTGCGCCAACCCGTGCGCTTTGGCGATGCGGTCGGGCAGCTGATGGAGCTGGACCACCCCCTGCTGATCGAGGTCGGCCCCGGCGCGGGCCTGATCCGTCTGGCCCGGCAAAGCATGACGGATGCCGCGCGCGGTGTGGCATCTGTGCCCGATGCCGGGGCGGACGGCGCGGCGCAGATGCTGCGCGCCATGGGCGAGGTCTGGGCGGCAGGCGTCCCCGTCAACTGGGCCGCGTTGCATGACGGGCCGCGCAGGCGTCTGTCATTGCCGGGCTATCCCTTTGAACGGCAGAGCTTCTGGCTGCCGATGGCAGAATCGGGCGCGGCGGCGGGCGGCGATGGCCTGTTTCACCAACCGCTGTGGCATCGCCTGCCGTTACAGCCCTGTCACGCCATCGCGGCGCCGGTGATCCTTGGCGCGGACCTGCTGGACGATCTGCCAGCGGGCGCGGTCTGCGTCACGCAGGAGACCTTGGCCGATCATCTGCGGGATGGGGCGGATCTGGTCTGCGCATGGGGGCTTGGCCCTGATCCGCTGCCCCGCGTACTGGATCTGGCGCGCGGGCTGGTGGCAAACATGCGCCTGACCCTGATCGGCGCGGGCCTGCATGATGTCACCGGGGCCGAGGCGCTGAACCCCGATGCCGCCGCATTGCTGGGCCTTGCGCGGGTATTGCCGCAGGAAATTCCCGGCCTGCGCTGCCGCGTCATCGACCTCGATCCGGCGCAGCCGGGGCGGGGGATTGCGGCGGCACTGGCGGCGCCGTGGGGTGCCGGACCTACGCTGGCCCTGCGCGGCGGGCATCTGTGGCGGTCGGACCACGCGGCGGTCGATCTGACCGCAATGCGGGACGCGCCCGGTCCCTGCCTGATCATCGGCGATCTGTCCGATGGGCTGGCGGGTGCATTCGCGCGCGGCATCGGCGCCGACTGGAAACAGCCGCTGATCCTTGCGGGCGACGGCCTGCCACCGCTCGCGGAATGGGACCGCTGGCTGGCCACGCATCCGGCGGCCGATCCGACCGCCCGGCTGATCACGGTGCTGCGCGGTCTGGACCCGGCGCGCCTGCATGTGCTGTGCTGCGATGTGACCGATGCGCAGGCGCTGGACATCGCCCTGCGCACGGCCGAGGGCGTGACAGGCCCGGTCGCGGGCATCTTTCACAGCGCCGCGATGGGGGATGCGTTCTATCACCCGCTGGCCGATGCGATGCCCGCCGACCTGGCCGCGCGGCTGGCGCGGCGGCGCGCCACGCTGATTTCGCTGCGCCATGTGCTGGCGGGTCGCGCGGCGCGCTTCTGTCTGGTGCAATCGTCGCTGTCGGTGCTGGCGGGCGGGCGCGGCCTTGCGGCCTATGCGGCGGAACACGCATGGGCCGATGCCTTTGCGGCTGACGCAAACCGCGATGGCGCGACACGCTGGCAGGCGGTGCAATGGGACGCCGCCGACACCGGCAGCCTTGGTGAAACACTGGCCAATGCGCAGCTGCTGACGCAGGCGCAGGTCTGGGACGCGGCGCGCCGCATCATCGCGCAGCCCGCGTTGACGCAACTGGCCGTCACCCCCGGCAGCCTGACCGCGCGGCTGACCACGCCGCCGGTGCCGCAACCCGTGGCCGCCCCGGTTCAGACCGCCTATGCCGCGCCGCGCGACCCGGTCGAGGCCGCCGTTGCGGCCGCCATGGCCGATATGCTGGGCGTGGCGCGCGTCGGCATCCACGACAATTTCTTTGAACTGGGCGGGCATTCGCTGCTGGCGATCCAGATCATCAACCGCCTGCGCCGCGATTTTGGCGTCGATCTGCCGGTTCGGGCCTTGCTGTTCGAGGCCCCGACGGCGGCAGGCATCGCCGCCACCATCCGCACCGCCCAAGACGATGCTGCGACGCAAGACGACCTGCTGGACGATCTGCTGACCGGCATCGAATCCGAACGCGTCCCCGCTAGCTGACAGGAAAAACCATGAAATTCAGCCTTTTCTATTTTGACGGTGACGGGTCGGAACGCAATCCCGATGCCTATCGCCTGCTGCTGGACAGCGCCCGTTTCGCGGATCAGAACGGCTTTCAGGCGCTGTGGCTGCCCGAACGTCACTTTCACGCCTTTGGCGGGCTTTATCCCAACCCGGCGCTGATCCATGCGGCGCTGGCGATGACGACGCAAAACGTCCAGTTGCGCGCGGGCAGCGTGGTCCTGCCGCTGCACCACCCCGTCCGCGTGGCCGAGGATTGGTCGGTGCTGGACAACCTGTCGGGCGGGCGCACGGGGATTGCGATCGCCTCGGGCTGGACGATGCAGGAATTCGTGCTGTCGCGCGAGCCGCACGGGTTTCGGCGCAATCTGATGTGGCAAAGCTATGATCAGCTGACCCGGCTGCTGGCTGGTCAGGCCGTCGCGTTCGAGGATGCCGACGGCAATGTGGTCGATGCCAAGACCCTGCCGCGCCCGCTTCAGCCGCGCATTCCGTTCTGGGTCGCCTGCCAGTCGGCCGAAACCTTTGCCGAGGCCGGGCGCCGCGGGATGAACGTCCTGTGCGCGCTTTTGGGCGAGACGCTGGACGATCTGGCGCCCAAGATCCGCATCTATCGCGAGGCGCTGGACAAGCACGGCCATGATCCCGATGCGGGCCGCGTGACGATCATGGTCCACACCTATCTGGCCGATGATCCGGCCACCGCGCGGGCCAATGTCGTCGGCCCCTTCACCGATTATCTGCGCACGCACTATCACTTGCTGGAAAGCCTTGCCCGCAGCATGAACCTGAATGTGAAACTGTCGGACTTCAGCCCGGAAGACCTTGAAAGCCTGCTTGAATTCGGGGTTCAGGGGTTCATGAACGGGCGATCCCTGATCGGCAGCGCCGAAACCGTGCGCCCGGTGGTGCAACAGCTGGCCGATATCGGCGTCGATGAAATCGCCTGCCTGATCGACTTTGTGCAGGATTACGATCTGGTCATGGGGGGCCTGCCGCAGATCGCCGCGCTGGCGCAGGCCACCGCCGATATGCGCCGGATGGAGTTGGCCTAGGCCGATGCAGGATCGGATCGCCGCATTGCGGGCGCGGGTCGCCACGCTGTCGCCTGACGAACTGGCGGCGTTCCGCATCCGGGTTCAGGCGGCGGGCATTGACTGGGCGCGCGTGGCCCCTGCGGCGGCGCGCCCCGAACGCCTGCCTCTGTCGCCTGCGCAGATGCAATTCTGGCTGGGCCAGCAGGTGCATCCGGGCAGCGCCGCGTTTTCCATCGCACTTGCATGGGACATGTCGGGGCCGCTGGATGTGGCCGCGCTGGAGGCCGCGCTGCGCTGGCTGGTGGCACGGCATGAACCGCTGCGCACCGCCTTTCCGGCCCGCGACGGCCAGCCGCATCAACAGATTGTCCCGCCAGACTTTGCAATGACGCAGGCCGAGGCGACCGATGTGGCGCAGGATGAACGCGATTTCGCCGCCCGGCCCTTTGATCTGGCACAGGCGCCGCTGTTTCGTGCGCATCTGTTGCGGATCGCGCCGGATCGTCACCGGCTGTTGCTGAATTTCCACCACATCATCGCCGATGGATGGTCGCGCGGCGTGTTTCTGCGCGAACTGGCTGTGGCATATCCTGCCTTTTGCGCAGGCACCGCGCCAGGTATCGCCCCGCTGCCGCGGCAGTTTGCCGATCTGATGCTGGATCAGCAGGCGTGGCTGGATGGCCCTGCCGCCGCCGCGCAGGAAGGGTTCTGGCGCGACCAGTTGTCGGGTCTTGCGGTGCAGGAACTGCCCGCGACCGGCACGCCGACCGACCACCGGGCCGCGACGGTGCAGCACCGGCTGAACCCGGGGCTGTCGGCGCGGATCGCGCCCTTTGCGGCGGCGATGGGGGTGACGCCCTTTGTGCTGTTGCTGGCGGTGTTTCAGCTGTTGCAGCACCGGCTGACCGGATCGGATGACGTGGCTGTCGGCACCCCTGTCGCGGGACGGGACGCGGCCAGCGCCGATCTGATCGGGCTGTTTGTCAACACGCTGGTGCTGCGCGCGACGCCCCGCGCCGGGGTCAGTTTTCGCGACTGGCTGGGGCAGAACCACGCCACATTCGCCCGCGCCTTTGATCACCACGCCTTGCCCTTTGCACGGGTCGTCGATGCAACGGGCGCAGATCGTCGCGCCGGTCAGACGCCGCTGTTTCAGGTGCTGTTTCAGGTGCAGACCGGATATGGCGCGCAGAATGCCGATGTGATCACGCTGGCTGACGGGTTGACCATCCGCCAGTCGCTGATCCCGGTGCCGCAGGCGAAATTCGATCTGTCATGGCATATGCTGGAACAGGGCGGGGCGTTCTCGATCATCGCCGAATACCGGGACGGGCTGTTCAGCGGTGATCTGATCGCCCAGATGATCGCCTGCTTTGAGGGCCTGTTGCGCGCCGCGCTGGATCACCCGGATGCGGCGATTGACGGGCTGGACATGGCCGCGCCGATGATCCTGCGCGGGCCGGATGCACCGATCCCCGATCTGCTGGCGATGATCGCGGCGGGGGCCGACACCGCCTGTGTGATCGCGCCTGATGGAACCCTGTCGGGCGATGATCTGCTGGCGCAGGCCGGGGCACTTGCCCGCCTCCTGCGCGCGCGGCCTGAACTGGCCGATGGTCAGCCGCTGGCGATCTGTCTGCCGCGCGGGACGCAGATGGTCGTGGCGTTGCTGGCAGCGCTGATGGCGGGGGTGGCCTATGTGCCGCTGGACCCGGCGCATCCTGCCGAACGTCGCGCGATGATCATGGCTGATGCGGGCGCGGGGCTGATGCTGGACCCGGCCATGCTGGCGCGGATGATGGATGGCCCGCAGGCCGATCTGCCCGGCCCCGATCCCGACCGCATCGCCTATGTCATCTTCACCAGCGGCAGCACTGGCCGCCCCAAGGGCGTGCCGGTCACGCATCGGGCGCTGTCGAACCTGATCGCATCGGTTGCCCGCGAACCGGGCCTGACGACGGGCGACCGGATGCTGGCGCTGACGACCATCGCCTTTGACATCGCCGCGCTCGAGGTTTTTCTGCCGCTGGCCGTGGGCGCCACGCTGGTGCTGGGCGATGCGACCCTTGCCGCCGAACCCGACCGGCTGGCCGCCACCATCACCCGCCACCGCGTGACCCATATGCAGGCCACGCCCGCGACGTGGCGGCTGTTGGTGGATCACGGCCTGCCGCCCGGCCTGACCGCGCTGTGCGGCGGAGAGGCGCTGCCCCGCGATCTGGGGCAGGCTTTGCTGACGGGCACGCGGGCGTTGTGGAACATGTATGGCCCCACGGAAACGACGATCTGGTCGGCGGCGCGGCGGGTTGCGGCCGATGATCTGACCGGCCCGCAGGCGCGCATCGGCGGGGCGCTGGCCAATACCTCGGTCATGGTTCTGGACCGATACCGCCGCCCGCAGCCCGCCCATATCCCCGGAGAGCTGGCGATCAGCGGCGCGGGCCTGTCGCCCGGCTATTGGCAGCGCCCCGACCTGACGGCGGACCGCTTTGTCGGCGGGGTGTATCTGACCGGCGACCGGGTGCGGATGGACGGCGATGGCGGGCTGACATTCCTTGGCAGGCTGGACCATCAGATCAAGCTGAACGGATACCGGATCGAGCCGGGCGAGATCGAATCCACCCTGCGCCAGCAGTCCGGCATCAGCGCCGCCGTGGTCATGGCCGATGGCGCGCGGCTGGTCGCATGGTGTGCGGGCACAGGCGATCCGGTTGCTCTGCGCGCGGCGCTGGCGCAGCTTTTGCCCACCTATATGATCCCGGCGCAGATCACGGTGCTGGACCGGCTGCCGCTGAATCCCAACGGCAAGATCGACCGCAACGCGCTGCCGCGTGCGGCGCAAACGGGCGCGCGACGGGCGCCCGACACCGATGCGGAACGGGCGCTGCTGGCGATCTGGTCGCAGGTGTTGGGCCGGGACGGCATTGGCGTGGACGACAATTTCTTCGCGGTCGGCGGGGCATCGGTCAGCGCGATGCAGATTGCGTCGCGGGCGCGCGGGCAGGGGCTGATGCTGACCCCCGCGCAGATGTTTCAGCATCAGACCATCGCCGCGCAGGCCGCCCATGCCGGAATGACGCAGGCGCTGCCGTTCAGCCCGTGGCAGGCGGCGGCCATTGGTGATCCGGGGCCGTGGCACCGGGTCGAACGCGCCATGGCGCCGGGCGGCGATCTTGCCGCGGCGATACAGTCGCTGCGCGCGGCGCATCCCGTGCTGCGCCTTGGCCTGACCGACACGGGATGGCAGACCGAGGCGCAATCCGATCTGTGGCAGGCGCAGCTTTGCGATGGCAGGCTGATCTTAGCCGCGCATCCGGTTCTGCTGAATGCAGCATCGGTGAATGTGCTGGCCGATCAACTGGTTGCGCTGATGGCCGGGGCCGCGCTGCCGCCCGTTGATGATGGCTATATGCGCTGGCTGATGACGCCGCCGCTGCCGGTGCCGGACATGGTGCCGCTGCCCGCGCAGGGGGCTGAACCTGCCAGCATCACCCGCCCCGTGCCGCATGTATCGCGCGACGCGCTGGCCGCGGGATTGGTGCGGGTGCTGACGGCGTGGGCGGGGGCGGCGGTCACGCTGGCGGTCTGGGACGATGCGGCCCTGACAGCGCCGGGTCAGACGGCCCGCGTCATGCCATGGGGCAGCCGCGATCCGCGCGGCATCGACCCGCGCCGCATCACGCCCGACATCGCGCGGCTGACATGGGACGCGCCCATTTCCGACGCGGTGCTGCATGTCAACGTGCAGGGCGGCGCGATCACATGGCACAGCAACGGCCTGTCCCCCGATACCGTCGCGCGTCTGGCCGCGCGTCTGGCGGGAGAGCTGACCACACCCGCGCGGCCCGCGCCACCCGCCAACAGACTTGACCGGCTGCGCGCCACATTGACCCAGACCCAAGGATGACCCGGCGATGACCTTGCCCCACGACATCACCGACGTGTTCGAGATGACGCCCGCACAGGCGGGAATGCTGTTTCAGACGCTGTATGCGCCGGGGCAGGGCGTCTATGTCCAGCAATACTGGGGCCGGCTTGACGGCGCGCTGGATGCAGACGCCTTTCGCGCGGCATGGCAGGCGGTGATCGATCGTCATGACATTCTGCGTGCGCAGGCGCATTGGCAGGATCTGGACCGCCCGGCCTTTGCCATCCATGCCCGCGCGGTGGCGGAATGGCAGGTGCTGGACTGTGACGCCGCCGATGTGGATGCCTGGCTGGCCGCTGACCGGGCGCGCGGCTTTGCGATGGATGCGCTGCCACTGATGCGGTTCGCGCTGCTGCGCACGGCCCCCGACGCGCATGTCTTTGTCTGGAGCTTTCACCACATCCTGCTGGACGGCTGGTGCGGCGCCCTGCTGGTGCGCGAGGTTCTGGACCTTTACGCCGGTGCCCGCCCCGGCCCACGCCCGCGCCCGTTTCGTGATTTCGCCGATTGGCACGCCGCGCAGGACGCAGGCGCCGCCCGCGCCCATTGGGCCGGTCTGCTGGCCGGGGTCGAGGGCGCGACGCCGCTTGGCATCGACCGGGCAGGGACCGGACAGCACGGTCCCGCCGATTACCGCCATGCGCTGGACCCGGCCCTTGCCACGCGTCTGACGGCGTTTGCGCAGGCCAACCGGCTGACGCTGTCGGCGCTGATGCAGGGGGCATGGGCGCTGGTGCTGTCGCGCTATGCCGGGGTTGCGGATGTGGTCTTTGGCACCGTCCTGTCGGGGCGCCCCGCCGACCTGCCGGGGGCCGAGGCGATGGTCGGCCTGTTCCTGAACACCGTGCCGCTGCGCGTAACTGCCCCCGACACGGCAGAACCTGCCGCGTGGCTGGCGGCGTTGCAGGCGGGCCATCCGCTGCGCGAGGCGCATGGCCATATCGGGTTGTCGGCCATTCGCGCGGCGGCGGGGCTGCCCGCATCGGTGGCGCTGATCGACAGTCTGGTGATCGTGGAAACCTATCCCGAAAGCATCGAAACCGCTGTGGCGCGGGGCGGCGCCAGCCTGCGCCTGTCCGCGACCGGGATGCATGAGCAGACCGATTTCGCGCTTGTCATCAAGGTCTTGCCCGGTGATGCGGTGACGCTGTGCCTGACCGCCGACACCGCCCGCATCCCCGCCGCCGCCCTGCCGCGTCTGGCCGGGCATCTGGCGCAGGCGCTGGACGGGCTGATGCAGGCGCCGACGCTTGGCGATATCGACCTGCTGACCGCGCCTGAACGCGCGCATCTGCAAGGCATCGGGCAGGGCGCCGATCTGCCCACCGCGCCATCGGTGCTGGCGCAGATTCTGGCTGTGGCTGCGGCGCAGCCTGACCGGATCGCGCTGGAGATCCCCGGCGGCGCGCGTCTGACCTATGCCGCGCTGGTGGCGCGGGCCGGGCAGATTGCGGCCTCGCTGATCGATCTTGGCATCGTGCGGGGCGATATCGTCGCCGTCTGTCAGGATCGCACGCCCGATCTGCTGGCCAGCCTGATCGCGGTCTGGCGCTGTGGCGCGACGTGGTTGCCGCTGGACCCGTCCTATCCGGCCGAACGCACGGGTTTTATCCTGCAAGACGCGCAGGCGGTGCTGGCGCTGGCAGATGAGGTGGGGCAGGCGGCACTGGCTCCGCTGGATGATATCGGCATCCTGCCGGTGGCCGATTGCACGGGCGCGGGGGCGCTGCCCGATCAGGTCGGGCCGGATGATCTGGCCTATATCCTGTTCACCAGTGGCAGCACCGGACGCCCCAAGGGCGTGCCAATCCCGCATCGGGCGCTGTCGAATTTCCTGCAATCCATGTGCGCCGAACCGGGGCTTGGCGCTGATGACCGGCTGCTGGCGCTGACGACGGTGGGCTTTGACATTGCGGGGCTGGAACTGTTCGGCCCGCTGGTGCGCGGCGCGACCGTGGTGCTGGCCCCGACCGGCGCTGCGCTGGACGGGGCCGGGCTGGCGCGGATGATCGTGGATCACGACATCACCGTCATGCAGGCCACGCCCGCAGGCTGGCGGGTGCTGCGCGACAGCGGCTGGCAGGGGGCGTCCGGCCTGCGGATGATTTCCGGGGGCGAGGCGCTGGACAGCGCGCTGGCCGCCGATCTGATGCGGTTGGGGGGGGCGTTGTGGAACCTCTATGGTCCGACCGAAACGACGATCTGGTCTGCGGCGCTGCGGGTCTTGCCGGATCATCTGGACGGCCCCAAGGTGCCGGTCGGCCATCCCATCGCGCGGACCACGCTGTCGCTGCGCGACGGGCAGGGGCGGCGGGTGCCGTTGGGGGTGCCGGGCGAATTGTGGATCGGCGGTGACGGGCTGTCGCCCGGCTATCTGCACCGCCCCGACCTGACCGCCGACCGTTTCGCTACCCGCAACGGTGCCCGCCATTACCGCACTGGCGACCGGATGCGGCTGGCCGAAAACGGCACGCTGGATTTCATGGGTCGCTTTGACGATCAGGTCAAACTGCGCGGCTATCGGATCGAACTGGGAGAGGTCGAACGTCAGCTTGAAACCCATCCTGCCATCGCGCAGGCCGTGGTGATGGTCCGGGGCGAAGGCAATGGCGCAAAGCTGACCGCCTATCTGCGCGCGGGTGGCGAGGCCCCCGATGCCGCCGCCATGCGGGCGCATCTGGCGGTGACGCTGCCGGGATACATGATCCCGTCAGGCTGGGTGGTGGTGGACCGTTTTCCACTGACGCCCAATGGCAAGATCGACCGCAAGGCGCTGCCCGCGCCCGATGCGGGGCCGCGCCCTGTGGTGCCTGCGGGGGCGGCGCGCGATCAGGTGATCGCGGCGATCTGGGGCGATGTTCTGGGCGTGCCCCATGTCGCGCCGGACGATGATTTCTTTGCGCTTGGCGGGGATTCCATTGCCGCGATGCGGGTCATCGCCGATATCCGCCGCCATCTGGGCGTCGATCTGGCGCTGCGCGATCTGTTTCAGACGCCGGTGCTGGCGCGGTTCTGCGCGGCGATGACGGGTGGGCAGGTGCTGCCGCCGGTGATGCCGGGGGCGGTGCCGGTTCTGTCCGCGGCGCAGCATCGGCAATGGCTGCTGTCGCGGCTGGATCCGGCATCGGCGGACTATCACCTGCCGCTGGCGGTGCGGCTGACCGGGCCGCTGGATCCTGCGCGCCTGCATCGGGCGATGACCCGGATGGTCGCGCGCCACGGCGTGCTGCGCAGCATCTTTCCCGCCGATCAGGGCGTGGCGCGCGTCCAGGTGCTGGACGCCTTTACCCCCGATCTGCCGGTGACGGACGCGGGCGATCTTGACGCCCTGCGCCAAACGATGGCCTCCACGCCCTTTGATCTGGCCACCACGCCGCCATGGCGCGCGCATCTGGTCAGGCAGGGCGCGGAAGATCACGTCCTGCTGCTGACGCTGCACCATATTCTGGCCGATGAATGGTCCTTTGGCGTGATCCTGCGCGAATTGGCGCAAGGGTATGCGGGCACCGACGCGCCGACCCCGGCGGTGCAATACAGCGACTTTGCCGCGTGGCAGCGCGCCCTGCCGGTAGCCACCTCGCGCGATTACTGGCGTCAGCGGCTGACCGGCGCGCCTGTGGTGACGGATCTTCCCGCCGACCACCCGCGCCCCCCGCGCCGCGACGGGCAGGCGGGGCGCGCGACATTCCATGTCGATGCCGAAACCACCCGGATGCTGGAACGGCTGGCGGGCGCGAATGGGGCCACCTTGTTCATCTGCCTGCTGTCGGCCTATGCGCTGTTTCTGTCGCGCCATACCGGCCAGCGCGATCTGCTGATCGGCACGCCTGTCAGCAACCGTCGCCTGCCCGAACTGCATGACCTGATCGGGCTGTTCGTCAATACGCTGACGCTGCGGGCGGATCTGACGGATCTGCCCGATGTCCCGGCCTTGCTGGCGCGGATGCGCGACACGGTTCTGGCCGCCCATGCCCATCAAGACCTGCCCTTTGAACAGGTGATAGAGGCCCTGCAACCGCCCCGCAGCGAAAGCCACGCGCCGCTGGTGCAGACGATGTTTGCCATGCCTGACGCGCCACGCGCGGGGGATTTGGGCGCGGGCCTGCGCTGGCAGGCGCTGCCTGGCGCGCAGGGGCGCGCGCGGTTCGACCTGACGGTTGAAATCTGGCGCGAGGGTGACGGGCTGGCCGGCCATTTCGATCACGCCACAGATATGATCGACGTCGCCTCGGGCGCGGCGCTGGCACAGCGGTTTACCGCGTGGCTGGGCTGCATCGCTGGCTCGGGCGACACGCCGCTGGCCGATCTGGCGCTGTTGACGGCGGCGGATCGCGCGCAGATCCTGCCCGCAATGGATCACGCGGGCCCCTCGCAGCATCTGGCGGCGCGGCCCACCACCGACGACTGGCACGATCCGGCGGAACTGCCGGGGGCGTTTGAGCGCACCGCCGATGGCCGCCTGCGGCCCGCGCCGGGGGTCAGGGCGCTGATCGTCGATGCCGATGGCGCAGCCCTGCCACAAGGCAGCGTCGGAGAGCTGGCCTTGGCCGGGGCAGGGCTTGCACGCGGCTATGCGGGTGATCCGGCGGCAACGGCGGCGGCGTTCCGGCCCAACCCGAATGTCGATCCGCGCGCCTTTCACCCCACGGACGCCTGCCTGTTCCACACCGGGCAATCTGCGCGGCTGGATCGCGACGGGCTGATCACGCTGACCTACACCTCGCCGGATGCGCCGCGCTTGTGTCCCGCAGCCAGCCCCGCGCCACAGCCCACCAGCGCTGTGGCGCAAGGCGATACGGAAACCACGCTGGCGGCCATCTGGGCGGCGGTGCTGGCTATTCCCGCGCCGGGCCGCGATCAGGGCTTTTTCGATCTGGGCGGCGATTCTGTGCAGGCCGTGCAGGTCGCTGCCCGCGCCGCCGATGCCGGGCTGGCCTTTGATCCGCGCGATCTGTTCCGCCATCAGACCATCGCGGAACTGGCCGCCATCGCGCGCCCCGCAGCCCCGCAGCCCCACAGCTTGCCGGATCTGATGATCGACGCCGACGCCATTGCCGCGCTGGTCAGTTTTGGCGACGAATGACCACGCTGCACGGGCGGACGCTGTTTCAGCTTAGCGCGCCGCTGTTTCTGCAATCGCTGGTGATGTTTGGGGTGATGATCCTGGACATGATGATCTTTGCCGCCCACGGCCCGCAAACCGCGGCAGCCCTTAGCGTGGCGGGGCAGGTGCTGCGCGTGATGGTCGAGCTGTCGGCCGTGATGGGCATCGGCGCGGTCGTCACCATCGCGCGCCTGCTGGGCCGGGGGCAGGTCCGTGCGGCGCGGCTGACGGCCTCGGTCGCCTGCGTGGCCAATGGCGTGGCGGGGCTGGTGATGGGGCTGACGCTGGCGCTTGGCGGGCCGCTGATCCTGCGGCTGATGGCGCTTGATCCCGGCGTGCGGGCGGATGCGGCAACCTATCTGCATCTGTCGGGGGCGGCGATGGCGTTTCTGTGCTTTGGCACCACTGCGATTGCCTGCCTGCGCGGCTTTGGCCACAGCCGTGCGGTGATGGTGCTGGGCGTGGCGGCGGCGGCGGGGTATCTGGCGCTGGAATATGTGCTGGTGCTGCGGGCGGGTCTTGGCGCGACGGGCGCGGGGCTGGCCAATCTGGCGCTGCGGGCGGGGGTGGCGGTGGCGCTGGCCGTTGTGACGTGGCGGATGCTGCGGCTGGACCTGCGCCTGCGTGTGATCCGGGGGCGTTGGCCCGCGATCCGCCGCATGGCCGCGATTGCCCTGCCCAGTGTGTCGGACTTCATCGCTTATGGCTTTTACCAGATCATCCTGCTGGCGGTGATCGCCACCCAGGGCGATACGGCGGTCCTTGCGCGCGCCTATGTCATGCTGGCCATGTCGTTTCTGACGCTGGTGATCATGGCGATCGTGCAAGGGGCCGAGGTGCTGATCGGCTTTGCGCAGGGCCGCGGCCAGACCGCCCGCGCATGGCGGCAGGCGACCGATGCGGCGATGATCGCGGCGGGGCTGTCGGCGGGCTGCGCGATTGTGATCTGGGCGGGGTCCGGCATGTTCATCGGGCTGTTCACCGATGATCCGGCCATCCACGATCTGTCGCGGCGGTTGCTGTGGCTGACGATCTGGCTGCAACCCTGTTTTGCCGTCAACATGGTGCTGTTTCACGCCCTGCGCGCGGTGGGGGATGTGCGCTGGCCGGTGCTGATCAGCCAAGGCCTCACCTGGGGTCTTGGCCTGCCGCTGGCATGGATTTTCTGCGTGTCGACGGGTGGCGGCGCGGTTGGCGTCTGGTATGCCTTCATCATCGAGGAACTGGCAAAGGCCGCAGCAATGGCATGGCGATGGACAGCACATCGCGGGCAGACCGCCCGATGATGTCGGGCTTATCAGACCGGGCGCTGCTGGCCGCGCCGGGGGTTGTGTGGCGCTCGGGGCTGTTGCTGGTGACGGATGCCCGCCATCTGTCGCTTGATACCACCGATGGCCCGGTCACGGTCGATCTACCCGATGATCTGCACCATGCCGTGTCCAAAAGGCGCAGCGAATATCTGGCCGGACGGGCCTGCGCCGCGCTGGCCCTGCGCGCGATCAACGCGCCGGAAACCGTGGCGCGCAACGGGCGCGCGCCGATCTGGCCCGCAGGTGTTGCCGGGTCGATCACCCATACCGACCGCCGTGTCGTTGCGGTCGCCACGCGGGGTGCGATGGCCATCGGCGTCGATATCGAACCCCTGATGTCCCCGCAAACCGTGGCCGAGGTCGGGCATCTGCTGCTGTCACCCGCCGATCATGCACAGCGCCCCGCCGATATGGACGCGGCGCAGTTCTGCACGCTGGTCTTTTCCGCAAAAGAGACGATCTATAAAACGCTGTCGCCCCGGCTGACCGACATTCCCGATTTTCACGAGGCGCGCGTGACCGCCCTGATGCCCGACCGTCTGATCGTGGCTTTCCGCAACTGGCGAATCCCCGTGCTGCACGGCATAGACGGCGGCGATTATGTGACGCTGGCGATGCTACCCAAAGGCGAAAATCCTGTGTAAATGACGCAAATCGGCCACTTTTTCCGGGCCGTTTCACGGATTCGTCACCAATTCCGACAGAAACACTTGATCGGCAATCCTTGGGCGTCGTAAGCGAACCCCGAGGCAGCCAGTCTTTCGTTCGCGTGCAGCCAGTCCTCGGCTAATTTTCGTTCGGATCGAGGGACAACATGCATCATTCATACCGCAAGCGGCAGGCCCATGTGGCCGCCCTGCTGATCGGCTCGGCCCTTGGGTCGGGACTGATCGCCCACACCGCCGCCGCACAGGATGCCGCTCCGGTCGTGCTGGACGAAATCACGCTGTATGGCGATCGCACGACGGCAAATATCGACGACAGCACCGCCAGCGTGGCCGTGGTTGATGCGCAGGCACTGGCGCAGCCGACGGTCCAGAATTTTGACGACGCCTATCGTCAGATGGCCAATGTCAGCGCCGGTGACTGGACCGAAAGCGGCGTCATCCTGCGCGGCGTCAATTCCGAAGGCCTGACGCCCGGTGGTGTCGGCACGCCGCTGGCGTCGTTCTATATCGACGGGGTCCAGCAAACGGTCGAGGGCACCCGCCGCGGCCTGCGCGGCGCCTTTGATCTGGAACAGATCGAGGTTTATCGCGGCCCGCAATCGACCCTGACGGGGCGTTCGGCACTGGCAGGGGCCATCTATCTGCGCACCAAGGATCCGGAATTTGCGCGGTCCGGCGCGGCGCAGCTGACCTATGGGTCCGACAGCCACAAACAGGTCGGGCTGGCCTTTGGCGACGCGCTTGGCGACCGTCTGGCCTATCGCATCAGCGGCGAATATTCGGAAAAGGACAGCGATCTGAACTATCCGTCCTATCAGGGCTATGACCGCTATGACGATTACGTCAAGGACGATTACTGGGCGCTGCGCGGCAAGCTGTTGTGGTTGCCCACCGAAAACGACGCGACCCGCGTGATCTTCAGCTATGCCCGGTCGTTCGACGGGCCGACGCAGAATGACATTTATGGCCCGCTTTGGTCATCGACCGGCCCGTCCTTTGGCGATTATCGCGGCGATGGCTGGGGCAGCATCCTGCCCGATTACTATCGCAGCCTTGGCCTGACGGCGCTGCCCGCGTTCCAAGATGTGCGCGAAACCTATGTCGATAATTTCGGGATCGAGGTCACGCATGACCTTAGCGAGGTCCTGCGTCTGACCGCGCAAACCGGCTGGACCAAATCGCTGACGGAACGGCATTCGATCAACGAAGGAACGGCGGGCGAAGTTCTTGTGGTGGACGGCGCGTTCGAACAGCGCCTGATCAGTCAGGAACTGCGCCTGAACTATGACAACGGCCCGCTGCGGTGGGTCGCCGGGGTCTATGCCGCCAAGGAAAAGCAGGAATCTTTCCGCGACCAGACCTTGCTTAGCTTTGACCAGACCCGCAACAGCGCCGACATCACCAACTATGCCCTGTTCGGTGAGGCGAATTACGAATTCGCCCCCGGCTGGCGGGCGATTGCGGGCGCGCGCGTGGACCGCATCTCGCAGGATCAGACCGCATTCGCCAGCAGCAATGGCGTTGTGACCTCGGACACGTCGACCGATTACAGCGACACCGCCTTCATCCCGAAAGTTGGTGTGCAGTATGAATTCGGCGCGGGGCAAACGCTGTCGCTGGTCTATCAGGAAGGCTATCGTCCGGGCGGGTCGGGGATCTATACCGCCGATGGGTCGCAATATTCCTATGACGCCGAAGACACCAAGAACATCGAGCTGTCATGGCGCGGCCGTTTCATGGATGACCGTCTGCGGGTGGCTGCCAACGTCTTTTATCAGCAGTGGAACAACCAGCAGGTCGAACTGCGCAATGACCCGCTGGACTATCTGACCGCCTATATCACCAATGCAGGCGAATCCGAATCCTATGGCGCCGAGGTCGAGCTGGCCTATGAAGCCACCGACATGCTGGACCTGACGGCATCGATCGGCTTGCTGCACACGGAATTCAAGGACTTCCAGACCGCTCAGACCGACTTCTCGGGGCTTGCCTTCGCCGGCGCGCCCGAGGCGTCGCTGTCGGTTGGTTTTGCCTGGGGTGCCGATCAGGGCTGGTTCGCCAACGGCAATCTGCGCATCCAAAGCAGCATGTTGTCGCGGCTTGAAAACAACGCACCGATCGAACTGGGCGGCTTTGGCACCGTCGATATGGCGGTTGGTTACGGGTTCGGCGACGCGAAAGTCACCGCCTATGCCACCAACCTGTTTGACCGCGAATATCACACCTATGCCTATGGTCCGGGCGTGATGGCCACCCTTGGTGACCGGCGCGAGGTTGGGCTGCGGCTGGATTACCAGTTCTGATCCGGCGGTTCCGCAAACATCAGAAACGCCCCGCGATATGCGGGGCGTTTTGTTCCATAATTCGGCTTATTCCGCAAGCGCGGCCACACGTTCTCCATCCCGTATTTCTTGTTCATCACCGTGAACTGGGCTAGGCCAGATCAGGGCCGTTGCGCAGATATGCGCCATGTGCCGTTCTGGAATAAGGGATGATGCGATCATGTCGGTCAAACAGGCGGCTAATGTTCTGGAATTGCTTGAATATTTCGCGCGCCGCAAAAGCCCCGCGACGCTTGCTGAAATTTCGGACGATCTGGAATGGCCGCGGTCCAGCACCTTCAACACCGTGGCGACGCTGACGCAGCGCGGCTATCTGTATGAGCCGCGCCCCCGCAGCGGCTATTACCCAAGCCCGCGCTGGACCAGCATCCTGCAACAGATCGGCGAGGCCGATCCCCTGCCGCAGTCCGTCATCGCCATGGTCGATGAAATCGCCGCCGAAACGGGCGAGACGACCTGCATCAGCACCAGCAGCGGCACCAACGCGATCTTTCTGCATGTCCGCGAATCGACGCAGCCGATCCGCTATTTCGCGCAGATCGGCACCCGCGTTCCGATCCACGCAAGCTCGGCCGGGCGGGCTTTGCTGGGGCAGATGACCCGCAAGGACCGCGACGCGCTGTATCGCAAGATTACCTTTGAGCACTATTCGGACACCACTCCGATGAGCATCGAGGCCATCGAATCCGCGCTGCGTCAGGCCGCCGAACGTGGATATGATGAAAGCAATTCGGAGTTCATCGCCGATCTGGCGGGGGTTGCGGTGCCGCTGCCCGTGGCGGGACGGCAGCTTTCGGTCGTGACGGCGGGCCCGGTTTCGCGCTGTCTGGACCGCCGCGCGGCGACCGCCGACACCATCCACCGCGCGATCCGCCGCTTTGGCCTGCATCAGGCGTAACGACCCCATTCCCACCCGCATGACCCGTCCCGCCCCGGCCTGCATCCCCGCGCAGGCAGGCCGGTGACGACCCGATATCGTTCCGCCAGCGGTCGCATAAATTCCTATACAGGAACATTTTGATCCGGTATGTGAATAAACAACGAGTCTGGCTTTGGGAGGAGCGGATGTTGAAAGCGACAGCGATTGGGGGAATCTGTGCCGCATTGTGCGTGACGCCGGCGGCCGTCATGGCGCAGGACAAGATAGAGGTGACGTTGGGCGTTCTGGCCGACATGACCAGCATCTTTTCCGATATCGGCGGCGAAGGGTCGGTCAAGGCCACGCAGCTGGCCATCGATGATTTCATGGCAACGCCCGAGGGCGCGAATTTCGACATCAAGATCCTGTCGGCGGATGCGCAGAACAAGCCCGACATTTCATCCGTGATCGCGCGCGAATGGTTTGACACGCAGGGCGTTGACGCGCTGATCGACATGCCGACCAGCGCGATTTCGCTGGCACTGGTGCCGCTGGCGGAACAGGCTAACAAGGTCGCGCTGCTGACGGCATCGGGCACATCGGACCTGACCAGCAAGGCGTGCACGCCGAATTCCGTCCACTGGACCTATGACACCTGGGCGCTGGCCCATGGCACGGCCGAGGCGCTGACCCGGCAGGGTCTGAAGGATTGGTATTTCCTGACCGTCGATTTCGCGCTTGGTCATTCGCTGGAACGCGATGCCTCGGCGGTGGTGACGGAAAGCGGCGGCAGCGTGGCTGGCGCCGTCCGCCATCCGACCGGATCGCCCGATTTTTCGTCGCTGTTGTTGCAGGCGCAGGGCAGCGGCGCCGATGTGATCGCGCTGGCCAATACCGGCGGTGATGCGATCAACACGCTGAAACAGGCCAGCGAATTTGGCATGATCGGCGCGGGTCAGACCTTTGCCGGGATGCTGATGTTCCTGTCGGATATCCATTCGACCGGGCTTGAAACCGCGCAGGGGCTGCTGCTGACGACCGGCTTTTACTGGGATCGCAATGACGGCACGCGCGCCTTTGCCGAACGCTTTGGCGCGGTGCATGACGACCGGATGCCGACGATGAACCAGGCGGGCGCCTATTCCGCGACGTTGGCCTATCTGCAGGCGGTGGCGCAGGTCGGATCGGCTGACGATGGCGCCGCTGTCGTCAAGGCGATGCGCGATCGCGGCACCTTCACCGATCCGCTGTTTGGCGAAACCTCGCTGCGGGAAGATGGCCGGGTGCTGCATGACATGCTGCTGGTGCAGGTCAAGAAGCCCGCGGAATCGACCCGGGCCTATGACTATTACAACATCGTCGAAGTTCTGCCCGGCGACAGCGCCTTCCGCCCGCTGGATCAGGGCGGTTGCAAGCTGGTGCAGTAACCCCGTGCCCGCGCGGCCAATGTGCCGCGCGGCATTCCGACATTCATCAGAAAGGTGCGCAATGGCAGATCTGCGCGACGGCATCACCCGGCTGGACCGGCTTTTCATTGGCGGCGAATGGCGGCGGCCCACGGGCGGCGGCGAGATCGAAAGCATCGACCCCTCGACCGGGCAGGTCTGGGCGGTCGTGGCCGCAGGCGGCAAGGCGGATGTGGACCTTGCGGTCGCGGCGGCGCGGGACGCGTTGGACGGGCCGTGGGGCCGGATGCCCGGCCATGAACGCGCCGCGCTGATGCGCCGGTTCGCCGATCTGTATCAGGCCCGCGCGGGCGAATTGGCCGCAACGGAATCGCGTGATTCCGGGCGCGCGATCCGCGAAACCCGCGCCGATATCGGCAGCCATCATCTGGGCTATCACTGGTGGGCCTCATTGGCGGACAAGGCGTCGGGGCGCACGATCCCGTTTGACAGCAGCGTTCACGCATTCACCAGCCGGGT
>QIRE01000106.1_pt1 | contig 20678 bp, 21 predicted proteins | sample 2940141 | NCBI WGS metagenome assembly QIRE01 (sample SAMN09273532, study PRJNA473421) | Gut metagenome, whole genome shotgun sequencing project. | isolation source: gut tissue | host: Folsomia candida VU population | place: Netherlands: Amsterdam | collected 2016-03-06
GATCTATGGGTCCGGTGTTCATCGGCTCCGGAACCGACGTCGCGGCCACACTGCAGGACTGGGTTGACGACACCGATGTCGACGGATTCAACATCGCGTACGCGGTCACCCCAGGTTCATTCGAAGACATCGTGGAGCACGTCATTCCGGCACTGCAGCAGCGTGACGCGTATCCGGTTGACTACGTCCCGGGAACTTTGCGACACAAGCTCTTTGGCCAAGGTGACCTCCTCCCCGATCGTCATCGTGGCGCCCGGTTCCGGGTCGGCGGACCCGACTCGACGATCGACGACTCGATCCGCAAGGCAGGCTCGCTGACGGCAAGTGGAGTGTCCTCATGACCATCACCGTTCACGGTCTCACCAAGACGTTTGGCGAGAAGGACGGCGTCACAACCGTTCTCGACGACGTCTCGTTCAGCGTCGAAGCCGGTGAGATCTTCGCAGTCGTCGGACCGTCCGGTGCCGGAAAGTCGACGCTGGCGCGATGCATCAACCTGTTGGAACATCCGACGTCGGGCGAGGTGATTGTCAACGGCGACAACCTAACCCGACTATCGTCGACCGAACTGCGTCAGGCCCGACGTCGGATCGGAACCGTCTTCCAGTCCTCGAGCCTGCTCTCCCGACGCACGGCAGCGTCGAATGTTGCTCTGCCCCTTGAGTATCTGGGCGCGACGAAAGAAGCCACTCGCCGTCGCGTCGCCGAATTACTCGATCGCGTTGGCCTACATGACAAAGCCGATCTCTATCCCCATCAGCTGTCTGGTGGTCAGCGTCAGCGCGTCGGGATCGCACGAGCGCTCGCCCTTAAACCGTCAGTGCTGCTTTCGGACGAGGCGACGTCGGGGCTCGACAGCGTCGCGACCGATAGCTACCTGGCACTACTCGACGAGTTGCGCACCGAACTGGACCTCGCCGTCGTGTTGATTACGCACGAGATGGAGACCATCGTGAAGGTGGCCGATCGCGTCGGCCGGCTCGACCACGGAACCCTGCGCGAACAGGGGTCGGTGGTTGACATCGCGCTCGACGCACAGTCTGTGTTGGGCGCCCAACTACGGTCACCCGCTCGCGGGACTGCCGCGGCTCCGACGACCGTGCCGGTCACCCTCATTTACGGCTCGCCCGCGGTGCCCGCGGACTGGCTCAATCGTTTGTCTATTGAATTAGCCACTCCGGTAGCTCTTCTCGGCGCCAACGTGCAATCAGTCGACGGAGTAGCGGTGGGCGACGTGACGGTCGGCGTCGCAGCGGATCGCGTTGACGCCCTCGTCGAATCCGCCCGGGCTCTCGGGCTGCAACCGCGCAGCACAGAAGTGGCGACGCTTCGGGAAGGAGTCCCCGCATGACGGTTCTTGCAGTGTCGGTGCCTACCAACGAGATTCCCGGTTTGCTGGTGCCCGCGTTCTTCGACACGGTGTTGATGGTCGCCATCGTGATGGCGCTGGTACTGATCGTTGGGCTGCCCCTCGGCGCGCTCATCCACAACCTCGCACCGGGCGGTCTCTACGAGAATCGCGCGCTGCACACGCCGCTGTCGTGGATTATCAGCGTCGGACGGTCGCTTCCTTTCCTGGTGCTAATGACAGCGATCATTCCCTTCACTCGACTGGTCACCGGCACCAATATCGGAATCGCGGCCGCCATTGTCCCGATGTCGATTGCTGGTATCGCGTTCTTCACCCGAATTGTCGAGAACTCGCTGCGATCGGTACCGACCGAGGTCATCGACGTCGCGAAAGCCTCGGGTGGCTCGGGCTATCAAATCATCACGGCCGCACAGATTCCCGAAGCCCTTCCGAACATCATCGGCGGCCTGACCATCAACACCATCGCGATGACCGAATACTCGACCATCGCGGGAACGATCGGCGCGGGCGGGCTCGGCTACATCGCCGTCACCTACGGCTATCAGCGCTTCGACCATGGCGTCATGATCGCGACCATCGTCGCGTTGGTCATCACCGTCGCAGCTATTCAGCTTCTCGGCGACGCCGCGGTGCGTCGCCTCACCCCGCAACGTTCCACAGTTACCCGATAGGAGAATTATCTTGTCCACCAACACTATTCCCGAGACCCCCACCGACATCGAATTGAAATCGAAGCGTCGATGGCCGATTTATGCCACTATCGCGGCCGTCGTGATCGTCGTCGCTGCCCTGATCGGATGGCGAATTGCCGGCTCAGACAGCAAGTCCCCCAACGACACCGCGGGAGCTACCCTCACCATCGTGACGGCCGAGGGCAATGCCGCCGAGCAGTCACTCGTCAACTACATCGCCAAGGAAGTCGCACCGCGCCACGGCATCAAGATCGCGTTCAAGGGCCTTGCCGACTCGACCACCCTGAATCGGGCGGTCAGCGACGGCGAAGTGGCGGGAACCGTTTACCAGCACAAGCTGTGGCTCTCCCAGGTGCTAGCCGCCAACCCCGACTTCCGCGAGGTCGCTGCGACTCCGGTGTTCCGCTGGGGCTTCGGCATCTGGTCCGACAAATACCGCGATGTCACCCAATTGCCCGACGGCGCAAAGGTTTCGCTTTACTCGGATCCGGCCAATGAGGCGCAAGGACTGTGGCTTCTGGAACGTGCCGGACTAATCACGCTGAAGCCCGGAACCGACAAGTGGAAGGCGACACAGGACGACATCGCCACCAACCCGCGCAACCTCAAGTTCACGCTGCTCGACTTTGCCGCGCAGTCCCGCGCGCTGCCCGACCTCGACGCCGCCGTCGGGTACACCGAGTACTACCTTGCCGCGAATACCGACATTGCGAAGCAGATCTTTGCTCCGCCGGCCCCGGACGAGTTTGCCGGACAGCTCACCATCGGGACCAAATGGCAGGACACCGACAACATTCGCAAGCTGGTCGCGACGTTCAAGGATCCGGCGGTGCAGAACTTCCTGCGCACCGATCCGTCGGTGCGCAACATTCTGCTGCCGTTGTAGTTGAGGTGGCTACGCTGGGCCCCTTTGCCCGCATGCTGTGTTAACGTTCAATCCACGTTGGTGGACTCAGCATGCGGGGCGGTCAATAAGAATGAACACCTTGCCGATTGTCGGATTGACTGTCGCAGATGTAGTACCCGGATACAGCCTGCAAATTCACCTTTCAGCGGATTCTATAATTCAGCTTGAGCAGCCTTTTGCTTATACAACCAATAGTGGCGAGACCACAGTCGATCCTTCGCAAGGGGACCCTGACACATCGGTAATCAAGATCGAGGGAACGGAAATATCGACTGCCAGATATAGCGAGTCCAACGTATTGACCCTAATATTTAGCAACGGCGATTCAATCTTCCTTACGCCCGACGATACTGGGTACGAGGCGTGGCACGTCACCACACCTGACGAGGTGATCATTGGAAGGTCATTGGGGCGCAAGCGAGGCGGGTAGAATGAGTGATAGGAACCAGCAAAGTCGACCGATTAGTCTGCCAAACTGGACAGATTCCCGACTCGTCGTCCGGGTGGCTAGCTATTCAGACGCTGCGCTCGTAATAGACGGGAACCCGCACACCTTTGATGGAACTCTACGGTTATACGATCCGGTCGCCAACCGTAGCGTCTCCGTTCGGCCGAACGACATTACCGATGCGACAGACTACGGTCTCGGATGGCTCGCGGGCTACGTCGCTGGCGGTGAACCCGCCGGACCATCTGCACCCGATGTCGCCGCGCTTCGGCGTGAGCGTGAACGGGCCTTCTACACTCGGTACCAACGGGAACTTCCGGCTGCTCGGCGCGGGCAGTTTGTCGTGGCAGCGAGCCGCGAGGCTTGGTACGGGACAATCGAAGATATTCAGACAGCCATGGCGCGCATGGTCGCCCGACTGGGGAACCTCTATCCCGCGTGGAGGGGCAATTGGCTGCCATCCAATCGGCGAGGTGTGGACAAGCTCCGAATGGACTCGACACAAGACGTTGCGCGAATCTTTCACCTGCTTAACGCTGGCGCGGACCTTGGTCTTGAACGGGCGGGCTGGCCTCAGATTTCGGTTTTCACCGCAGATCCCGACGCAGGTGGACTCCCAGCAGGTGCTATCGAGGTGACTTTCGAAGGCTACCTTACTAACAATGAGATTGCCGAGTACAGCCTGATTGTTAATCTTGAACGGCCGGACTTATTGATTGATGCAAATAACAATGTTGGACAACCTGAACTAGCACTTGAAAGCATTCAAAATGCTGTAATTGAGTGCTTCGATGTTGATGTAGCCTCAATTTCGACTGGCAGAGCCCTGCTTCACGCGGAAGAGATTACCTTCTCACCCGCCGACGACACCGACGACTTGCGCAATGGGTCATCGGTCGTTCCCGGTTGGCGAACTTACGTCTCGTCTCGACTAATCTCTTCTACATTGCCTACATCTGCCGAGTTGGATATCCAACATGATTCAAACGGAGTGCATGTAAGGTCTCGTCGCCCCTTGCTCCAATTCTCACTGGACGATGCGCATCAAGTTAGTAACTACCTTGCCGATCTATAACACGGGTCCACAGCAGCCACAGGCGCGTACGACGATCCAGCAGTCCGATGCCCGACGCGGGCGCAGGTGGACTGACTATCGGGAATAGTCACTACCCTGGGTACGTGCCGAACATTCCCAGCGGGCGACACCGCAGCGCCGACGACTCGCCTAGCCCGTCGCCCCACGGCCATAGCCATGACCTGGGGACCGGGCCGGCGCCGCTGACCAACGCCGCGCGCTGGTTTGTCATCGTCGCGTTGGCGCTCGCCGGGATCGGCGTGGTCGTCGGACTGATTACGCTCTGGCCGTCGACCAGCGAACATCCACTGCCGATGCAGTTCCGGTCCGCCGACGGCGGTCCAATTCGGACCGTCAACGGAAGTGTCGTCGCGCAAACTCGCGCCGACTGCCAGAACCAACTCGTCGGAGTCGCCATCGACGCCGACTCGATTCCGCAGACACCGGTTGCCGACGGCGCGTGCATCGACGCGACCGTTCGCCTCGACTCCGGCGACGACGCCGGAAAGCTTGTCTTGCTTCAGATTCCGACAAACAAGGCCCAGTCGGGAACCGGCCCGGACACCCCCAAGCCGAATCCAGCCACCGCCGACCAACCGCAAGCTGGCCAACCAGATCTGTCGATGGGCGACCGGATCCGCCTCAGCATCAGTCCAGGTCTCGACGGTGCGGCCCGCTACAGCTTCTATGACTTCTCCCGTGGCCGCTCAATTCTGGTGTGGGGCATCCTGTTTGCGCTCGCCATCGTCCTGGTTGCGGCCTGGCGTGGACTCCGGTCGATTATCGGCCTTGTCTTCGCGTTCGTCGTCATCGGCGCTTTCACACTGCCCGCCATACTCGACGGAAGTTCCCCCGTCGCGGTGGCGATCGTGTCGTCGGCGCTCATTCTGTTCGTGGTTCTCTACCTTGCGCACGGAATTAGCATGCGAACCAGCGCTGCGCTGTTGGGGACACTCATGTCACTGATGCTTGCCGGACTATTGAGTTGGGCCGCAATTGTCACCATGAAGATCACTGGACTATCGGGCGATCAATCGATGAATCTTCAGCTGTACCAAGGCACTATCTCGATGTCGGGGTTACTGCTTGCCGGATTCATCATCGGCACACTCGGCGTGCTGAACGACGTCACCATCACTCAGGCATCGGCAACCTACGAGCTGGCAGGCAGCGGCGAGCTTTCCCGACTCGGCACGTTCCGCGCCGCGATGCGCGTCGGCCGCGATCACATCGCGAGCACGGTATACACGCTCGTATTTGCCTACGCCGGTAGCGCGTTGCCGCTCCTGTTGTTGTTTTCGGTTGCGGGACAACCGTTTGGCTCGCTACTCACCACCGACCAGGTGGCCATCGAACTGGCCCGCGCATTCGTCGGAGGCATTGCTATCGCGTTGTCGGTTCCGCTTACGACAGCCATCGCCGTCGCCCTCGTGCACTCGCGTACTACTTGGCGAGACACTGTCCAAGCGGCAGCAGTGCCAAATTCCGCGCGAGGAACTGGCCGATCTCGTTAAGCATCGCGACGCCGTCGCCAAATGACCCCGACTTCGGGATCGACGCCATCGACACCGCAACCTGGCCGTGGTTGGTTGTGATCACACCGAGCTGGCGTACGAGATGTCCGCGTTGAGTGTCGCTGACCGGACCCCATCCGCCTTTGACAGCGGTGGTCGCGCCCTGCGCGCGGCCGACTTTGGCGATGCCCCACTGTTGGTTCGGCGCGACGGTGCTCATCAGGCGGATGATCTGATCGCTGCCCGCTAGGCACGGCAGGTGCGCACCAAAGCGGGCCTGGTCGATGAGCGCCCACGGGGTGTAACCCGGGTAGGACCGCGGCACATCGAGCTCCGACGACACGCGCGTCGTCGAGTCATGACCTTCCCGCAAGACAGCCGTGACCGCGTCGACGGCCGCGCGGCTTGGGCCGAGGGATCCCCACAGGTCTTCGGCGGCATCGTTGTCGGACAACTTGATTGCCTTCGTTTCCTTCGCTGCGACGGCGACGCCATTCCGACGCTGCGACGCCAGCGACACCGGAACCTTCAGCGTCGACCATGCGCGGCCTACCTTCAGCGGCCCGTACGACTGACCTTCGTCGGCTCCGACGGCGACGAGTGCCAGACCGATCTGCCCAGCGGTGCGCTTATTCTTCGCTAGACGTTTCTGCAGCAAGGCAAAGTTCGACGACATTTGCTGCTGCGGCGACTTCGGTAACCGAAGGCCCGGAATGAGCTGCTCCCACGAGGGCAAACCCGGCGCTATGGGACCAGCATTCGCCGTCCCCGCCCCGACCATCAGACCGACGGCCACGGCGATGGCGACCGCCATTGCTCGGATTCGCTGAGTCACTACTGCCCCTTTAGTCACATGAGTAACAGCAACGTTAGGCGACCTCACTATCTGTGGCCAGGCGTGAGTACCAACTGCAATCGGGGCGTGAGCTGCCCGTTACCTCAGCAATGAATCGGGAGCGCGGCCGTAATACCTGCAACGAGACCCGCGGAGTAGGTTCGCAACGCCGTCGGAGCTACCGCGACGGATCCGCCCGCGCCGATGGCGCTGAACTCGTTGTATACCCACGGCACGCGCACCGACATCAGCGAGATGATCGGGATATTTCCGGACCACAACGGAGCCCGACCGCCGAAGTCGTTGTCCTGCACCCGCACCGACGTCCCCTGCGCGTGACTGCGTTCGCGAGCGATCTGCATCGAATAGCTTTGGCTGCGTCGAGCGACGTCGGCGTTGGTGAAGGTCACTCGCTTCGTAGTGCCATCGGCACTCGGGCCTTCCCGATAGAGGCCGACCCGCTGCGGGAACACTGCATTGACGCCAGGGCTGGTGTGGATGCTGACTGCGATCGACGCGCCCGCCCGCTCGGCGCGCGTCACCCGCTCTCGATAGCTGACGTTCTCCGACGTCGACCGTTTAAGCAGCACCACTCCGTAACCCTTGGCGCGCAAGGCTTTGGCAATTTGCGCGGCAACGGTGAACGCATTCGCGTCTTCGGCACCGTTGGGATAGTCGATCTGGGCGACGCCGGTCATCGGATCGAACGACTCAACGCGGGTCGCATTGTGGCCCGGATCAATCGCGACGACGGGCCGCTGGCACGCGACGCTCGAGGAGGGTGGGGGGACGTATGCGGTCGGTGGACTCGCGGGCGAACTGATGGCCGTCGGAGAGCTGGTGCCGCATCCGCCGACGATGAGCGTAGTGGCTAGCGCTGCCACCGCAATCAGCGTGCGCATGTACCGTGCGGGAGGTCGTCGATGTTCGTATTCAGCCACTGCGCAACCTGATTCAGCACCGACGTCCCGCTTCCCAGTGAACTGCCGGGCGCCAACGTACTCAACGCGATCGCAGTCTGCGATCCGTTCTTGGCGGTGATGACACCGATTTGGCGCACCACGTACCCCGACGTCGGGCCGGGTCCCCAACCACCTTTCACAGCTGTCATGCGAGGCGCCTTCATCACTTCCACGCCCCACTGCTGATTGGCCGCGACGTTGCCCATGAGCTTCAAAACGCGTTGGGACCCCGGCATACACGGAACGTGCGCGGTGAACGACGCGGCCGCGGGCAGGGGCCATTGCGTCTGACCAAAGATCGTGAATCCCGCGCGGAGTCGAGTGGCGGGCACCTGAGTCGAATCACCGCCCTCGGCAAGGACTTTCATCACCGCGGCCGACGCTTGCGACGCTGTTCCGAGTGAAGTCCATAACGCTTCGGCGGACGCATTGTCGGATTGTTCGATTGCCGCGACGGTCGCGGGCATTGGGCCGTTGCGACGTTCGGCCGCGATGGCGAGCGGAACCTTGATCGTCGACCACGCGACTCGAGTGGTTTGATCACCGAGATTGATCGGCGCCGCGTTGCCCTTGCCTACCGCGACGATCGAAACGCCGACCGGCGCAGAGAGCTTGCGTGAGAACGTCTTCCAGTTGCGCGACAGTGCCGAACTCTCGGAGTTTGTGGTACTGCCGGAGGTCGACGGCGCGACCGTGGTCGTCACTGTTACCGTCTCCTGCTGCTGCTTCGACGTCGTGCAGCCGCCCAAGATCCCGATTCCGCACAACGCCGCGACCGCCACCACCAGCCACCTCGAAGTAGTCATCAGTAGATAACTACCACGGCGTTGTCGCCGCCTCGGCACACGACCGCGGCGCTTTCCGGATTGCATGCCATCGGATAGCTCGAGCCGGTGACCGGACTGAAGGCCACGATCCGACGCGATTGCCCCTTGGCGCCGGTCCGCAAATATTCGTCGCGCACCGCAAAAGCGAACGGACAGCTCGTGACGTCGGTGCCAATTCCCACCGTCGAATCGCAAGGTGTCGACGGTGGCGCCGGCGCGGCTGTCGTGGTCGACGAGACGACCGTCTGAGTTACCGTCGACGGTCCAGCGGTGGTTGCGTCGTTACCGCTCGACCTCAGAACGTAGAAGATAATGCCGCCCAGCACTACGAGCAGAAACACCCCGGCCGCGATTAGCGTCGGAATCAGTGCGCCACCACCCCGACGCGGCGCTGGCTGCGCGTACATCGGTCCGGGGAACGGCGCCGAGACGTAGCCGGGCTGTGGAGCGGATACGTACCCGGGTTGTGGCGCAGACACATAACCGGCGTCGAGCGGAACAGGACCCGACGGTCGGACCATCGTCGGCGAGTAGGCCGGCGTTCCGTAGACGGTGTCGTCGTAGGCGCCAAGGGCACTCGGCCCGATGACCGTTGTTTCGCCGGGAGCCACCGCCGTCGGCACACCGATCGCAGACCGCGCGGCATTGGCTAGTTCTACCGCCGATCCGTATCTGTCGGCTGGTTCCTTGGCCAAGCCGCGGGCAATCACTGGTTCCAGACCCTCGGGGAGGTCGGTGTTGAGCGACCGAAGGGTCGGGGTGGGATTGAGCAGCGCGGCCTTAATCGCGCTGCTGACCGTTCCCGCTGGGTGCGGCACGCGGCCAGTCAGCATCTCGAAAAACACCGCCGTCAACGCGTAAATGTCGCTGGCTGGCGACGCTGGCGCATTGTCGAACTGCTCCGGCGCCATATACGCAAACGACCCGATCGTCGAGCCGGTCTGGGTGAGATGCGTCGACGAATCCTGTTGCGCGATACCGAAATCCACCAGGTAGGCAAAGTCGGCGTCGGTGATGAGAATGTTCTCCGGTTTGACGTCGCGGTGGACCAAGCCGTCACTGTGCGCGGCGTCGAGCGCTTCGGCGATCTGTCCAAGAACGGTCACGGCTCGTTCGACGGGAAGGGCGCCGTCAGCAGTGAGCATCTTGCGAAGGTCGCGGCCGACGACGAGGCGCATGTCGAGATAGAGGACGCCGTCGATGTCACCGAAGTCGTGGATGGGGATGATGTGCGGCTCGCCGAGTCGGGCGATCGCCCGCGACTCGCGTCGGAAGCGCTCTTGGTAGACGTCGTCACCGGCCAGACCTGGATTCAACAGTTTGAGAGCGACCTCGCGGTCACGCACAGTGTCATACGCGCGGTAAACCTCGCCCATGCCGCCACGACCGAGGAGCTCGTCAAGGCGGTAGGGGCCGAACTCGTCACCGACGCGGCTTTCCGACATGTGTGGAGTGTAGGCCGACGGTCCGACATTTCGACCTGTTGCGGAGTCAGTCGGTCACTGACCGCGCCACTGCCCCATACCGAGGAACACGAGCACCAGCTGGCGCTCGGTGCGAGCCACGATGTCGCGTTCGGCCGCGGCACCTCGGTAGTCACCGTCGAGCAGATCCGCGACGGCGGTCATCATGATCGTGACGATGAGTTCGGCGGCGAGCTCGAGATCTTCGGGCGACCAGGACGCGAGGTCGGGGAGCCGCGATAGGTCAATCGCCAATTCCTTTGCGAACAACCGCAATTCCATGTCGATGGCGCGGCGCACCTCGACGACGCCGCCATGCCGCTCGCGAATCAGGAAACGGAACTGCGACGTGTTGTTGCGTACGTGTTCCAGCAAGATCGCCAGGGAGTTCTTGGCCGTCGGGACCGCCTGACGTGCCGCTAAATCACGTCGCCCCTCCCGCAACGCGCGTCGAAGGACGCGCATCGAGTCTTCGACGAGCGTGACGCCGAGGTCCTCCATCGAGGCGAAGTGCCGGTAAAAGGCAGTCGGCACAATTCCCGCGCCGCGCGCTACCTCACGCAGGCTCAGTCCCCCGAAGCTGCGCTCGTCAACGAGTCCCATCGTCGTGTCGAGTAGCGCCTGACGTGTGCGTTCCTTCTTCTCCGCGCGACTCTCCGAGTCAACCCGACCGTCATCACGTGCGGAGTCACCACTGCTACGACGCGCGCGCGGCGTACGAGTGTTCTCCGATCGACTCACACCGGCAGTCTAGTGCCCCGACGTCACGACGCTGGTGCAGGTCCGATCGACCCTCGACCGCCGGTGAGCACCGTCACAAAGATTCATCCTTGACTACTAACCCGGTTCATATGTCACACTTGTTTGTGTACAGGTGTTCACTCAAACATCTCAGCCCGATACGGACGGACCCAGCAACATGAGTCTACGACTTCCCACTCGCAGCCGTTCCGGCTTCCTCGCCGGAATCGTCGAAGCAGCCCTCGCACCCCACCCCGTCGACCGTTACCTTGAACTGGTCGACCCGATGCTCACCTGGCGCGATCTACGCGCCAAGATCGTCGGCCTCGAACGTCGCACCGACCGCACCGTAACCCTTACGCTGCAGCCAACGCGTCAATGGACCGGCCACAAAGCAGGTCAGTTTATCCAGCTCAGCACCGTAATCGACGGTGTGCGCCACAGCCGTTGCTTCTCGCCGGCCAACGCCGCCGACAACGGTGACGGCACCATCGAACTCACAATCACCGCTCATCCCGACGGCTTCATGTCGCACCACCTGCGCGAGTCAATGGCGCTCGGCGACGTGGTCGGCCTCGCCCCCGCCGATGGCGACTTCGTGTTGCCCGACGAGCGCTCCGACTCCATCGTGTTCATCAGCGGCGGTAGCGGCATTACACCCGTACTCTCAATGCTGCGTACACTCATCGCAGACGAGCACAAGAGTGCGATCACGTTCGTGCACTATGCGCGCACCCCGTCCGACGTTCCGTACGGACCGGAACTTGAACAGATCGCGTCGGCCCACCCGAACATCGACGTTCGCATTCAATACACGGATGTCACCGGCGGCGAGTTCTTCACCCCGGCACACCTAGACGGCATCGCTGGCCTCGACGCGGCGTCGGAGACTCCGGCGCAGATCTTCCTGTGCGGCCCCGCTCCCCTGATGGACGACATCAAGGGTTTCTGCGCCGACCGCGACCTCACCGATCACCTACATTTCGAGGCGTTCACCATCTCCGCCCCGACCGTCGATCCCAATGAGCCGGTTACCGGCGAGCTTCGCTTCACCGCGTCGGGCAAGGCAGCGGCCAATGACGGTCGCACGATTCTCGAACAGGCCGAGTCTGCCGGCCTGTCCCCGGAAAGCGGTTGCCGCATGGGCATCTGCTTCTCCTGCACGGCAATCAAGAAATCCGGCTGCACCCGCAACGTGCTGACCGGCGAAACCGACACTGACGTCGACCAACACATCCAGCTGTGCATTAGCGCACCGGTCGGCGACGTAGAGATTGAGGTGTAAGACCAATGGCAATCCAGATCAGCGACTTCTACCGCACCGCACAAGACTCCATCCGCAAGAACAACGACATCGTCGAGGTTGACCTCAGCTTTGAGCAGGTCGAGGAACTTGGCCGCGAGCTCGACGAGCTGCGTACCCGCGTCATGGCCGACGTCGGCGACAAAGACCGCGAGTACATCTACTCGATCATCAAGACCCAGCGCAGTTTTGAGGTCGCCGGTCGGGCACTGATGTACCTCGGCTTCTTCCCGCCCGCGTGGCTCGCTGGCGTCGGCGCACTGAGCGTGTCGAAGATCCTCGACAATATGGAGATCGGCCACAACGTCATGCACGGCCAGTACGACTGGATGCGTGAAGACACCTACAACTCCCGCGAGTTCGAGTGGGACACCGTGTGCCCCGCCGAGCAGTGGAAACACAGCCACAACTACATGCACCACACCTACACCAACGTGCTCGGTGAGGATCGCGACATCGGTTACGGCATCCTGCGCATGGACCGCGACCAGAAGTGGAACCCCTACTACCTGGGCAACCTCTTCTACGCGACGGCGCTGATGGTGTTCTTCGAGTGGGGCGTCATGCTCCACGACCTGGAGACCGAACGCATCGTCACCGGTGAACGCAAGTGGTCCGACGTCAAGGGTCTCGTCAAGGGCATGTGGCGCAAGGCGAGCAAGCAGGTCCTCAAGGACTACGTGGTCTTCCCGGCCCTCACCGGACCGATGTTCATCACGACGCTCGCTGGCAACGCCACCGCCAACCTGGTGCGCAACCTGTGGACGTACTCGATCATCTTCTGTGGACACTTCCCCACCGGTGCGCAGACGTTCACCGCCGAGGAATGCGCCAACGAGACGAAGGGACAGTGGTACCTGCGTCAGATGCTTGGTTCGGCCAACATCGAGGGCAGCGAACTGTTCCACATCATGAGCGGCAACCTGTCGCACCAGATCGAACATCACCTCTACCCCGACGTTCCGGCTAATCGCTACCCGGAAATGTCGGTCGAGGTCCGTGCGATCTGCGAGAAGTACGGCCTGCCGTACAACACCGGAAGCCTGCGCGACCAGCTCGGCTCGACGTGGAAGAAGATCGCCAAGCTGTCGCTACCCAACTCGTGGACGCGCGACGACAACAACATCTTCGTCAACATTGAGCGGACACCCAAGGCCGTCGCCAGCTGACCTAGTGAGAATTGCCGAACCCGCCGGGACCTGGTCCCGGCGGGTATCGTCAGCTATTAGCAAGTCGCAGATGAAACGTACGCGATCGAAGAAGGGCCTTGACGTGGGTGAGGAATTCGAGCGCAAACTCGAGCGAAACAAGGACATCGCGCAGGAAGCCGTCGAGGTGACCGCTAACCGCGTTGGACGCATCACAACAATCATCACCGGCGCAGTCTCTGACGTCGCCCGGGAAGTCGGAGACATGATCACCGATGGTTTCGAGATGCGCGACGCCGCGCGTCGTGCCAAGGCGGATGCCAACCGTTCACTCGAAGTTGATGGCACTCTCGACGAGGCAGAAGATTCCGACGCAGCGCTCCCACCTGCACAGACGAACCCCGAACTCGACATCATCGACGCCGAGATCGCCGATGGTGATTTGGATTCACACTGAGCGCAACTATTGGCTTGAGCGAACCGGTGACTTAGCCTCTTGAACGTGAGTATGTCCCTGCGCGAAGCCTTCGCGTTTCCCAACCCCGTCAACGACTATGCGGCACGCTCGACGGCCGGTCTCGTTGTGGTGTTGGCGCTCGTCACCGTCGCGGTGAACCAGTGGTGGCTATATGCGCTGCTCGCGCTCGGTTTCGCGCTGCGCGTGGCAGGTGGCCCGAAGTACTCACCGTTCGGACGACTCGCGGTGCACGTCATCGTGCCGAAGATCTGGAAGAAGGAAAAGATCGTTCCGGGGCCGCCGAAACGGTTCGCGCAGACGATCGGCCTAGCCCTGTCGACGGTTGCGTTGATCCTCAGCCTGACCGGCTTTGGACTGGCCGCGCAGATCGCCATTGGCTTCCTGATTGCCGCGGCGACACTGGAGTCGGTCTTCGGCTTCTGCCTCGGCTGCGCAATCTTCGGCTTCCTGCAACGTGCGGGCGTCATTCCGGACACCGTGTGTGAGGCCTGCAACGACATTTGGTCGCGCACCCCGGAAACCTCAGGCGTAGCTTCGTAGGTATGCGACGGGCCATTGTCGGTGTGGCAGCCATCCTTTTCTTCAGCACCGGATGTTCGACGTCCCCACCTGCGGGCAATCAATCGAGCTCATCGCCGCCGGGTTCGCCTAGTTCGTCCGCTTCTCCGACGCCCACTACGCATTCCGCCGCTGCAACCCGCCAGCTATTCGACGCTTCCGCCAGCAACGACGTTCGTGCCGCACAGGCCGCCCTGGCGGCTGGCGCGGACATCGAAGCTCGCAACGACCTGGGTCGTACTCCACTTGTAGCCGCGACGAAACTCAATCATCCGTCGGTCGCCGTCGCCCTCCTCGATGCCGGCGCGAATCCGAACACGAAGGACAACATCTCTGACTCCGCATTCCTCTACGCGGGGGCGGAAGGCTACGACGAGATTCTTCGCGCAACGCTCAAACACGGCGCCGACGTCCGCAGCCTCAACCGCTACAACGGCACGGCACTCATCCCAGCGTCGGAGCACGGCCACGTCAGTACCATTCGAATCCTGCTTGCCACCGAAATTCCGGTCAACCACATCAACAATTCGCGGTGGACCGCGCTGCACGAGGCGATCATTCTCGGCGACGGATCGCAGCGTTACGTCGAAACCGTCCGACTCCTGCTTGCGGGCGGCGCTGACCGAAACATTCGCGACGGGAATGGCGTGCTACCTCGCGATCTGGCTGCGGCGCGCGGTCAGACCGCAATCGTCGCACTGCTCAGCTAGCTGAAATTACAGCAGCCCCAACGCGATTCCGTCGAGGATGTCGTGCTCGGAAACCACAAGCTCGCGAATCGTTGACCGCTCCCCGACAATCCGCGCCAACTCGGAGGTCACCAGCGATCCCCCACCAATGACGTCGACGCGCCCGGGGTGCATCGGACCGAGTTCCGCGCGATCGGCACGGGTCATCGAGACGAGCGACCCGCAGACCTGGTCGAGTTTGTCGAAATCGATGCGCGACAAATGGATTCGCTCGGGATCATAGGAGTCGAGGCCCTGGCCGAGCGCCGATAGAGTCGTCATCGTGCCCGCGACGCCGACCCAGGTGCGCGCCTGTTCGATCGGTACCGCCGCCAGCGCGGGAGCCAGTCGCTCGGTGATGAAGTCACGGCCAGCCGCAACTTCCGCCGACGTCGGTGGGTCCGAATGCAAGGTTCGTTCGGTGAGGCGCACACATCCAATGTCAGCCGAGTATGCCGCATGTACCTGTGCGGCGCGCCCGGGCGTCGGACCGTCGCCGAGTACCAATTCCGTTGAGCCACCGCCCAAGTCGGTGACCAGGAATGGTCCGTCGGCGGCGTCGAGTTCTCCGATCGCCCCGACAAACGACAATCGCGCTTCTTCGTCGCCGGTGATGACTTCCGCCACCGCGCCGTCGACGATGCCGCCAAGTAGCTCGGCCGTCATGGCGAAGAAGTCGTCGCGATTGCCGGCGTCCCGTGTCGCCGAGGTCGCAACCATCCGTACCCGTTGCACGCCAACACTTTTCATAAAATCGACGTAGTCTGCCAGCGCGACCCGGGTTCGCTCGATCGCCTCGGCGGCAAACCTTCCCGTGGCGTCGACGCCCTGCCCTAGCCGTACCACCCGCATCTCACGGTGCACATCCACGAGACCCCCAGCGGCGTCGGGGGCGGGATCGGCAACGAGGAGGCGAATCGAATTGGTGCCGCAATCGACCGCCGCGACTCGCGTCACTGAGCGTCTCGCTCTATTTCTATTTGCGGCCAATCCGCGGGAATCGCGGTGCCCCGCAACCCATTTGCCGCCGCAAGCGCGACCGCTTCGTCGCCGAGCGGATTAACACCGGGCCCCTTGGCTAACGAATGCGCGATGAGCACATGCAGACACTTCACCCGGTCCGGCATACCGCCGCCGGAAAAGTCGGTGCCTAATGATTCGATCGCATCACGTTCGGCAAGGAAGCTCTCGTGCGCGGCGCGATACGCGGCGGCCAACTCATCGTCGACGCCCAACCGCTCCGTCATCTCTCGCATGACGCCCGCCGACTCCAACCGACTCGCTTCCGCGGTCAGTCGCGGATCGGTCAGGTAGTACAGCGTCGGGAACGGCGTTCCGTCCGGTAGCCGGGGCGTTGTCTTCACCACCGCCGGACGACCGTCGGGCGTGCGGTAGCTGATCTCAATTACGCCGCGGGGCTCTCTCCCCAGTTGTGCGGCAACAGCTTTCAAGTCTTCGTCAGATGGGGTCACTTAGTCACCGGTGTCGAAATGGAATCCCACAGATTTCCGTACCACGGGTTTCGGGCACGCGCGGCATCCCGCTCGGCGGCAGCCTTGCGGGCCTGTTCACCGGGGAAGCTCAAGACGAGAACAGTCTCGCCCGGACGCGCATACTGAAGTCGCGAACGAGCTTTCGCTTCGGTGTAGGCCGGATCTCCCTGCTCATTGACCTTCTGTTGGTAGTCGGCCACTTCCTTGCGTAGCTGTGCATTCGATTCGCGAAGCTGGTCGAATTCCGCGCGCTGAGAGAAGTAGGTCCGGACCGGCATCGCCAACGTGAGGGTCACAAATCCGATCACCACGGCCAGGATGACCGCATGCCGTGGGTTGATGCCGCGCAGATGTTCAGCGGCGGCGTGTGCAATCGGAGCAGCTACGCGACGCGGCGTAGCGCGGACGGGTGCATTCTCACCTTCGACGTCGGAGTCGACGTCCGGCTCAGGCGCAGGCGCCTCCACCTCGTCGTCGTCGACGATGTCGAGTTCGTCGGGGAGGACTTCAGGACGCGTCGTCGGCGCCTGCACTCGACGCTGGCCGCCGGGTCGGGTCGATCCACCTCGATCGGCCCGACCGCGACGGGAGCGGGAGCGTTCTGCCATACGTTCTAGCTAATCACGAACCCGGCGCGAAGCGCGGGAAGGCGAGGTCGCCGGCGTAGCGTGCCGCATCGCCCAAACCTTCTTCGATGCGCAGCAGCTGGTTGTACTTTGCGACGCGCTCACTGCGGGCCGGAGCACCACTCTTGATCTGACCGCAGCTGCAGGCAACTGCCAGGTCAGCGATGGTGGTGTCCTCGGTTTCACCCGAACGGTGGCTCATCATCGACTTGTAGCCGTTGTTGTGTGCCAGCGCGACGGCGTCGAGGGTCTCGGTCAGCGTGCCGATCTGGTTGACCTTGACTAGCAGCGCATTTGCGGCGCCCTCGGTGATGCCGCGCTCTAGGCGCTCGGGGTTGGTGACGAACAGGTCGTCACCGACGATCTGTACCTTGTCGCCGATCGCCTCGGTCAGGGCAACCCAGCCCTCCCAGTCGTCCTCCGACAGCGGATCCTCGATGGATACCAGCGGGAAGTCGGCAACGAGCTTCTCGTAGAACGGGATCATGTCGGCCGAGCTGCGCGTCTCACCCTCGAAGGCGTAGCCGGTGCCCTCGGTGTAAAACTCGGTCGCGGCGACGTCGAGTGCGAGGGCAATGTCGGTGCCCATGGTGAAGCCGGCCTTGCTGATCGCCTCTTCGATGATCTTCAGAGCTTCGGTGGTGCCCGCGACGTTGGGGGCGAAGCCACCCTCGTCACCGAGGCCGGTCGACAAGCCCTTGGACTTCAACACCGACTTCAGCGAGTGGTACACCTCGGCACCCCAGCGCAACGAATCCTTGAACGTGGGCGCACCAATCGGGGCGATCATGAACTCTTGGACGTCGACACCCGAGTCGGCGTGCGCGCCACCGTTGATGATGTTCATCATCGGGACGGGCAGGATGTGGGCGTTCGGGCCTCCGACGTAGCGGAACAGCGGCAATCCGGCCGACTCGGCGGCACCCTTGGCGACGGCAAGTGACACACCGAGCAGCGCGTTGGCGCCCAGACGGGACTTGTCTGGTGTTCCGTCGAGGTCAAGCAGCACCTGATCGACGACGCGCTGGTCGTCGGCATCGATCGAAATGATCGCCGGGGCGATCTCGTCGAGCACGGCCTCAACGGCCTTGGTGACACCCTTACCGAGGTAACGCGAGTCGCCGTCGCGAAGTTCGACGGCCTCGTGCTCACCCGTCGACGCACCCGAGGGTACGGCCGCGCGACTGAACGTCCCATCGTCGAGCACTACCTCGACCTCGACGGTCGGGTTGCCCCGAGAGTCGAGAATCTCGCGTGCGCCAACCTGCTCGATAATTGCCACGGTCAAGCCCCAATCACTGGTGAGGAGTCGGCGCAGCGGCGCGCCGACGTCGGAAGTCGGTCAGGTTTTCGTCTTTGAGACTACTGCGCTCTCAGTAATCGACCCCGATGGAGTATGCATTTGCCCGGTCGCGCACTTCCAGGACGTAACTCATCGAGTTGTTGTACGTAAGGACCGCCTTCTCCCAACCCGCCGCGGTCGTCATGTCGCCACCGGCGGAAACACAGAGATATCGCGCGGCCGATAGCGCCGCGTCGTCCATGTTGTCTGGGTCAGCTCGGCCGTCACCATTCGCGTCGACGCCGAACCGCGTCCACGTTTCGGGCAGAAACTGAAACGGACCCATCGCGCGGACAAAGTTGGGGTTGTCGGCGGTACCGGGATTCTCGTCGTCGACAATCCGCATGTTCCCGTTGGTGCCGTCGAGCTGCGGGCCGCGAATCTGGGGGCTCGTGTCGCCGTTGGGTGCGATCGACGTGCCGCGATGCTGACCGTGCTTGCTTTCTGTTCCCGCGATGCCCGCGATCGTGGTCCAGGTGATCCCGCATTCGGGGTGCTGCTGCCGTTGAATCTCGGCCGCGTTGCCGTACGCCTCCAACGCGAGCGTCGGAATCCCAGTCGAGTCAGTGATCGATTGGGCCCACCCACGCAGCGTCGACGCCGTGCGTCCAGGCGCGTCGATGTTGATATACGGAACGACTTTGCCCGCGCCGGGCGGAATGCCCTGCGGAATGTCGGGGCGATTGATCGACGGTATGTCGAGGCAGCCGGTCGCGACGGCGGCGGTCACGATCACCGCCGCGGCGATGCCGATGCGGCGTCGAGCTTGACCACGTCCTAGTGAGATCACTGCCGCACAATCCTTGCCGTATCGAATCTGTCTACTGCGAGATCCCCAACTTACCGTGAACGCCCGCAACCCCTGCACTATCGATCATCCCCGGCGCCTTTCCGGTGCTGGAGATGATCGCTTTTGCAGGGTTTGCGGGTTGTGGGGTTGCCCCGCTGTAAGGTCTACTGGTTAGCCTTACCGAAGGTAGGTTTGCCTGGGCAAATATCCCCAGGAGAGTGTGATGAGGAACGTATGGACACGTTGGCCGTAGCCGCCACGCCCACGGTGTGGGCGCAGATGTTCGGAAGTGCCCTGATCGGAGTTCGCGAAGGCCTCGAAACGGGCATCGTCGTGATGATCCTCATCGCTTTCTTGGTGAAGGCCGGTCGCCGCGACGCACTTAAGTGGGTATGGCTGGGCGTTGGACTCGCACTGCTCATGCTCATCGGTACCTTCGCCATCATCCATTTCGGCACGTCGACGATCGACGGCTTGACCGCGGAGCTGATCGCTGGCATCGCCTCGCTGGTAGCGGTGGTCATCGTCACCTTCATGGTGCTGTGGATGCGGGGAGCAGCCGCGCACATTTCCGGCGACCTGAAAGCGGGTATGTCGAAGGCGCTGATCGCCGGTGCGCCCGCGGTCCTCGCACTCTCGTTTCTGGCCGTCGGGCGCGAAGGGTTCGAGACCGCGCTACTGATGGTCGGCTACGCCGAGAGCGTGTCCGGCGGACTGTGGCCGCTGCTCGGATTGCTGATCGGGGTGCTGATCGCCGTCGGGCTGACCGTTGCCCTCTACTTCGGAGCGGTCCGAATCAACTTCGCCAAGTTCTTCACCTACACGGGCGTTTTCCTCATCTTCGTCGCCGCTGGCATCCTGGGCTACGGCGTTCGCGCCCTACAGACCTACGGCTGGCTACCCGGCATCAACAACGTCGCCTTCGACTTTTCCAGCACCTACGATATGTCGTCGTGGTACGGCACGATCCTGGCCGGCATCTTCAACGTCCGACCAAACCCAACGTGGCTGCAGTTGATCGCGTGGATGGTCTACCTGGTCGTGGTGCTCGGCTTCTTCTTGCGTCGCAAGCCCGCCAAACCCGTTGCCACCCAACCTGATCCGGCGCTCGCCGGAACCTCAAGCGGCGCTGCCGCACTGTGAAAGGACAGTCCCAAGTGAACCGAGCAATCAAAACGTCGGTGGTACTTGCCACCGTCGCGATCGGCGCACCGCTGGCGCTGGGCGCCTGCACGGCCAAGGACGACGGCGTCGGAACCATCGCCGTGACCTCGACCGACAGTTCCTGCGATCTGTCGACCTCCGACGCCAAGACCGGCGACGTGTCGTTCAAAATCACCAACTCGGGGTCAAAGGTCACCGAGTTCTACGAGATC
>QIRE01000107.1_pt1 | contig 20568 bp, 14 predicted proteins | sample 2940141 | NCBI WGS metagenome assembly QIRE01 (sample SAMN09273532, study PRJNA473421) | Gut metagenome, whole genome shotgun sequencing project. | isolation source: gut tissue | host: Folsomia candida VU population | place: Netherlands: Amsterdam | collected 2016-03-06
CCGATGGTAGTGTGGGGTTTCCCCATGTGAGAGTAGGTCATCGTCAAGATTAAATTCCGAAACCCCAATTGCGAAAGCAGTTGGGGTTTTGTTTTGCCCGCAGGAAAGCGGGTTGTTTGAATTCTATGCAACAGCTCGGTGCATGGCTATTATTCGGGCCTCATTCCGAGGCGAGACCTGCATGCTGACGTTGTTGAACCTTCTGAAGGATGGGCGATTCCATTCCGGTCAGGCTCTGGGAGTTGCCCTGGGAATTAGTCGAAGTGCAGTGTGGAAGCAGCTTCAACACCTGGAGGCTGAGCTTGGGCTATCCATACATAAAGTCCGGGGGCGGGGCTACCAGTTGGCCTCACCACTGGAGTTGCTTGACTCGCTCAAGATAGAGGAAAGTCTTGCCGGCTGGCCTGTGAGTGTCTTCGACTCCATCGACTCTACTAACGCAGAGTCGCTGCGTGCCGTTGATCGGGGTCAAATGGCGCCCTTTCTGGTACTGGCTGAACGGCAAATCTCCGGACGTGGTCGTAGAGGTCGCAAATGGGTAAGTCCGTTTGCCGAGAACCTCTATTACAGTCTCGTATTGCGTATTGATGGTGGGATGCGTCAACTTGAAGGACTAAGTCTTGTTGTCGGTCTCGCGGTCATGCAAACCCTCCGTGCGCTTGGGGTGTCGGGTGCGGGGCTGAAGTGGCCCAATGACGTTTTGGCTGGGCGCAAAAAAATCGCCGGGATCTTGCTGGAACTGGTCGGAGATCCGGCAGACGTGTGTCATGTAGTGCTGGGTGTTGGCATTAACGTGAACATGCAGGCCACTGACGAGGTTGATCAGCAATGGACCTCGATACGGCTCGAGTCGGGAAAAACTTGTGATCGCAATGTTCTGGTGGTTGAGCTGAGCAAACAGTTGCAGCTTTATCTGCAGCGTCATCAATCAGGAGGTTTCTCTGCGCTTCAGGCGGAGTGGGAAGCGAATCACTTATGGCAGGGACTGCCGGTTTCTCTCACGGCGGGTGTCAATCAGATAGATGGCGTGGTGCTGGGGATCGATAATCAAGGTGCGCTACGGCTGAAGGTGGATGGCGTGGAGAAAGTCTTTAGTGGTGGTGAGCTCAGCTTGAGGTTGCGTGATGATTCTTGAGCTTGATTGCGGAAACAGTTTTATCAAGTGGCGGGTGCTGGATGCCGAGGCAGGTGCCCTGGTCGCGGAAGGGGTGGTCGACTCCGATGAGGCATTGGTCAGCGGCCTTCGTTCGCTCGATAAATTGTCTCTCGGCAAATGCCGCCTTGTCAGTGTGAGAACTGAAGATGAGACCAATTTGCTGATTGGTTTTCTCAAGCGTGAGTTCGATATTTCCGTTGTCTGTGCGACACCTGCTCGCGAAATGTCCGGCGTCAAAAATGGTTACGAAGACTACGAGCGTTTAGGCCTTGATCGTTGGCTGGCGATGCTCGGTGGTTTTCATCTGGCTGGTGGGGCGTGCCTGGTTCTCGATTTCGGGACAGCGGTGACTGCTGATTTCATCTCGTCGGATGGTGAGCACCTGGGAGGCTTCATTGGTCCTGGTATGCCGCTAATGCGCAATCAATTGCGTACGCATACTCGAAAGATTCGCTATGGCGATCTGGCGGCGGAACGGGCATTGGCGAGTCACGCTCCTGGGCGCAATACGGTCGAGGCGGTGGAGCGTGGCTGTTCGTTGATGCTCAGAGGATTCGTATTGACGCAGTTGGAGATGGCGCGCTCCTACTGGGGTGAAAGCTTCAGTGTCTTCATCACGGGTGGTGATGCCGAGTTGGTGTCGGATGTCGCGCCTGAGGCTCGGGTCGTTTCCGATTTGGTGTTCGTAGGTTTGGCTATGGCATGTCCTTTGTCCTGAGGTTTGTATGCGTTGGTTGTTTCTCCTGCTTCTGGTACTCAATGTGTTTTATTACGTCTGGCATCAACAGGAGGCTCCATTGCGTGCAAAGGACGTCACGCCTCTCAGTCTTTATCGTGGTTCGCAGCAGGATATCCGTTTGCTGAGTGAGGCTGGTGATGCCTCGCGAGGTGCGAAGGCTGATGGGCAGTGTCTATATATAGGTGGTTCGGGTCGTCCTGAAACTGCGCAGGCGCTGGAACAGCGCCTGAGTGAGCTTGGTGCGAAAGCTCAGCCTTTGCCGAAAGACCTTTCCAGCAATGCATATTGGTTCCGAATCACGCCTGAAACCCAGCGTTTCCTGGGTGATACTCAGTTGCAAAACCTTTCCAAGGAATTCAATGAGTTAAAACACAAAATAATGCTGTGCGAGGGGGTTGCACCTGCGGAATAGTTTGCATAGAATGGCGCCCGCTCCACAGCGAAGACCTGAAAAGGTTGAAGCGGTAGGGTGATGTCAAAGCAGCTAACCTCAGGTTTTTAAATGAGAAAATGCTTGACAAGGGTTTGGCATAGTATAGAATGCCGGCCTGATTAGGAGGGGTTCCCGAGCGGCCAAAGGGATCAGACTGTAAATCTGACGTCTACGACTTCGAAGGTTCGAATCCTTCTCCCTCCACCAGATTTTAGCGTGAGCTGCAGGCTCCGCGGGTATAGTTTAGTGGTAGAACCTCAGCCTTCCAAGCTGATGATGCGGGTTCGATTCCCGCTACCCGCTCCAAGTTTGCAGGTTGTGCAAAGTGTTACGCTCTTGTAGCTCAGTTGGTAGAGCACACCCTTGGTAAGGGTGAGGTCAGCGGTTCAAATCCGCTCAAGAGCTCCATATAACAAGGCAGATATGAAAATATCTGCCTTTGTTTTAATGGCAGGGTTGTTTGCTTATTTCTTCTGTGAGGGGTGATATCGATGGCTAAGGAAAAATTTGATCGTTCCCTACCGCACGTCAACGTCGGAACTATCGGTCACGTTGACCACGGTAAAACCACTCTGACCGCTGCTCTGACTCGCGTCTGCTCCGAAGTTTTCGGTTCGGCCGTAGTTGAATTCGACAAGATCGACAGCGCTCCAGAAGAAAAAGCTCGTGGTATCACCATCAACACTGCGCACGTTGAGTACAACTCGACTATTCGTCACTACGCTCACGTTGACTGCCCAGGTCACGCTGACTACGTGAAGAACATGATCACCGGTGCTGCCCAGATGGACGGCGCGATCCTGGTTTGCTCGGCCGCTGATGGTCCGATGCCGCAAACCCGTGAGCACATCCTGCTGTCCCGTCAGGTAGGCGTTCCGTACATCGTGGTTTTCCTGAACAAGGCTGACCTGGTAGACGACGCTGAGCTGCTGGAACTGGTTGAGATGGAAGTTCGCGACCTGCTGTCGACCTACGACTTCCCAGGCGACGACACTCCGATCATCATCGGTTCGGCTCGTATGGCGCTGGAAGGCAAAGACGACAACGAAATGGGCATCACTGCCGTTCGTAAACTGGTTGAAACTCTGGATACCTACATCCCTGAGCCAGTTCGTATGATCGACAAGCCATTCCTGATGCCAATCGAAGACGTATTCTCGATCTCGGGTCGCGGTACTGTTGTGACTGGTCGTATCGAGCGCGGTATCGTTCGCGTTCAAGATGCTCTGGAAATCGTTGGTCTGCGTGACACCACCACCACCACCTGCACCGGTGTTGAGATGTTCCGCAAGCTGCTGGACGAAGGTCGTGCTGGCGAGAACTGCGGCGTTCTGCTGCGTGGCACCAAGCGTGACGACGTTGAGCGTGGTCAGGTTCTGGTTAAGCCGGGTTCGGTTAAGCCGCACACCAAGTTCACCGCAGAAGTTTACGTTCTGAGCAAGGAAGAAGGCGGTCGTCACACTCCGTTCTTCAAAGGCTACCGTCCACAGTTCTACTTCCGTACTACTGACGTGACTGGTAACTGCGAGCTGCCAGAAGGCGTTGAAATGGTAATGCCAGGTGACAACATTCAGATGACTGTTGCCCTGATCAAAACCATCGCGATGGAAGACGGTCTGCGTTTCGCTATCCGTGAAGGCGGTCGTACCGTCGGCGCTGGCGTCGTAGCCAAAATCATCGAGTAAGTAGTTGTAATGTATTTTTCAGGCCGGCATAATGGTCGGCCTGATTTTGTTTTAGGTCAGTAGCTCAATTGGCAGAGCGACGGTCTCCAAAACCGTAGGTTGGGGGTTCGATTCCCTCCTGACCTGCCAGATTCACTCGGTGTGTCTGGCTTTCTTTTCACAGGATCTTCATAGATGACTCCTAAGGCTGAAGCTCAAGGCTCTCGCTTCGATCTGCTTAAGTGGCTTGTAGTGGTCGCTTTGGTGATTGTTGGCGTTGTAGGCAATCAGTATTACTCTGCTTCGCCGATCCTGTACCGCGTACTCGCATTGCTTGTCATTGCTGCTGTAGCTGCCTTTGTAGGCCTGCAGACTGCCAAGGGCAAGTCTTTCTTTGTACTGGTTAAGGAAGCTCGCACCGAGATTCGTAAAGTCGTATGGCCAACTCGCCAAGAAACCACGCAGACCACGTTGATTGTTGTGGCTGTTGTTCTGGTTATGGCGTTGCTGTTGTGGGGGCTTGATTCCCTGCTCGGCTGGCTTGTTTCCTTGATTGTCGGCTAAGGGTGTCCCGTGGCTAAGCGTTGGTACGTTGTGCATGCTTATTCGGGTTACGAGAAGCATGTAATGCGCTCGCTGATCGAGCGTGTAAAGCTGGCTGGCATGGAAGATGGCTTCGGCGAAATTCTGGTTCCCACTGAAGAAGTGGTTGAAATGCGTAATGGCCAGAAGCGCAAAAGCGAACGTAAGTTCTTCCCTGGCTATGTGCTGGTCCAGATGGATATGAACGAGGGTACTTGGCACTTGGTCAAGGATACTCCTCGGGTGATGGGTTTTATCGGCGGTACTGCTGATAAGCCTGCACCAATCACTGATAAAGAAGCAGAGGCGATCCTGCGTCGCGTTGCTGACGGTAGCGACAAGCCGAAGCCGAAGACGTTGTTCGAGCCAGGTGAAACCGTTCGTGTCAATGACGGTCCTTTCGCTGACTTTAACGGTGTTGTTGAAGAAGTTAACTACGAAAAGAGCCGGATCCAAGTGGCGGTGCTCATTTTCGGTCGCTCTACTCCGGTAGAGTTGGAGTTCAGTCAGGTCGAAAAGGTCTAACTGGACAAGCATCCCAACCCCGCAGCCCTAGGCTGTGGGGTTTTGTCGTCACTGGGATAAACGCGCAAGTAACCGGGGAGCCTTTCGAGGCGATCGAACCCGTAATTGGAGTGCCTCATGGCCAAGAAGATTACCGCTTACATCAAGCTGCAAGTGAAGGCCGCTCAGGCTAACCCAAGTCCACCTGTTGGTCCTGCTCTGGGTCAGCACGGCGTGAACATCATGGAATTCTGCAAAGCTTTCAACGCCCGTACCCAGGGCCTGGAAGCTGGTCTGCCGACTCCAGTGATCATCACTGTCTACAGCGACCGTAGCTTCACTTTCGAAACCAAATCCACCCCTGCTTCGGTTCTGCTGAAGAAGGCGGCCGGTCTGACCAGCGGTTCCGCTCGTCCGAACACCGTTAAGGTTGGCACTGTTACCCGTGCTCAGCTGGAAGAAATCGCGAAAACCAAAAACGCGGATCTGACTGCAGCTGATATGGATGCAGCCGTGCGTACTATCGCCGGTTCTGCTCGTAGCATGGGCCTTAACGTGGAGGGTGTGTAATGGCTAAGCTGACCAAGCGTCAAAAGGCTATCGCCGGCAAAATCGAAGCAGGCAAGGCCTACAACTTTGTAGACGCCGCTGCACTGCTGGCCGAGCTGTCGACTGTCAAGTTCAGCGAGTCGTTTGACGTTGCTGTAAACCTGGGCGTAGACCCGCGTAAATCCGACCAGGTCGTTCGTAGCGCTACTGTGCTGCCACACGGCACTGGCAAGACCGTTCGCGTTGCTGTGTTCACCCAGGGTCCAGCTGCTGAGGCCGCTCTGGCTGCCGGCGCTGACCGTGTAGGTATGGACGACCTGGCTGCCGAAATGAAAGGCGGCGACCTGAACTACGACGTAGTGATCGCATCCCCGGATGCCATGCGCGTTGTAGGTCAACTGGGTCAGATCCTCGGTCCACGTGGCCTGATGCCTAACCCGAAAGTCGGCACCGTAACTCCAGACGTAGCCACCGCGGTTAAAAACGCCAAGGCTGGTCAGGTTCGTTATCGCACCGACAAAAACGGCATCATCCACACTTCCGTTGGCAAGATCGGCTTCGATGCCGTCAAGCTGAAGGAAAACGTTGAAGCCCTGATCGCTGATCTGAAGCGTATCAAGCCAGCTTCCTCGAAAGGCATCTACGTCAAGCGCGTTACCCTGAGCACCACTATGGGCCCAGGTCTGGTTATCGACCAGAGCTCGCTGGACGCGTAAGACAAAATTGGCACGAGTTTTCGTGCCAATCGAAAGATTGGGGTCCCTGCCTGGCGGGGGCTATCCAAGACCGTAGGCGGCGCAAGTCTTAAACCTCAAGCCTACGCAGATGGTGCTCCCGGTTCCTTACCGAATCAGACACCAAAACGACATTCGGTTTCGATCGAGTGAAACGGTAACAAGCAGGAGTTAAACCCGTGGCAATTAATCTCGAAGACAAGAAGGCCATCGTCGCTGAAGTCAACGAGGCTGCCAAAGTCGCTCTGTCCGCTGTCGTGGTTGATGCCCGTGGCGTAACAGTAGGCGCAATGACCGGACTCCGTAAAGAGGCTCGTGAAGCTGGCGTTTACGTACGTGTTGTACGTAACACCCTGCTCAAGCGCGCTGTTGCTGACACTCAATACAGTGTCCTCAACGACGTGTTCACCGGCCCGACCCTGATCGCATTCTCGAACGAACATCCGGGCGCTGCTGCTCGTATTTTCAAAGAGTTTTCGAAGGGTCAGGACAAGTTCGAGATCAAGGCAGCTGCGTTCGAGGGCAAGTTCCTCGCAGCTAATCAGATCGACGTTCTGGCAACTCTGCCGACCCGTGACGAAGCAATTTCCCAGCTGATGAGCGTGATTCAAGGCGCTACCAGCAAATTGGCTCGTACTCTGGCGGCAATTCGCGACCAGAAAGAAGCCGCTGCAGCCTAAGGCTCGTCAGCTTCTCGCGTTTTTTGTTTATTTCGATGGTCGCGTAGGCCGTCCCCCAATTCAGGAATTGAGTCATGTCTCTGACTAACGAACAAATCATCGAAGCAATCGGCCAGAAATCCGTAGTGGAAATCGTTGAGCTGATCAAAGCGATGGAAGAAACCTTCGGTGTTACCGCTGCTGCTGCTTCGGCTGGCCCAGCTGTAGCTGCTGCTGCTGTTGAAGAGCAAACCGAGTTCAACGTTGTTCTGCTGGAAGCTGGCGAGAAGAAGGTTAACGTGATCAAGGCAGTTCGTGAACTGACCGGTCTGGGCCTGAAAGAAGCCAAAGAGAAAGTAGACGGCGCTCCTCAGGTTGTAGCTGAAGGCGTTTCGAAAGAAGCTGCTGAAGACGCCAAGAAGAAGCTGGAAGAAGCAGGCGCTAAAGTCGAGCTGAAATAAGTATCGACTTTGCTCCTCCAGCCCGAGCGTCAAGCGACAGGCTGATGGCTGGTGGCTCTTGCCACCGGCCTTTTTCCGTTATTGGCAGCCGACTGGGTCGGTGCTGATAACGAGCTGTAACCACCCGATGCGGTGGCGCAAACCATGGGGTTTGCACGATTTTCTGGCTGCTCCCGTCGGGAGGGGCCAAACAAGCAGGTGACCAAGCTGGGGAACGCTGATGGCTTACTCATATACTGAGAAAAAACGTATCCGCAAGGACTTTAGCAAGTTGCCGGACGTCATGGATGTGCCTTACCTCCTGGCCATCCAGCTGGATTCGTATCGTGAATTCTTGCAAGCGGGAGCGACTAAAGATCAGTTCCGCGACGTGGGCCTGCATGCGGCCTTCAAATCCGTTTTCCCGATCATCAGCTACTCCGGCAATGCTGCGCTGGAGTACGTCGGTTATCGCCTGGGCGAACCGGCATTTGATGTCAAAGAATGCGTATTGCGCGGTGTAACTTTCGCCGTACCTTTGCGGGTAAAAGTGCGCCTGATCATTTTCGACAAAGAGTCGTCGAACAAAGCGATCAAGGACATCAAAGAGCAAGAAGTCTACATGGGTGAAATCCCCCTGATGACTGAGAACGGTACCTTCGTAATCAACGGTACCGAGCGTGTAATCGTTTCCCAGTTGCACCGCTCCCCGGGCGTGTTCTTCGACCACGACCGTGGCAAGACGCACAGCTCTGGCAAACTGCTGTACTCCGCGCGCATCATTCCTTACCGCGGTTCGTGGCTGGACTTCGAGTTCGACCCGAAGGACTGCGTATTCGTACGTATCGACCGTCGTCGCAAGCTGCCGGCCTCGGTTCTGCTGCGCGCGCTCGGCTATACCACCGAAGAAGTACTGGACGCGTTCTACACCACCAACGTATTCCACGTTAAGGGCGAAACCCTGAGCCTGGAACTGGTGCCTCAGCGCCTGCGTGGTGAAGTTGCAGTCCTCGACATCCAGGACGACAAAGGCAAGGTAATTGTCGAGCAGGGTCGTCGTATCACTGCCCGTCACATCAACCAGCTGGAAAAAGCCGGGATCAAAGAGCTGGACGTGCCTCTGGACTACGTCCTGGGTCGCACCACCGCCAAGGTCATCGTGCATCCGGCTACCGGCGAAATCCTGGCAGAGTGCAACACCGAGCTGTCGACTGAAGTCCTGGCGAAAATCGCCAAGGCCGGCGTCGTTCGCATCGAAACGCTGTACACCAACGATATCGACTGCGGTCCGTTCGTCTCCGACACTCTGAAGATCGATTCCACCAGCAACCAATTGGAAGCGCTGGTCGAAATCTATCGCATGATGCGTCCAGGCGAGCCGCCAACCAAAGACGCTGCCGAAACCCTGTTCAACAACCTGTTCTTCAGCCCTGAGCGTTATGACCTGTCTGCGGTCGGCCGGATGAAGTTCAACCGTCGTATCGGTCGTACCGAGATCGAAGGTTCGGGCGTGCTGTGCAAGGAAGACATCGTCGCGGTACTGAAGACTCTGGTCGACATCCGTAACGGTAAAGGCATCGTCGACGACATCGACCACCTGGGTAACCGTCGTGTTCGCTGCGTAGGCGAAATGGCCGAGAACCAGTTCCGCGTTGGCCTGGTACGTGTTGAGCGTGCGGTCAAAGAGCGTCTGTCGATGGCCGAAAGCGAAGGCCTGATGCCGCAAGACCTGATCAACGCCAAGCCTGTGGCTGCGGCGGTGAAGGAGTTCTTCGGTTCCAGCCAGCTCTCGCAGTTCATGGACCAGAACAACCCGCTGTCCGAGATTACCCACAAGCGTCGTGTTTCTGCACTCGGCCCTGGCGGTCTGACTCGTGAGCGCGCGGGCTTCGAAGTTCGTGACGTACACCCGACTCACTACGGTCGTGTCTGCCCGATTGAAACGCCGGAAGGTCCGAACATCGGTCTGATCAACTCCCTGGCTGCTTACGCTCGCACCAACCAGTACGGCTTCCTCGAAAGCCCGTACCGTGTGGTGAAAGAGGGTGTGGTTACCGACGAGATCGTGTTCCTGTCCGCTATTGAAGAAGCCGATCACGTGATCGCGCAGGCTTCGGCGACCATGAACGACCAGAAAGTCCTGATCGACGAACTGGTAGCCGTACGTCACCTGAACGAGTTCACCGTCAAGGCGCCTGAAGAAGTCACCTTGATGGACGTTTCGCCGAAGCAGGTAGTTTCGGTTGCAGCGTCGCTGATTCCGTTCCTCGAGCACGACGACGCCAACCGTGCGTTGATGGGTTCGAACATGCAGCGTCAAGCTGTACCAACCCTGCGTGCTGACAAGCCGCTGGTAGGTACCGGCATGGAGCGTAACGTGGCTCGCGACTCCGGCGTTTGCGTCGTGGCTCGTCGTGGCGGCGTGATCGACTCCGTTGATGCCAGCCGTATCGTGGTTCGTGTTGCCGATGACGAAGTTGAAACCGGTGAAGCCGGTGTCGACATCTACAACCTGACCAAATACACCCGCTCGAACCAGAACACCTGCATCAACCAGCGTCCGCTGGTGAGCAAGGGTGATCGCGTTCAGCGTAGCGACATCATGGCCGACGGCCCGTCCACCGATATGGGTGAACTGGCACTGGGTCAGAACATGCGCATCGCGTTCATGGCATGGAACGGCTTCAACTTCGAAGACTCCATCTGCCTGTCCGAGCGTGTGGTTCAGGAAGACCGCTTCACCACGATCCACATTCAGGAACTGACCTGCGTGGCTCGTGACACCAAGCTTGGCCCAGAGGAAATCACTGCGGACATCCCGAACGTGGGTGAGGCTGCACTGAACAAGCTGGACGAAGCCGGTATCGTTTACGTAGGTGCTGAAGTTGGCGCAGGCGACATTCTGGTAGGTAAGGTCACTCCGAAAGGCGAGACCCAACTGACTCCGGAAGAGAAACTGCTGCGTGCGATCTTCGGTGAAAAAGCCAGCGACGTTAAAGACACCTCCCTGCGTGTACCTACCGGTACCAAAGGTACTGTCATCGACGTGCAGGTCTTCACTCGTGACGGCGTTGAGCGTGATGCTCGTGCCCTGTCGATCGAGAAGACCCAGCTGGACGAGATCCGCAAGGATCTGAACGAAGAGTTCCGCATCGTTGAAGGCGCGACCTTCGAACGTCTGCGTTCCGCTCTGGTAGGCCACAAGGCTGAAGGCGGCGCGGGCCTGAAGAAAGGTCAGGACATCACCGACGAAGTGCTCGACGGTCTTGAGCATGGTCAGTGGTTCAAACTGCGCATGGCTGAAGATGCTCTGAACGAGCAGCTCGAGAAGGCTCAGGCCTACATCGTTGATCGTCGCCGTCTGCTGGACGACAAGTTCGAAGACAAGAAGCGCAAACTGCAGCAGGGCGATGACCTGGCTCCAGGCGTGCTGAAGATCGTCAAGGTTTACCTGGCAATCCGTCGTCGCATCCAGCCGGGCGACAAGATGGCCGGTCGTCACGGTAACAAGGGTGTGGTCTCCGTGATCATGCCGGTTGAAGACATGCCGCACGATGCCAATGGCACCCCGGTCGACGTGGTCCTCAACCCACTGGGTGTACCTTCGCGTATGAACGTTGGTCAGATCCTTGAAACCCACCTGGGCCTCGCGGCCAAAGGTCTGGGCGAGAAGATCAACCGGATGGTCGAAGAGCAGCGTAAAGTCGCTGAACTGCGTACCTTCCTGGACGAGATCTACAACCAGATCGGCGGTCGTAACGAAGATCTGGACAGCTTCTCCGATCAGGAAATCCTGGATCTGGCGAAGAACCTGCGTGGCGGCGTTCCAATGGCCACTCCAGTGTTCGACGGTGCCAAGGAAAGCGAAATCAAGGCCATGCTGAAACTGGCGGACCTGCCAGAAAGCGGCCAGATGCAGCTGACCGACGGCCGTACCGGCAACAAGTTCGAGCGTCCAGTTACCGTTGGCTACATGTACATGCTGAAGCTGAACCACTTGGTAGACGACAAGATGCACGCGCGTTCTACCGGTTCGTACAGCCTGGTTACCCAGCAGCCGCTGGGTGGTAAGGCACAGTTCGGTGGTCAGCGTTTCGGGGAGATGGAGGTCTGGGCACTGGAAGCATACGGTGCTGCTTACACTCTGCAAGAAATGCTCACAGTGAAGTCGGACGATGTGAACGGCCGGACCAAGATGTACAAAAACATCGTGGACGGCGATCACCGTATGGAGCCGGGCATGCCCGAGTCCTTCAACGTGTTGATCAAGGAAATTCGTTCCCTCGGCATCGATATCGATCTGGAAACCGAATAACACGTGACGCGATCGAGAGCGGGGCAGGATTGCCCGCTCTCTGCTCCGCCAGGAGGAAAGGCCTTGAAAGACCTACTGAATTTGCTGAAAAACCAGGGTCAAGTCGAAGAGTTCGACGCCATCCGTATCGGATTGGCCTCGCCTGAGATGATCCGCTCGTGGTCGTTCGGTGAAGTTAAAAAGCCGGAAACCATCAACTACCGTACGTTCAAACCCGAGCGTGACGGTCTGTTCTGCGCCAAGATCTTTGGCCCGGTAAAGGATTACGAGTGCCTGTGCGGTAAGTACAAGCGCTTGAAGCATCGTGGTGTGATCTGCGAGAAGTGCGGCGTTGAAGTTGCACTGGCCAAGGTTCGTCGTGAGCGCATGGCGCACATCGAGCTGGCTTCGCCGGTTGCCCACATCTGGTTCCTGAAATCGCTGCCGTCCCGTATCGGCCTGCTGATGGACATGACCCTGCGTGATATCGAACGCGTTCTCTACTTCGAGAGCTATGTCGTTATCGATCCGGGCATGACCACTCTTGAAAAAGGTCAGCTGCTGAACGATGAGCAGTACTTCGAAGCGCTGGAAGAGTTCGGTGATGACTTCGACGCCCGCATGGGTGCTGAAGCTGTCCGTGAACTGCTGCACGCTATCGACCTGGAACACGAGATCGGCCGTCTGCGTGAAGAGATTCCGCAAACCAACTCCGAAACCAAGATCAAGAAGCTGTCCAAGCGTCTGAAGTTGATGGAAGCCTTCCAGGGTTCCGGCAACCTGCCAGAGTGGATGGTGCTGACCGTTCTGCCGGTTCTGCCGCCAGATCTGCGTCCACTGGTCCCGCTGGATGGCGGTCGTTTCGCGACTTCCGACCTCAACGATCTGTATCGTCGAGTGATCAACCGTAACAACCGTTTGAAGCGCCTGCTGGATCTGTCCGCTCCGGACATCATCGTGCGCAACGAAAAGCGTATGTTGCAGGAAGCTGTCGACGCACTGCTCGACAACGGTCGTCGTGGCCGCGCTATCACCGGTTCCAACAAGCGTCCTCTGAAATCCCTGGCTGACATGATCAAGGGTAAGCAAGGTCGTTTCCGTCAGAACTTGCTCGGTAAGCGTGTTGACTACTCCGGTCGTTCGGTAATTACCGTAGGCCCGACCCTGCGTCTGCATCAGTGCGGTCTGCCGAAGAAGATGGCTCTCGAGCTGTTCAAGCCGTTCATTTTCGGCAAGCTGGAAATGCGTGGTCTGGCGACCACCATCAAAGCGGCCAAGAAAATGGTCGAGCGCGAGCTGCCGGAAGTTTGGGACGTTCTCGCTGAAGTGATTCGCGAACACCCGGTTCTTCTCAACCGTGCACCGACCCTTCACCGTCTGGGTATCCAGGCGTTTGAACCGGTACTGATCGAAGGTAAGGCTATCCAGCTGCACCCGCTGGTCTGCGCCGCGTACAACGCCGACTTCGACGGCGACCAAATGGCCGTGCACGTACCGCTGACGCTGGAAGCCCAGCTCGAAGCGCGTGCGTTGATGATGTCGACCAACAACATTCTGTCGCCAGCCAACGGTGAGCCAATCATCGTTCCGTCGCAGGACGTTGTATTGGGTCTGTACTACATGACTCGTGAAGCGATCAACGCCAAGGGCGAAGGTCGTGTGTTCGCGGATCTGCAGGAAGTTGACCGTGTGTTCCGTGCCGGCGAAGCCGCACTGCACGCCAAGATCAAGGTTCGTATCAACGAAACCGTGAACGATCGTGACGGCAACAGCGTGAGCGGTACCCGTATCGTCGACACCACTGTCGGCCGTGCGCTGCTGTTCCAGGTTGTACCAAAAGGTCTGTCGTTCGACGTCGTCAACCTGCCGATGAAGAAAAAGGCGATCTCCAAGCTGATCAACCAGTGCTACCGCGTGGTTGGTCTGAAAGAGACCGTGATCTTCGCTGACCAGTTGATGTACACCGGTTTTGCCTACTCGACCATCTCCGGCGTTTCCATCGGTGTTAACGACTTCGTTATCCCGGATGAAAAAGCCCGCATCATCGGTGCAGCCACCGACGAAGTGAAAGAGATCGAGAGCCAGTACGCCTCCGGCCTGGTAACCCAGGGCGAGAAGTACAACAAAGTGATCGACCTTTGGTCGAAAGCGAACGACGAAGTCTCCAAGGCGATGATGGCCAACCTCTCGAAAGAGAAAGTCATCGACCGTCACGGCGTCGAAGTCGATCAAGAGTCGTTCAACTCGATGTACATGATGGCTGACTCGGGTGCGCGGGGTTCCGCAGCACAGATCCGTCAGCTGGCCGGTATGCGTGGTCTGATGGCCAAGCCGGACGGTTCCATCATTGAAACGCCGATTACTGCGAACTTCCGTGAAGGTTTGAGCGTACTTCAGTACTTCATCTCCACTCACGGTGCTCGTAAAGGTCTGGCGGATACCGCGTTGAAAACTGCGAACTCCGGTTACCTGACTCGTCGTCTGGTAGACGTTGCGCAGGATCTGGTTGTAACCGAGATCGATTGCGGCACCGAACACGGTCTGCTGATGACTCCGCACATTGAAGGCGGTGACGTTGTAGAGCCGTTGGGTGAGCGCGTATTGGGTCGTGTTATCGCCCGTGACGTATTCAAGCCGGGTACCGAGGACGTCATCGTTCCTGCTGGCACCCTGGTAGACGAGAAGTGGGTCGAGTTCATCGAGCTGAACAGCATCGACGAAGTGATCGTGCGTTCGCCGATCAGTTGCGAAACCCGCTATGGCATTTGCGCCAAGTGCTACGGCCGCGACCTGGCTCGTGGTCACCAGGTGAACATCGGTGAAGCGGTCGGCGTTATCGCTGCCCAGTCCATCGGTGAGCCGGGTACCCAGCTGACGATGCGTACGTTCCACATCGGTGGTGCGGCAAGCCGTACTTCCGCAGCCGACAGCGTTCAGGTGAAGAATGGCGGTACCGTCCGTCTGCACAACCTGAAACACGTTGAGCGTGTGGATGGCAACCTGGTTGCTGTGTCCCGTTCCGGTGAGCTGGCAATCGCTGATGACTTCGGTCGTGAGCGCGAGCGTTACAAGCTGCCGTACGGTGCCGTGATTTCGGTTAAAGAAGGTGACAAGGTCGACGCTGGCGCAATCGTGGCCAAGTGGGATCCGCACACTCACCCGATCGTTACCGAAATGAAAGGTACCGTGACCTACGTGGGCATGGAAGAAGGCATCACGATCAAGCGTCAGACTGACGAATTGACCGGTATGACCAACATTGAAGTACTCGATGCCAAAGACCGTCCGGCTGCCGGCAAGGACATCCGTCCTGCGGTGAAGATGGTCGATGACAACGGCAAGGATCTGTTGCTGCCAGGCACTGACGTTATCGCTCAGTACTTCCTGCCAGCCAACGCCCTGGTCGGTGTTGCGGACGGTGCGAAGATTGCGATCGGTGACGTTATCGCTCGTATCCCGCAAGAAACTTCGAAAACCCGTGACATCACCGGTGGTCTGCCGCGTGTTGCCGACCTGTTCGAAGCCCGTCGTCCGAAAGAAGCGTCGATTCTGGCTGAAGTCAGCGGCACCATCGCGTTCGGTAAAGAGACCAAGGGCAAGCGCCGTCTGGTCATCACTCCGAACGACGGTAGCGATCCGTATGAAGAGCTGATTCCGAAGTGGCGTCACCTGAACGTGTTCGAAGGCGAACAGGTAAACCGCGGCGAAGTTATCTCCGACGGCCCGAGTGATCCGCACGACATCCTGCGTCTGCTGGGTGTGAGCGCGCTGGCCAAGTACATCGTTAACGAGATCCAGGACGTTTACCGTCTGCAAGGCGTGAAGATCAACGACAAGCACATTGAGACCATCCTGCGTCAGATGCTGCGTAAAGTTGAGATCTCCGAGTCCGGCGATTCCAGCTTCATCAAGGGCGACCAGATGGAACTGACTCACGTACTGGTAGAGAACGAGCGTCTGAACGCGGAAGACAAATTTGTCTCCAAGTTCACCCGCGTTCTGCTGGGTATCACCAAGGCGTCGTTGTCGACCGAATCGTTCATCTCCGCGGCTTCCTTCCAGGAAACCACCCGCGTACTGACCGAAGCGGCCGTAACCGGCAAGCGCGATTACCTGCGCGGCCTGAAAGAAAACGTGGTCGTGGGTCGTCTGATCCCGGCTGGTACCGGTCTGGCTTATCACAGCGAGCGTAAACGTCGCCGTGATGCAGACAAACCGTTGCGCGTAAGCGCCAGTGAAGTGGAAGCTGCACTGACCGAAGCGCTGAACTCGAGCGGTAACTGAGTTCTGCGAAAAATGAGCTAAGGCCCTGATCGAACCGTTCATCGAATCGAGACAATTTGTCGAGGTTCGACGAGCGGGGAGGTCGGGGCCTTGCCTTGACTGGGGACAAGATCCTCTTTAGACTCTTGATCCCCTAAATTTGGCGGGAATTCGTTCCTGCCATTTTGCTTTTCTTGCAAGACAATAGCGTCGCAAGACAACAGTGGAGCTAGTAGATGGCAACTATCAACCAGCTGGTACGTCAGCCGCGTAAGCGTATCGTCGAGAAATCCGACGTACCTGCGCTGCAGAACTGCCCGCAACGTCGTGGCGTGTGCACCCGTGTGTACACCACTACGCCGAAAAAACCTAACTCGGCACTGCGTAAAGTATGCCGTGTGCGTCTGACCAACGGTTTCGAGGTTTCCTCGTACATCGGTGGTGAAGGCCACAACCTGCAAGAGCACAGCGTGGTACTGATCCGCGGCGGTCGTGTAAAAGACTTGCCAGGTGTTCGTTACCACACCGTTCGCGGCTCCCTGGATACTTCCGGTGTTAAAGGTCGTAACCAAGGTCGTTCGAAGTACGGTACCAAGCGTCCGAAGTAATCGGCCGTTTTGCAGATTTTCATTTTATTGAGTCGATAAGAGTAAGGTCGGGCGCGCATCCTCTGGATCTGTCCCGAGCTAACCTGAAGACCGTTTGAGGGCTTATCAATGCCAAGACGTCGCGTAGCAGCAAAGCGTGAGATTCTGGACGATCCGAAATACGGAAGCCAAATCCTCGCCAAATTCATGAACCACGTTATGGAAAGCGGCAAGAAAGCCGTTGCCGAGCGTATCGTTTATGGTGCCCTGGAAACCGTTGCGACCCGTAAGGCTGGCACCGATCCCCTGGAACTCTTCGAAAAAGCACTCGACGCCATCGCTCCGCTGGTCGAAGTGAAGTCGCGCCGCGTTGGTGGTGCTACTTACCAGGTTCCGGTCGAAGTTCGTCCGTCCCGTCGTAACGCTCTGGCAATGCGCTGGTTGGTAGACTTCGCCCGTAAGCGCGGCGAGAAGTCTATGGCTCTGCGCTTGGCTGGCGAGCTGCTGGATGCTGCTGAAGGTAAAGGTGCTGCTGTTAAGAAGCGTGAAGACGTGCACCGTATGGCCGAAGCTAACAAAGCTTTCTCGCACTACCGCTTCTAATTTTAGCTTCACTAATTTTGCGAGGGCTTTATGGCTCGTACTACTCCGATTAGTCGCTACCGTAACATCGGTATCGTCGCTCACGTGGATGCTGGTAAAACCACCACCACCGAGCGCGTCCTTTTTTACACTGGCAAAAGTCACAAAATGGGCGAGGTGCATGACGGCGCCGCGACCACAGACTGGATGGTTCAGGAGCAGGAGCGTGGTATTACCATTACTTCTGCTGCCATTACCGCCTTCTGGAAAGGTTCCGAGAAGCAGTACGCTCACGAGCATCGCTTCAACGTAATCGATACCCCGGGCCACGTAGACTTCACCATTGAAGTAGAGCGTTCCCTGCGCGTACTCGACGGCGCTGTCGTTGTGTTCTGCGGTACTTCGGGTGTTGAGCCTCAGTCGGAAACCGTATGGCGTCAGGCCAACAAATACGGCGTTCCACGTCTTGTTTACGTAAACAAGATGGACCGTGCTGGTGCTAACTTCCTGCGCGTGATCGGTCAGATCAAGCAGCGTCTGGGTCACACTCCGGTGCCGATCCAGCTGGCTATCGGTTCGGAAGACAACTTCCAGGGCCAGATCGACCTGATCAACATGCAAGCCGTTTACTGGAACGACTCTGACAAGGGTATGGTTCCGGTTCGCAAGGAAATTCCTGCGGACATGGCTGAGCTGGCTGCTGAGTGGCGCAACAACATGGTTGAGGCTGCTGCCGAAGCCAACGAAGACCTGATGAACAAGTACCTGGAAGGCGAAGAGCTGTCGATCGAAGAGATCAAGGCTGCTCTGCGTGCACGTACTATCGCCGGCGAAATCGTTCTGGCTGTTTGCGGTTCTTCCTTCAAGAACAAGGGTGTTCCCCTGGTTCTCGACGCCGTTATCGACTTCCTGCCTGCTCCGACCGACATTCCTGCTATCAAGGGTTCCAACCCTGATAACGAGGAAGAGGAAATGGAGCGTCACGCAAGCGACGACGAGCCGTTCGCGGCCTTGGCGTTCAAGATCGCTACCGACCCATTCGTGGGTACCTTGACCTTCGTCCGCGTTTACTCGGGCGTGTTGAACTCCGGCGACGGCGTGATCAACTCGGTTAAAGGCAAGAAAGAGCGCGTGGGTCGTATGGTGCAAATGCACGCAAACGCCCGTGAAGAGATCAAGGAAGTACGCGCTGGCGACATCGCGGCCCTGATCGGCATGAAGGACGTCACCACTGGTGAAACCCTCTGCAACGCTGACAAGCCAATCATCCTGGTTCGCATGGACTTCCCGGAGCCGGTTATTTCGGTTGCCGTAGAGCCTAAGACCAAGGATGACCAGGAAAAAATGGGTATCGCTCTGGGCAAGCTTGCTCAGGAAGACCCGTCTTTCCGCGTTAAAACTGATGAAGAGACTGGTCAAACGATCATCTCCGGCATGGGCGAGCTGCACCTGGACATCCTGGTTGACCGGATGCGCCGTGAGTTCAACGTCGAAGCCAACATCGGCAAGCCTCAAGTTTCGTACCGTGAGCGCATCACGAAGAACTGCGAAATCGAAGGCAAGTTCGTTCGTCAATCCGGTGGTCGTGGTCAGTTCGGTCACTGCTGGATCCGTTTTGCTCCTGCTGACGAAGGTCAGGAAGGTCTGCAATTCGTGAACGAAGTAGTAGGTGGTGTGGTTCCTAAGGAATACATCCCGGCTATCCAGAAGGGTATCGAAGAGCAGATGAAGAACGGCGTTGTTGCCGGCTATCCGCTGATCGGCCTGAAGGCTACCGTGTTCGATGGTTCTTACCACGACGTCGACTCCAACGAGATGGCGTTTAAAGTGGCTGCTTCCATGGCGACCAAGCAACTGGCCCAGAAGGGCGGTGGTGAGCTGCTTGAGCCGATCATGGCGGTAGAGGTTGTTACGCCTGAAGACTATATGGGTGATGTGATGGGCGACCTTAACCGTCGTCGCGGCATGATCCAGGGTATGGAAGACACAGTGTCCGGCAAGGTTATCCGTGCCGAGGTTCCACTGGGTGAGATGTTCGGTTATGCGACCGACGTCCGTTCCATGTCTCAGGGTCGCGCAAGCTACTCTATGGAATTCAAAAAATACGATACGGCTCCGTCGCACATCGTCGAATCCGTTACCAAAAAACAAGGCTGATTCAGCCCCTTTAGGCTAGGAGTTAATTGTCGTGGCTAAAGAAAAATTTGATCGTTCCCTACCGCACGTAAACGTTGGCACCATCGGTCACGTTGACCACGGTAAAACCACTCTGACCGCTGCTCTGACTCGCGTCTGCTCCGAAGTTTTCGGTTCGGCCGTAGTTGAATTCGACAAGATCGACAGCGCTCCAGAAGAAAAAGCTCGTGGTATCACCATCAACACTGCGCACGTTGAGTACAACTCGACTATTCGTCACTACGCTCACGTTGACTGCCCAGGTCACGCTGACTACGTGAAGAACATGATCACCGGTGCTGCCCAGATGGACGGCGCGATCCTGGTTTGCTCGGCCGCTGATGGTCCGATGCCGCAAACCCGTGAGCACATCCTGCTGTCCCGTCAGGTAGGCGTTCCGTACATCGTGGTTTTCCTGAACAAGGCTGACCTGGTAGACGACGCTGAGCTGCTGGAACTGGTTGAGATGGAAGTTCGCGACCTGCTGTCGACCTACGACTTCCCAGGCGACGACACTCCGATCATCATCGGTTCGGCTCGTATGGCGCTGGAAGGCAAAGACGACAACGAAATGGGCATCACTGCCGTTCGTAAACTGGTTGAAACTCTGGATACCTACATCCCTGAGCCAGTTCGTATGATCGACAAGCCATTCCTGATGCCAATCGAAGACGTATTCTCGATCTCGGGTCGCGGTACTGTTGTGACTGGTCGTATCGAGCGCGGTATCGTTCGCGTTCAAGATGCTCTGGAAATCGTTGGTCTGCGTGACACCACCACCACCACCTGCACCGGTGTTGAGATGTTCCGCAAGCTGCTGGACGAAGGTCGTGCTGGCGAGAACTGCGGCGTTCTGCTGCGTGGCACCAAGCGTGACGACGTTGAGCGTGGTCAGGTTCTGGTTAAGCCGGGTTCGGTTAAGCCGCACACCAAGTTCACCGCAGAAGTTTACGTTCTGAGCAAGGAAGAAGGCGGTCGTCACACTCCGTTCTTCAAAGGCTACCGTCCACAGTTCTACTTCCGTACTACTGACGTGACTGGTAACTGCGAGCTGCCAGAAGGCGTTGAAATGGTAATGCCAGGTGACAACATTCAGATGACTGTTGCCCTGATCAAAACCATCGCGATGGAAGACGGTCTGCGTTTCGCTATCCGTGAAGGCGGTCGTACCGTCGGCGCTGGCGTCGTAGCCAAAATCATCGAGTAA
>QIRE01000108.1_pt1 | contig 20556 bp, 19 predicted proteins | sample 2940141 | NCBI WGS metagenome assembly QIRE01 (sample SAMN09273532, study PRJNA473421) | Gut metagenome, whole genome shotgun sequencing project. | isolation source: gut tissue | host: Folsomia candida VU population | place: Netherlands: Amsterdam | collected 2016-03-06
CGATCTGATTTGCCGACGCATGGGGTGCACAGCGGACTCGGCCTCCTGGTCACTGACCGTACGCACCTGACGTCGGCCTTCGCCGACGCCGCCGTCGGACAGCTACCTCGACGACCCGCGCTCATCGCGATGTCGTTCTCCGCACTCGACCCGACGATCGCCCCCGCCGATCGCCATCAGATCAGCCTCTGGGCGCAGTGGCACCCGTACCGTCTCGCGGCCGACGCTGGGTCGTGGAAGTCGGCTGGCGAACTGGCGGGTGACGCAATCATCAGTGAGTTCGATCGTTTCGCGCCCGGGATCGCCGACGCCATCGAACATCGGTACATCCAGACGCCGGCCGACTTGGAATCGGAACTTGGCATGCCGGCCGGCAACATCATGCATGTCGACATGAGCATCGACCAGATGTTCATGTGGCGACCGCACCCGGAACTGGCCGGACATCGGATCCCCGGCCTCGACGGCGTGCATCTCGCGGGTGCGTCGACGCATCCTGGCGGCGGCGTATGCGGGGCTAGTGGCCGTACCGCGGCACAGCAAATCCTTGCCGCGACGTCGCGCACACGCGCCAGACGCCGGGGTTAGCAACCCCGCCGGGTGTCGTCTGGCACGATAGGCACGTGCATTCCGCCCCAATCGAGCCCATGCCAGCGCCGAACCGCCAGGCGTCGAATCACCGCGCACGGCGCGTACGCCACCTCGCCGCCGCCATTGCCGTCCTCGGCGCGCTGATCGGCCTGGTCTCCGGCTGCATGACGCGCTCGACGACCGTCGGAGACCGGTTCAGCGGCGAGATTATCGTCGCGACCTCACCGGACAATCCGCGGGGCGCGCCTCGACTCGACGTCCCGCAGTCGATGGCCAGCCTGGTCACCGTGAACGAGTACACGGAAACCGCGGACAAGGGAGCGTCGAAGTCAGGATCGGAGCCCACCCGCATCGGCAGTCGCGCGTCGTATTCGAACCTCACCGCGGGACAGTTCAGCCAGCTTGGCGATATCGTGGCCGGCGCCTTCGACAGCGCGGGCATGAGCATGGACGTCACCGGCAAACGCAGTGGCGACATTGTTCGACTCCGCGGAACCGCCGACCTCTCCGAGCTGCTGAACAACCGGGACTACATCCGCTTCACCACTACGTTCGCTGGCCCGATCGTCGCAACAAATGGCGAGCAAACCGGCGAGCAGACCGTTTCGTGGACGCTGCCCGCGGGCAAGTCGGCGACACTGAACGCGGACTCCGACTACGCCGATCCCGCCACCGCCGCCGTGAGCAGCTGGTCTTGGCTCCTCGCTTTCCTATGCCTCGCCGTTGTCGTCATCGTCGCCCGTTTTGCCCTGAGCAATCGTGACCGTTCACCGCGTCCCGGTGCTCCGGCCGCGAATCGATGACACCGATCGACGCTGTCCCGGGCCTCGTCGCGGCCCGATTAGAAGAATTCTTCGACGCGATGGCTCCAACCACCGCGGCCATCTCTCCAGTCGTTGAGCAGGGCACCGACGAGCTGCGCGCATTCATCCTGACCGGCGGCAAGCGGGTTCGTCCGACATTTGCCTGGGCCGGGTGGCAATGCGCCACGGGCGTCGACGACGCATCAGCCACCGACGTCATTACCCTTGGCGCCGCACTCGAGCTGGTTCAAGCCTGTGCCCTCATCCACGACGACGTCATTGACCGCTCCGACACACGTCGTGGCCGGCCGACGGTGCACCGGGTCTTCGCCGCGCAACATCGCGGCGCCGGGTGGTCCGGTTCGTCGGACCATTTCGGAGACTCCGCCGCGATCCTGATCGGCGACCTCGCCCTCGCATGGGCCGATGACCTGGCCGCAACACTGGGTTCCGCGATCGCGGCGAGCTGGTCGGCTATGCGAACAGAAGTGCTCGGCGGACAGCTTCTCGACATCGTGAACGAAGCATCCGGCGATGAAACCGCCGACGCCGCGCAGCGTGTTATGCGATTCAAGACCGCGGCGTACACCGTCGCCCGACCACTCGAACTCGGCGCCCTCCTCGGCGATGGCTCGCCGACACTGGTGGCCGCTTTACGCGATATCGGCGCGGATCTTGGCCTCGCCTTCCAGCTCCGCGACGACCTGCTCGGCGTCTACGGCGACCCAGCCATGACGGGCAAACCATCCGGCGATGATCTCGCGAGCGGCAAACGCACCGTGTTGCTTGCCGAAGGGTTGACCCGGGCCGACGCCGCCAACCCCGTTGCCGCCCAAGAACTTCGGCACATGTTGCGTCGCCCACTCACCGACGACGACATTGCGACGGCTCGGGCCCTGCTGCGCGATGTCGGAGCGGTGGACGCCATCGAGTCCCGGATCACCGAGCATCTGGAGCGAGCGCTGCGCGCCATCGACGAGCTCCCCACGTCGGTGCAAGCCCGCGCCGACTTCGCCGCGGTTGCGACGGCAATCGCCTATCGAAACGCGTGACCACCGTGGCACGCGGATCGGATCGGCAGCGGATCGTGATCGTTGGCGCCGGATTGTCGGGGTTGACCGCCGGGCTCTACCTGCGCGGCGCCGGGCACGACGTCACGATTCTCGAACGCGCGGCGGCCCCGGGCGGCCTCGTCCGCACCGAGGCGCTAACCGACGCTGACGGAACAATCCACCAATTCGACACCGGTGCAACGATTCTCACCATGCCGACGCTGGCGGTCGACGCGTTGGGGGCGGTCGGCGTCGGCGCCGACGATGCCCGTACCCGCCTCGCGTTGACCCCCATCGACCCCAGTTACGCCATGCGGTTCGCCGACGGCACGGGTCTCGACGTGCGTCGTGACCGCCATGCACTCGTCAAAGAAGTGGATCACCAATTCGGCGCCGATGCCGCACGCGGTGTGAGCGACTTGCTGACCTGGCTCGATCGTCTCTACGACGTCGAGTTCGACTCATTCATCGACCACAACTTCGACGGAGTCACCGAGTTTGCCCGTGCCCCGCTGCGCCGTTCGATCGCCGGGCTTATCCGTCTCGGTGCGACGCGTGGCCTCACCGGAGCCGTCGCTCGGTTTGTCTCCGACGAGCGTTTACAGCGCGTCTTCACGTTCCAGTCGCTCTACGCCGGCGTTGCACCCCAACGGGCCGCGGCCGTCTACGCGATCATCGCGCAGATGGATATCGGCCAGGGTGTGTCATACCCGAGCGGAGGTATGGGTCGCGTCGGTCGCGTCCTGGCCGACGCCTTCACCGACGCCGGCGGAGTCGTTGAATTCAACACCACCGCAACATCGTTGATCCGCGACACCCGACGTCGCATTACGTCGGTGCGGACAGACACCGCCAGCGCCGAGCGTATCTTCGACGCCGACACCGTCATCGCCACCATCGGTGTTCCGGCGATCGATACCCTCCTCGACGACGACAAGCCCCGTCGTCGGCGGCGAATTCGCTACTCCCCCAGTGCGGTTGTAGTCCACGGCATCGTCGAAACGTCGGAGACACGTGGCTGGCCGGGCGATCACCACACCGTCGACTTTGGGGCGGCCTGGAAGTCGACGTTCGCCGAGATCGCACCAACCGGCGGCACCAACGGACGATTAATGCGCGACCCGTCGTTCCTTCTGACCCGGCCGGCGATCACCGATCCAGACACGTTCTCCCGCAATGGTTTCGAGTCGGTCTCCGTCTTGATGCCCTGTCCGAATCTGGACGCCGCCCCCCTCGCCTGGTCCGGGCTGGCATCGGCATATGTCGCGGAAAGCCTCGCTGAACTGGAATGTCGGGGATATGTCGGGATCAGCCGGATGCAGGTCTTGCGCGTCGACGACCCGTCGTCGTGGGCGGCAGCGGGCTACGGCGCGGGCACTCCGTTCCACGCCGCGCATCTCGTTCGCCAAACGGGCCCGTTCCGCACCCCGAATCGCTGGCCGGGCATCGACAACCTGATCCTGGCCGGGGCCGCGACCACGCCTGGCGTCGGTATCCCGCCCGCGCTCATCTCCGGACGGCTTGCCGCGGACCGCGTGACATCGACGCGAGGTGTGCGATGACCGCGAACCGTACGAACGGGGATACCCACTCACCCCGCGAACTATGGCGGGGCGCAGTCGGATCCATCGCCGTCGCCATCGGCGCATTCGGTGTTGCTGATATCCCGCGCAACAGCATGGTGGCGCAGGACCTGCACCTGACTTGGATGACGTACGGTCACGGAAAGTCGTTGTCGGCCATCGTATTCTGGGTCGGCGTCGCGACGATGGTGTTCTGTTGGATGCGGTTGGGGCGCCGTCTCCTCCCGGGTCGGCCACCTTCCGACGTCCCGTCGCTTCGACAGCTGCGCTGGGCGGTGATCGCCTGGGCGACACCGTTGTTGGTGACCGTCCCCATCTACAGCCGCGACGTTTACGCCTACCTGGCGCAGGCGGCGGTACTGCGGGCAGGCTACGACCCCTACGTCGACGGACCCGTGTATTCCCCCGGCCCATTGCTCGACAGCATGGCCCAGGTCTGGGCGTCGACGACGGCGCCATACGGTCCTGCATTCATTGCCTTGATTCGCGGCGTCGTCGAAGTGACCGGCGACCACGTCATCCTCGGCGTCTTGGCGATTCGACTCGTCTTACTGCCCGGTCTGCTGCTGTGTCTGTGGGCGATTCCCCGGTTGGCACAGCACTTTTCGAGGTCCGGACAGGTCGGCCTCTGGCTAGCCATCTTGAATCCGCTGATCCTGATTCACGTGGTCGGTGGAGCCCATGTCGAACTGCTGCTGATGGGTGTCCTCGTCGCTGGTGTCACATTGGTGGTGACCGGCCGACACGGCTGGGGTCTATTCGTGCTGGGCATGGCGGTCTCCATCAAGGTCACCGCGGGCATCGCCATACCGTTTGTGGTGTGGATCTGGCTGTCGCATCTGCGTGATCGTCGAGCCGAAGCCGACCCGACGGTCGCGGGCGTCCCACTACGGCGACTGGGTGCTCGCACCGTGGCAGGTGTCGTCGCGGCGACGGTTGCGATTCCGGTCGCCGTGTTCGCCTGCTGGACTGGGTTCGTCGGCCTTGGCGTCGGCTGGCTGACCGGCCTCGGCTGGGCAAACCGAATCATCAACTGGCTCAGTGTTCCGACGCTCGTCGGACACATAGTTACCTGGATTGCCGCCCCGTTCGTTTCACTAAATCTTCAGCCGGTACTGACCGTGACACGCACGATCGGTGCCGTCGCACTGGCCGTCATCCTGGTGTTCCTGTGGTGGCGTGGCCGCGGCGGTGAACGTGCCGCGATGTCATCAATGGTGCTGGCCATGGTCGCGGTGCTCCTGCTCGAACCGTCAACGCTGCCCTGGTATTACACGTGGGCGCTGGTCATCGCCGCGGCCGTCACGGTGTCGAATCGGGTACGCGCCTTCATCATTGGCGCATCGGTGGTCGGTCTGATCGTGTTCCAGCCCGACGACTCGATCGTGCTCTACAAGCCTGTCGAGCTCGTGGTGGCGTTCGCCTTGGGAGCGCTTGCCGGTGTGTCGCTGCTGCGCCCCGACCCACTGCGGATCGGTTCCGCGGCGCGGTGGATTTGGCCCCGTGAACACAGGAATCCGTGAACGCTGAGGCAACCGAGCGCGGTTATCAAATCTCGCGCCAGTTAATCGCCGCGCATGGCCGCACCTACCACCTCGCGACGAGGCTTCTGCCGCGAGCAAATCGTCGAGCGGTCTATGCGTTGTACGGCTACGCGCGCCTCGTCGACGACATCGTTGATCAGGGCACGGCTGACCCGGTTACCACGTTGGCTCACCTCGACGCGGTGACCGATGCGGCCCGTCGCGAGATCAACGGACTCCCGCCGGATACGTCGGCGCTGGTGAGCGAGACTGAATCTAATGTTATTGCCGCGCTTGGCGATACGGTCCGCACATGGCGAATTGACCCCCACTACTTCACTGCCTTCGCGCGGTCGATGCGCATGGACGCCCCCGGCAGCAGCGAATTCCGTAATCGTTATCGCACGTTTGACGAGCTCGCGGACTACACGTATGGCTCGGCGTCGGTCATCGGACTTCAACTGCTCCCCGTTCTCGGCGTCGACGATTGCGCTGCCGGTTCGCCGACAGCGGCGGCCGCAGCCGCTCTCGGTGAGGCTTTTCAGCTCACCAACTTCATCCGTGACGTCGGGGAGGATCTCGATCGGGACCGGATCTACCTCCCGACCGAAGAACTCGCCGCGTTCGGCGTCGACGAAGATCAGTTACGCACCGCCCGGGTCAACCGCCAGACAACGCCGGAACTGCGGCGCGCGGTCGCACACTTGATCGCCTGCAACCGCTCAATCTATCGAAGTGCGGCTCCAGGGATCGCCCTACTGCCCAATCGAATTCGCGCATCAATCGCGGCAGCGGCCACCTCGTACGAGCAGATCCTTCAGATCGTCGAATCACCTGATTTCAACGTGATGGCGACCCGCGCCGTTGTGCCGAAGCATCGTCGAATTGGTCACGCGGTGGCCGCGTTGGTACGCGGACCGATCACATAGCCTCGGCCTGCGCGCGGCGGATAACCTCGCGAGCCGAGTGTGAATGCAATGCCTGCGCCGGATGCATCCCAAGGTCGTCCTGCACGGTGAACAACCAGCGCAGCGCCTCATCACGGTCGAAGCCTCCGTCGAGGAGAACCGCGACAATGCTGTCAACATGCTTCGCTAGCCCGTGCTCGTCGAAGAAGAGCGCAGGTATCCCCGGTAGGCCGTCACGGGACAGCGCGAGGAGGTGATGATCGCGAATCAGGGTGCGTACCCGACCCGGTGACACGCGAAGAATCTTCGCGGCGTCGTCGATGGAGAGAACCTCCACGTCGGTGGGCAGGTCGTCAGCGGAAAGCGGTAGTGAAGCCACCCCTAGGAGATTACTCGAGCCGCGCAGCGGCGGCATCACCGTATACGACGTCGACGGCGGGTAGATTTGTGCAGGTGAACACAGCTGTTGACCCACTGCTTTCCGCGGTGCTCGAAGGTCGCTACCGCCTCGAAGCGCTCATCGCCCGCGGTGGGATGAGTGCCGTCTACCTCGGGCACGACGCGCGCCTCGGCCGTTCGGTTGCGGTCAAGGTTATGGATGCCGGATACAGCAACGATCCAATCTTTTTGCAGCGCTTCGACTTTGAAGCGCGGGCCGTCGCCGGCTTGAAGCATCCCGGCCTGGTGGCCGTCTACGACCAGGGTAAGGACGGCGACATCGCCTTCCTCGTGATGGAACTCGTCGAAGGCGGCAGCCTCCGCGAGCTGCTGCGCGAGCGCGGGCCAATGCCGCCGCACGCGGCAACCGCTGTTCTCACCCCCGTGTTGGGCGCCCTTGGCACCGCGCACCGCGCCGGACTTGTCCATCGGGACGTCAAGCCGGAGAACATCCTGATCTCCGACGACGCCGAGGTGAAGATCGCTGACTTCGGTCTGGTGCGAGCCGTCGCCGAAGCGGGCGTCACCTCGGCAAGCGTCATTCTCGGCACGGCTGCGTACCTTTCTCCGGAACAGGTGGAAACCACCCACGCCGACGCCCGCTCCGACGTCTACTCAAGCGGCGTCGTGCTGTTTGAGCTGCTGACCGGCCGGACACCGTTCCGCGGCGACACGCCCCTTGGCCTTGCCTACCAGCGCCTCACCTACGACGTTCCCGCCCCGAGCGCCGTCGTCGAAGGTGTGCCACCGGAGTTCGACGAGATTGTTCTCCGCGCGACCGAACGGCATCCCGACGACCGCTACACCGATGGCTTTGAGATGCGGCAGGCGATGCTCGACGCCGCCGACGAACTGGATCTACCGCCATTCACCGTGCCCGCTCCCCGACGATCAGCGGAACGGGAATCGGTGTCGCGCTTTAGGTCTCGGCCGCATTCCACCGCCGACGAGATGCCCTCGGCCCCCAGTGTTCTCGACACGCATGCGCCGTCGGGGACGCGCGCGGTCACCGATCCGGCGCAGGCTCAGGGAATCGGGCAACTGTCGAACGATCTGGACGACGATTACAGTTACGTCGAATACGACAACGTTGAATACGACGAAGCCGCTCCAATCGAGCCTCCGAGTCGCGCGGGACTCGCCGCCGTGTGGATCTTCCTGGTATTGCTGGCCGCGGCGTCGCTCGCGTCGGCCGGTTGGTGGCTGGGCTCTAACGCGTTCGGGTAGCGCCTACCCGCGCAACATCTCTGCGACGAGGAAGGCCAACTCCAGCGACTGCTGGGTGTTCAGGCGCGGGTCGCAGGCGGTCTCGTAGCGGCCGGCCAAGTCGACGTCGGAGATTTCCTGTGCGCCACCGAGGCATTCGGTGACGTTCTCGCCGGTCAACTCGATGTGCACACCGCCGGGGTGAGTACCGAGCGCGCGGTGCACCTCGAAGAAGCCCTGGACTTCGTCGACGATGCGGTCGAAATGCCGAGTCTTGTATCCGGTGCTGGCCTCGTGTGTGTTCCCGTGCATCGGATCGCTCTGCCAGATGACCTTGTGGCCGGTCTCCTCGACCGCGGACACGATCGGCGGCAGAACGTCGCGGACCTTTCCGTTGCCCATGCGCGCGACGAGCGTCAGCCGGCCCGGCTGGTTGTGCGGATCGAGCAGCTTCACATACTCGACGGCCTGCTCAGGCGTCGTCGTCGGGCCGATCTTGACGCCAATCGGGTTGTTGATCAGCTCGGCGAAGGCAACATGCGCACCGTCGAGGTCGCGGGTCCGCTCACCGATCCATAGGAAATGCGCGGACAGGTCGTAGAGGACCTTTTCCTCGCCGCCGCGCGGCGCGTCGGCCAGGCGCAGCATCGCGCGCTCGTAATCGAGGACCAGCGCTTCATGCGAAGCGAAGATCGACGCCGAGCCGAGGCTGGAGTCGCGGACGCCACAAGCGTCCATGAACCGCAGGCCACGGTCAATCTCGGCCGCCAACGCTTCATACCGGGCGCCGGCCGGGGAAATCCGGACGAACTCTCGATTCCAGTCGTGGACCTTGTGCAGGTCGGCATCTGAACTCGTCAGCGCACGAACAAGATTCATCGCCGCCGAAGCGTTGGCATACGCGCGGACAAGGCGCGACGGATCATGCTCACGCACGCTGGCGTCCGGCGGGAAGCCATTCACCATGTCGCCGCGATACGACAGCAGGCCAAGCGAATCGGTATCCGACGAGCGCGGCTTGGCGTATTGCCCGGCGATGCGCGCCAGCTTGACGACCGGCATACTCGCGCCGTACGTCAGGACGACCGCCATCTGTAGCAACGTGCGAATATTGCCCTTGATGTGAGGCTCGGTGTTGTCGACGAAGGTCTCCGCGCAGTCGCCTCCCTGCAACAGGAAGGCCTTGCCGTTCGCAACGTCGGCGAGCTGTGTCGCCAACGCCTCAACTTCGGCGGGCATACAGATCGGCGGCACGCTTTCCAGGACGGTGCGCATCTTGCGCGCTTCGTCGGCGGGCCAGCTCGGCTGCTGCTTCGCGGGACGCGCGAGAGCAGCGTCGAATCGCTCCTGCAGAGCGCCGGGAAGCGGGGGCAGTTCGGGCAGTTCGTCGATTGGCACATCGACAGTCCAGTTCACCACGAGCAATAGCCTAGACCAGGCGGCTCGGCGCGTGCCGCACCGCTTCAATCGCCTCCCACTTACGCAAGTTGTGTCGCGCGTCGGCGAGCGCGTCATGGGCGTCACGCGGGGCATTCGGCAACGTTGGGCTACCGGCATCTTCCCAACGCTGTCGAAGTTCATGGGTGAACCGCGGGATGGTGCGCGGGAGCGCCGTCATCGGCCCCCACAACTGACACAGCACCACATGGTCATAGGCGGCCACCCACGCCCACAATTCAATGTCGGATCCGTCGGCGGTGAGGAAGTCGTAGAGGTCTTCGCGAATTCGACGCCTCGAACGCCACACCTTCGATGACGGCGACGGAAGCTTGGGAAGCACGTTCGCACGGACCCAGTCCCCGGCCCGTGACTCATCAAACTCGGTGGACACCGCGTAGAATTCACGACCGTCCTCGGCGACGACTCCGAGGGACACCAGTTCGATGGTGTGCCCGTCCTCGATAAACTCTGAGTCGTAGAAGTAACGCATACCAGCATTATCCCCTGAGCCGACGGGCGCAGGAAATCCCACCGCCCCGCCCATCGACCCACAGATTGCGCCGAAATGCCCCTGACCCCTGCTCGATTCGACTCCTGGCTGCACGCCTGGCGTCCGAGCATCGTGGCGCGCGGCCTCATTGCGGTGATCTTCGCGGCGTCGGCGTTGATGCAGATCATTGGTGTGCCATTCACCTCGAGCTTCGGCACTCGAACCCGTATCGACCTCGACGTGTACCGCCTCGGCGCACAGATCTGGCAGCAGGGCCTTTCGTTGTACGGCGAGGGGACCATGCCATTCACCGACGACGGCATCTGGTTGCCGTTTACCTATCCCCCATTCGCGGCCATGTCGTTTGTACCGCTCGGGGCAATGTCCTTGGAGGTCGCCGGGTGGTTTGTCGCGCTGACGTCGATCGCGTTGGTCGTGGTAGTCGTGAAAATCGTGCTGCGGGTGCTCGCCGTCGGCAGTTCCGCTAATCGCTGGTGGCTTGCCGCGGTGATCTCCGCGGGGGCACTGTGGCTGAACCCGTTCTGGATGACGCTGGGATTCGGGCAGGTCAACATCTATCTCATCGCGTTGATCGTGGTCGACATCTTTGTCCTCGCCCCGACGTCGCGGGCACGTGGCGTGCTGGTCGGACTCGCATCGGCGATCAAACTGACCCCGCTGGTTTTCGTCGCGGTATACCTCGCCGCACGCCAGTGGCGGGCAGCCGTCACGGTCATCGTGTCGTTTGTCGCGGCAGCTGCCATTGCCTGGGTGTGGCTACCCGCGGATTCGGTGCGGTATTGGACGTACACGCTGTTCCACACGACGCGTATCGGCGACCCCGCCGGCCCGATCAACCAGAACCTCAACGCCTTCTGGATCCGACTCGTCAGCAGCGAATCGACCCAGCAGTTGCTATGGGTGATCAGTTCGCTCATTGCCACGGCCCTGATGATCCTGGCCGTTCGCGCGTGTCGGCCAGTATCCGCGTTCGCCGCCGACGCTCCCAAAGCACGTGGTGTCGACGCGTTGGCCGCGGTGATCGCGATCGCGGTGTGGGGGCTACTCGTTTCACCAACGACGTGGGCGCATCACTGGATTTGGGTGGTGCCCGCGGTTCTGTTGAGCCTTGCGGTTGCCGCGCGGACCGAATCGTCGGTGGCTCGGTGGACCTACCTGGCTCTCGCCGCCTCGGGTGTGCTCATCTTTGCGTGCGGGCCGTTCCAATTCCTGACGTTGAACGTCGCAAGCTGGAATGTCGGCGAGCACATTGTCGGGAACGCGTACTGCCTGTGGGGTATCGCGCTGCTGGTGGCGATCTGGCGGGTGCCGGTGGGCGCGGTTGCGCGACGCGCTTAAGCCGCTTTGCTGTCCGAGGTTGCGTCCCCGACCGCTGGCTTGTCTTTCGCTGGCCCGTCTTTCAACGTCGCGGCATACACGTCGACGTATCGCTGTCCCGACAACTGCATGAGCTCGTACATGATCTCGTCGGTGACGGCCCGCTCGATGAACCGGTTACCGGTCATGCCGTCAAATCGGGAGAAGTCGAGCGGCTTACCGATGCGCACGGTGATACGCGCCAGCCGCGGGAACACGGTTCCGGGCGGGTTAAGTTCCTCGGTGCCAATCATGGCAACCGGAATGACCGGGACACCCGTTTCCATCGCGATCCGCGCCAAGCCGGTCTTGCCCTTAAAGAGTCGACCATCGGGTGACCGGGTGCCTTCGGGGTACATACCCATCAGTTCACCCTTGTCGAGCTGGCGTCGGGCCGCGCTCAACGCGCCAGACGCGGCATCAGCGCCGGAGCGGTCGATCGGAATCTGGCCCGACGAACTGAAGAACCACCGCTGAAACGCACCTTTGAATCCGGTGCCGGTGAAATATTCGCTCTTCGCGAGAAAGTAAATGCGGCGCGGAACCATCAGCGGAAGGTAGAAGCTGTCCACGACGGCGAGGTGATTACTGGCGAGAATGGCCGGACCATTCGCGGGAATGTTCTCCAGCCCTTCGATTTTCGGCCGTCCGATGAGTCGCAGGATGGGCCCCATCAGCACGTACTTGAACAACCAGTACCACATTGTCTTCTCCCCACACCTTGTTCATCGTGCACCGCGACGCGGCGCCGTCGAATCGGTGGAAGCCGCGTTAGTCCATGAGGTTACCCGCTCGCGACGAGTGATTGCCGCGCAACTTCAGCCGCACCCACCACGCCAGCGGATTCGCCGAGTTGGGTTCCGCGGATTCGGGCGAGTTGGCGATGTCCAGCACCGGTGATGAGCTGGGCGTAGCGTTCTCGCGCCTCGTCGAGATACAGCCCCGACGCCCGCCCGACTCCACCGGCAATAACAATGAGGTCGGGATCGAAGATGTCCGCGATCATCGCGAGCCCCTGGCCGAGCCACCCACTGAAGTTGTCAAGGGCGGCTACCGCAACCGGATCGCCGTCCGACGCCGCTGCCGCGACGCGACGCCCAGTCACCGACCCGGGATCTGCCGCGAGATCGTTGGCCAGTTGACTGCGCCCCCAATCAGCGTCAGCTACCAATTCAACGACCGTGTCAACCAAAGCCGTTCCGCTGCAATAGCGTTCCCAGCATCCGCGCTTGCCACAGGCACACGGGCGACCGTCCGGGACGACGGTGAGGTGGCCGAGCTCCGGTGCGACGCCGAAGCTGCCGCGGTACAACTGCCCTTCCAGCAGGAGTCCCGCGCCGATGCCCGTTCCGATGGCGAGCACTAGACAGTTATGGCCCCGCGCGGCCGCGCCGAATCGATATTCGGCGACCGCCGCCGCGTTAGCGTCGTGCTCCGCGAATACCGGTACACCAATCCGCTTAGTCATATCCGCCGCGACAGCGGCTTCCTGCCACGGCAGGTGGGGCGCAAATCGTACGACGTCGCGCTCCGGCGTCAGAAAGCCCGCGATGGCCAGTCCGACTCCCGCAATCGTCCAGCGAGACGCTAGCTCACCGACGAGCCGGTCAAGGCAATGCTCGAGAGCAGCCGTCGTTGCCGGTGTGACGGCACGCAGCGTGTCGAGTAACTGGCCATGCTCGTCGACGACGGCGGCGCGAACGCTGGTACCTCCGATGTCGATGCCGACCGTCAAGCTGCTCATGCGCCGCCCTCCTCGTCAGCCGAGGTTGCCGCTCGGATCGATCCGGACCTCGATCGGTTGATACTGCGCACTCGCCGTCGACGTCGCGCCAGTGGCACTGGGACGCAACGCTTTTGCGATTGCTTCGAGTACTGCGATCAGGGTAGCGATGAGTCGGGCCAGCAATTCACCGATCTCACCGAATAGTGCCGAAATGTCACCTGGTAGGTCATGGTTGGCTACCGCGACGTTGCCTGGCTGACCGGCGAACATCGCGGCCAGGTTGTCGATCTGCGATGCCAGTCCGAGGAGTAGCTCGCGAACCACATCCGAAATGTCGCCACCGAGCCCAGCGCCTGTCGCGTCATGATCCTGCGTCATGTACCGAGTCTCCCGTATGTCCTCGTGCGGTCGACGGCCAGTCTGACACTATTTTGGCGTAGGCCACACTGCTGGGTTCGGTGTGAACCGAATCTTCAGGTAGCCGCCGTCCCAGGCCGCGTCGGTGACATCACATCGACGTAGCACCGACGGTAATCGTACCGGGTGCCGAAAACCGCTGACCGTGACTAACAGGTCGTCGTCGGATCGTCCCAGTCCCAGTCTGTTCGGCTCAGGTAGGGGCTGACGCCAGTACATCTCGTACACGTTGTCTAGGCCGTCGCCCGAAATTCGGTCAACCTTGGCTGCCGCTGAACCGGTCGGCCGTCCGCTCGGGGTGCCGAATCGGATCCCGAGCTTACGCAGCCGAGCGCTACGGTCAAGTGGTTCAATGGCTTTCGGCACCGAGAAGACGGCGGTGCCGTCGTCGGCCAACTCGGCAATCTCGGCTTCGACGCCATCGCCGTTGGCGAAGATAGTCCGGACCGGAAGGCCCATCAGAGCCGCCGCGGCCAGCTGCGCGGCAACCACCTCACGACTACGCAGGCCGGGCCCGACGACCACGTGCGCCGCAGTGGTGTGCGGATCGCTCAGCAGCGCGGCGATATCGCGGCAATCACCGTCCAACTGGTCGATGGTCGCGGTAAGCCGCGCCATCAGCGGTCGATCCGCAGCCGCGGCAAGCCGGCGATGACGGGGCCACAGCCGGTTGAGCGATTGACTGAGCACCGACGGTGAGCGCAGCAACGCCAGCTGATCGCGCTGTCCAGAACAGTCCACAATCACCGACGTCCAGTTTCCGCTGGTCGCTTCGTCCCGCGCGCGTCGAAGAATAAGGAATTCCTCGATGCCCGGCAACGACATGAGTTCGCCGGGCGCAATCGACATCAGCGTCGACACGATGGGCAAGATCGGCCCGGCATGCGCCTGCGCAACGCCCAGTGCGGCGGCAAAGTCGGCCCAGGTCTCCTCCAGCACCGTCAGCGGGTCGAGTTCGAGTAGCGCTAGCCGGGGCGAAACCTCAACCGGCACACCCGACTTGCCGAAGACGCCGAGTCGGGTGGCAGTTTGTGAATATCGATCGCACGTGATCAGCAGCGTTTGCCCGGCACCGCCGGATCCGGCGGATCGCGGGCCTACCGCGCCAGCCGCCGCAACAACGGAAACGCCGTCGCCGCCCGGCCCCAACACCAGGTGGATCGGCGTGAGGTCGATCAGCCTTCGACTCGCTTCTTGAGTTCGTTGAGTGCGGCGTCGGTGATGGCCTTCTCGGCCCGACGCTTTAACGCACCGATAAGTGGAACCTTTAGGTCAACCATGAGGTCGTAGGTGACTTTCGTCGACCCCGGAACCTGTTGCGCGAGGGTATATTTGCCCCGCTGACCGCGCTGCAGATCACTACTAACCAAGTGCCATGACACCGCGTTGCCGTCCGCTGCCCACTCGTAGTCCAAAATATACGTATCTTTGAGGACCCCGGCGTCGAGCACGAAGCGAACCCGCTGTGCTTTACCGTCAGCACCGACCTCTTCGACGACCACGTCACGCGCGGCGGACACCCATTTGGGGTAGCCCTCGAAATCGGAAATCACGGCCATAATCTTGTCCGCATCGGAATTAATGATGATCGACTGCTGGGTCGACTCCGGCCCGCCGTTGCCCGACGTTGTGTCTGCCATCTAGTTCTGCTCCCGTACCGAGGTACCCGCGATCGCCGGATCGCCTGGCTCGCGACCCGCTTCGAGTCGCTGCTTGACGTCAAACGACATCTCTTTACCCGCGACGCGTCGAAGCCGATTCTGCTCGGCCAGCTCGTCTGCGCGAGCGCGCAAGTTGTCTGGCAACGATTTAGTCGGCTCGGCGTGCAGGTAATAGTGCAGCACGAAGCCGTCCATGACGGCCTCGCACCACAGCTCCATTGTGCCAGTGACGCCGCCGGTCACCGTCCACCGCATCCCCTCGGGTCCGCGGTCTTCGGTCACGGTCAGTGACAGATCCGGCCACCACTGACGCCACAATCCCCGATCGGCGATCACTGCGGCCACCAACTCGGGTGCGGCGGCGACAAAGATTTCATCGGCAACCTGAATGCTCGTCACCGCTTTAGTGTCGCATGAGCCGTGCGCGCGGTAATCAATCGGCAGAGCTGGCAACCGATCGGAACAGAGGGTGCCCCACCTGATAGGCGAAAACGGCAGCGTTACGATTACCAGCGTCAATACTCTGTAGTAACCCTGGCGTTGCTGCACCATCGTGCACATCGACGCCGACCTGTAGCGAAAGGCCACATCGATGACCGAGTTCTCCGTCCCGGCGTCCTTCACTATTGCCGACGACGCGAACTGCACCGACGTCATCTTCGATATCGCGGCGCAGGACCCCCATAAAACCGTCTTCCGCACCAAGGTCGATGGCCAGTGGACGCCGGTCACCGCCGAAGAGGCCGCCACGACCATTACGGCGCTCGCCAAAGGTTTCATCGCGCAGGGCATCAAGCCGGGCGATCGCGTCGCGCTGCTCTCGCGTACCCGCCTCGAATGGTCGCTGATCGACTTCGCGATCTGGTCGGCAGGTGCACTGCCGGTACCGATTTACGACTCGTCGTCGGGCCCTCAGATCGACTGGATTCTGCAGGACTCGCAGGCCGTCGCGATCGTCGTCGAGGACGATGGCCATCGTGCGATCGTCGAAGGAATCGGTTCACTGTCGAACGTGTCAACCGTGTACCAAATCGACTCGTCCGACGCCCCCATCATCGACACGCTCACCGCCGCGGGCGCTAGCGTTTCCGACGACGAGGTTGCCGCGCGCCGCGCTGGGTTGAAGTCGTCGGATCCGGCCACCCTGATCTATACGTCGGGCACCACCGGCCGCCCCAAGGGTTGCATGCTGACGCACTCGAACATGCTCAGTGAAATTGACGCCGTGCTAGAGGGCAACCTTCGTACAATGCTCGGCCCCAACCGTCGCCTGCTGATGTTCTTACCGTTGGCCCACGTCCTGGCTCGTGCCATCACACTGATCGCCGTGAAGGCCGGCGTCGAAGTAGGTTTCACCAGCGACACCCGTACCCTGCTCGAAGAGTTCGCGACGTTCCGCCCGTCGCTCATCCTCTCGGTACCGCGCGTGTTCGAGAAGGTGTACAACTCCGCGCGCCAGAACGCGCACAACGACGGCAAAGGAAAGATCTTCGACGCCGCGGCGGAAACCGCCGTCGCCTACAGCCAGGCCCTCGACACTGGCTCGGTTGGCCTAGTTCTCAAGGCCAAGCACACAGTGTTCGACAAGCTCGTCTACAGCAAGCTCCGCGCCGCGCTCGGCGGACAATGTGAGCTCGCGATTTCCGGTGGCGCTCCCCTGGGCGCCCGCCTCGGCCACTTCTTCCGCGGCGTTGGACTGCCAATCTACGAAGGCTACGGACTCACCGAGACCACCGCTGCATTCAGCGTCAACACACCCGGCGAACACAAGATCGGCACCGTTGGAAAGCCGTTGGCGGGCAACGCTGTTCGTATCGCCGACGACGGTGAGGTCATGCTGTCCGGCGGCGTCGTCTTCGACGGGTACTGGAAAAACCCAGACGCGACGGCCGCGTCGATCACCGACGGCTGGTTCCACACCGGCGACCTCGGCAATGTCGATCCAGACGGATTCCTGTCGATTACCGGCCGCAAGAAGGAACTCATCGTTACCGCGGGTGGCAAGAATGTCTCACCCGCCGGCCTCGAGGACATTATCCGCGCCAACGTACTGGTATCGCAGGCGATGGTCGTCGGCGATCAGCAGCCGTTCATCGCCGCTCTGGTCACCGTTGATCCCGAAGCGTTCCCCGGTTGGAAGGAACGCAACGGCAAGGATGCGAATGCGACCGTCGCCGATCTCGCGAACGATCCGCAGTTGCGGGCCGAAATCCAGACCGCCATCGACGCGGCCAACAAGACGGTCTCGCACGCCGAGGCGATCAAGAAGTTCACCGTCCTTGCCAACGACTTCACCGAGGAGACCGGCGAAATGACGCCGACCCTCAAGGTCAAGCGAAACGTGGTGTCGGAGAAGTACGCCGACGCAATCACGGAGCTGTACAGCTAGGGGCGGTATTGCTGGGGCGATATTGGTAGGGCGCACCTACAGCAGTTCGCGCAACCGGGCGGCGATCTGCGCCCAGCGCCAGCGGCCAACGATCCACTCGCGGCCAGCGGCGCCCATCGCCGCGGCACGCTCCGGATCGACAAGAACCTCGACGATCCCAGCCGCGACGGCTTGCGGCGACGTGCCGTCGACGACGAGTCCAGTCACGCCCTCCTGCACCGTCTCCGGTGCGCCACCCGAGCGCCCGGCAATCACCGGTACGCCCGATGCTGACGCCTCAAGATAGACAATCCCGAGCCCCTCAACGTCGAGGCCCCGACCGCGGGTGCGCGACGGCATCGCGAAAACGTCCGCGATGTTGTGGTAGGCGGCCAGTTCGTCTGCGGGCACCGACCCGGTAAAGATGATGTGTTCGGCCGCTGGCGAACGTTCCGCCATCGCATGCAACGATTCCGCGTACGGCCCGCCTCCGACGATGACCAGCGTCGCGTCGGCAATCTGTTCCCGAACCGCTGGCAGCGCTTCAATCAGCACGTCCTGCCCCTTGCGCGGCACAAGCCGTGAGAGACACAGGATCACCGGCTTGTCGCCCAACTCGTGGCGGAGTCGAAGTTGTTCGCGCGCTTGCGGATCCGGCGCGAATCGGTCGGTGTCGACGCCCGGCGGTAGGTACTCGAGCGCGGCGTTGGCGCCGAAGGCTGCCGCGAATCGACCACGCGTGTACTTACTTACAAATGTCACGACGTCGGTTGAGTTGCCGATCAAGCGAAGGATTTGGCGGGCCACCGGGATCATCGACCAGCCGACTTCGTGTCCATGCGTCGAAGCGATAATCCGACGTGCGCCCGCGCGGCGTAACACCGGCGACAGCGCCGCCAGCGGGGCCGCCGCACCGAACCATACGGTGTCGATGTGGTGCTCGCGGATCAGTTTGGCGGCGCGGCGGGCCACGAACGGACTGGGGAGCATGAGCGTCGTACGGTGTCGCACAACGGTATACGGCACCGCGGCGTCGAACTCGACATGGCTTGAGCCGCGCCAACGCGGCGCGTACACCACCACATCGGTCGGCGGCAGCAGGTCCACCAGATTCTGCAGATACGACTGGATTCCACCGGGCCGCGGCGGGTAATCGTTGGTGACGAGCAGCGTCCTACCCACGGTCACTCCCCCCGGCGATCGTCATCGCATCTGCTTGCGCAGCCAGTCCTGCCATCGAGCGACAAACTGCGCACGTGACAGTCGAAGCGTATTCACGATGGCGAGATCCTGCGCTTCGGTCTTGTCGGCGGCACCGACGCCGAGGTACAGGGCCTTCAGGCGGGCCTCGCCGTAGGTCTGTGCGACGAACGCGGCCAACGACCATGCCGATTGGTATGCGACCAGAGCGGTGGTCTTGTCGACGGCAAAATCGCGGTCGTCAGGTAGCCGGATCGGTATCTCACCGCCGCGAAGCACGGCCGCGAGATCTGGTGCCGCGTCTTCAAACCGCTGGTACGTCCCCTTGCGGCCGACGTACTCGGGCACACCTTCGGTCAGCCACAGCGGTGCGTCGGCAACGGTGTTGGGCCGCACGGCGACGTGCGTGAGTTCGTGGCGCAGCACGACTGCGAGAGACGGAGCGGGGAGGTCGCGGGCGGCGGGTGTCAGGATGACGCGCTGGCCAGAGGCAGTCTTGGCCGCGGTGTCGAGCGTCGCGTAGATCGTCGCCGCGGCAGCGGCACCGACGGCACCTTCCGAGCCTGCGAGACCCCGAAACTCTTCATCGGTCGCGGTCGCGACGACGGCCGCGCGTCGTGCCCAGTCGTTACCCCAGAACTTGGTGACAGCGAGGACGGCCGCAGGTAGTTCCCGTGCGATTGTCGGCACCGCGGCGTCGGTACCGGGGTACGACAGCACCACCGACGTACCGCCCACGGTTGCCGCGTCGCGGGCCTGTAAGCCCGGATAACTCCAGAGCCGGGGCGCGGTGACGGGTGCCCCATCAAGCAGCGTCGAGTCGCCGATGATCTTCCAGTCGTCGCCGTAGCGTGCGAGTGCGAGCGGTGTGTCCAACTGGATGTCCGGCTCGTCGAGGCCGGGAGCCTGCTCTCCGCCGAGTGCGTAGTCGATCTTGACCGGCGCAAACCAGGTGTCGGAAGCCCCCTGGTTCTCGACCGCGGTTTGCACCGACGAGGGCAGCACGAGTTCGGCGTCGGCGGTACCGAGGCGGTAGCGGAAAGTCTTGTACCGCACCACCTTTCCGCGTGCCGACGCTGCGGACTTCCCGCCGACCGTTCGGGTCGCCGTCACTAATTCCTGACGGAACTCACGCGTCGCTGATGCATCGATCAGCGAGTTGAGTTTGCCTTCATCGCCGGACGTGATGGCATTCGTTAGCGAATCGAGAAGACGATCGACCCCGTCGTTGCGAGTGGCCTCGAAGATGTTTGGCGGCGTAGTACTTGTCGACTCACTTGGTGTCGGAGCATCATCGGAGCAGCCGGATATCACTAGCACCGGCACGATAAACAGGCCAAGCACGGCACGCCGAAGGATGGTCGACGACCTGGCCATCGACCGGATTCCGGTTCGCAATTGCTTCTAGTACCGACGCGCTGATTGGAAGGGGCCAGCTTGGTCCACCGGAACCACCTTCACCGGAACACCAAACGTGGATGCATGGATTACGTAGCCGTCTCCGACGTACATCCCGACGTGGTGGGCGTCGGAGTAGTAAATGATGAGGTCGCCGGGTTCCATCTTGTCCCGACTGACGGGTGTGCCGCCCGACTGCTGAGCCTCGCTCGAACGCGGCAGGGTTTTGCCAGCTTGCTTGTACGACCAGACCATCAGGCCGGAGCAGTCGAAGGAACTCGGTCCGGTAGCGCCCCATACGTAGGGATCACCGATACGGGTGAGAGCCGCCTGCACCGCGACGAGCGACGCCGCCGTTCCCTTCGGAACCAGGTA